>Ga0325403_1006849_pt1 | contig 10879 bp, 5 predicted proteins | sample PopdelMetagenome_19_FD_205665 | JGI IMG/M metagenome (GOLD analysis project Ga0325403, IMG submission 205665) | Populus deltoides microbial communities from Bellville, Georgia, United States - Xylem-PdKOR-R4 | ecosystem: Host-associated > Plants > Phyllosphere > Stem > Wood/Secondary xylem...
ATATATATATATATATAATTTGGAGAAATTCTTAATCACGTGATGATTATAACCGTGAAACTTTTAAAATTTTGAAAAATATAAAATGTTATTGTGTCATGTTTTGAGATATGATTTTTTTTTTAAATTAGCAACGTATGCATGTCATGCGAATGATTTACTGTTACAAATATCGGAGGTGAGATTTTGCGAGTGGAAGATTTTCTTATTTATTCCTTGTAAAAAACGCAATGTTTTATCAAGTTTTGGTTTTTTTTCCTTCCTGTTTTTCTTTATCTTATTTTTTCTTTGTAAATTGTCCTAAACATGAAATTTTTTAGTTAAAAATTGACTTCTAAAAGATAATTTTAAGTATATTTTCCAGTATTTGTTTGATGTTGTGATGTATAATGATTTTTAAAAGTGCTTTTTGTTTGAAAATATATTAAAATATTTTTTTATTATTATTTTTTTTAACATCATATAAAAACTTTTTAGTTAGAAACATCATAAATGCTATCAACTCTTAGCAACGAGACCAATCTTAGTATTAAGTTGAAGACCAAATACAAGAACTCTTGTGGTGCTTTCTCCATCTCTAACTCATCAGAGATTTAATATTTTAAGGACTAAATAATCTCTCCCTTGTATTTAAAATGAATAATGTGAAATTTGTTAGAGGAGTTAATTGAAAAATTATCTGTTGTTTTGAGGGAAATTAAATTTGTAAAATACAAAAGCATTATTTAATAGTTTTTAAATATTAGAAAGGTAATTAATATATAAAAAAAAATTTTTAAAAAAAATTGATAGTATTTTTATACTACTTTAAAGAGGTAAAACAAAATTAACCCTATCCAAATCTAATAATACATGGCTAGATGTACTTAGCCATAACCTAAAATTCATATATGAACATCCCCAATCAAAATCATCTTTCTGGTTTATGTAAAACATGCTATAAATTTTGCCTTTTTAACATACAAAGCTTTACTATTTTGCTTTTATGTAGAATTTCTATTTTGCTTTTAGTAGAAAAACATACTTGCACATCAATTTGCACTCATAAAACTCACTACCATATTTAGCAATACTATAAATGGTTGGGCATGAATTTGATTTATAGTAAAATAACTTATAATTCATCATCCATCTCGATTGAGAGAGGATTCCCTAACTGTATTTTAATGAACAACGTCAAGCTTTTTAACAATCGATTGGGTGAAAAAAAAGGTTCTCTAACTATATTTTAGTAAGATATTTCATGCTTTTATTGATATTTATTAATCAATCAAACAAGATAACAACTATCAAGTTAAAAAAGTGTATGTATGTGTATGTCATTTCTTATATCATGCTATTAATTGCACTAGCACATGATACACAATCCATTTTCTCTTATCCCTAAGACTTTTATGATAATTTTCAAGATTTAAAGTCTTGCTTTTAATAATAGGATTGTTTATAGATTTATGATCAAGAATTAATTAACTTATTCATGCAAGTGTATTAAGAAATTAAGACTTAACATGTTTTTAGAATAGTTCTTAAAATATTTTGACTTCAAGCATAAAACTTGTTCTGCCATTATAGCATAACGGTGTCAATCATCTCCTTGTCATTTTCCAGCAACTAGCATGCCATCAATATATAATGACAAGAAATTAAAACTATAATCTAGATTATTTAATATACAAACAAACATCTTCTTCGATCATCATAAGTTTATCAATTTATGATTGCTCGATGGAATTGAAGATATCATTGTTTGAGAGATTATTCTAATCTATATGCATATAGAGTTTGCAAACTTTGTGTTGCTAATCTTTTATAATGAAACCAATTAATTGATCTATATGGATCCCATCCAGGTCTATGTTGACAATACAATTTTAACACTCATTTAGTAAAGTTTTGAGGCTAAATTTATGATGATTACCAAAATTAGATGAATCCACTTACTATTAAAAGAAAGTTTTTCTCATATTTACACCATATTAGGTGTAGTCTTGGATTGCCAAATGAACCTTCTTGCCTTTCTATAAAACCATCATCCTTCTACATGATCTTTAAAACTTATTTATTTCCAATGGTCTTTTTATCTTGAAGGAAGGCCAACGAAGTTCTAAACATGGTTAATCTTATTAGACTTTATTTTCTCAACCATTGTATTAATTCTTCAATTTTTTTTAAAGGAATTTATTCTCCTACCCTAAATGGTGCAATATAAATGTAAAGTTTTAGATATCCCATCTTATGAAAACAAATAGTTTTCCAAACTTTATCTTTATAACAAAAATCCTTTGCAATGAAATATGCTCTCATGGCCTAATTGAGACACACCTTTATTTGATTGCTTCCCAAATAACACATATCTTTTTTAAGTGATCAAGGTATCTTATAAAGATACATCTTTATTTTTTTTTAATAAAGCCTTCCTTCTCACACACACTTGTAAGAAGTATTATATATAACAAATAAATAAAAGCAAGGTCTCAAATGAGTTAAGTTATAAAATCTTCCTTACCATAACTCATAATATGAAGGCTAATTTGGAAAAGATATTTCTAAAAATATTGGCAGCAAATAACATTACATCCCTACTATAAAGTATGCATAAATGTTCTTAAATCATCATTGTTTTAACTATATCTAGCAAGGCTTGATTTTGTTTTCACAACATCATTTTGTTGTAGATTTCTAAGAATCACTATATGATAATTATCCTTTTTATTTTTATATATAATTCCTTGAATCTCTCAAATAGATATCACCTTTTTGGTCAATTTAAAAACCTTGATACTTCTATTTAGTTGATTCTCGATATCATTTATATATTTTCTAAAACAATCCAATGCTTCAAATATACAGGAGATCAAATAGACATGATATGAATAAAAGTGTGTATAGTCATCATAATTCTTAAAATTGTTCATCATATAGATACTTATCTTTTTTATTAGTTTATGTAATTGATAGTGCCCAGAGAAATCCAATACTTTAGATTTGTAAAAGATCAAATAGATATACATGATCAAAAAATACATTGTTAACTATAAAAAGTGATAAAATAAGGATCTCTTCTTACCTTCCTCTTATATACATTTGAATCATGTATATTTAAATGAATAAGTTATATATGAGACTTCTCCCTAATTTCTTTTCCAAGTGGTTTTCTAGTTTTTTTTTATCAAAAAATATTCACAAATTGGTAGATTGACTTTTACGAGTGAGCTTAAAATAGACCTTATCTAACAAATCTATTTATCTTGTTTTTCCCTATATATGTTGCCAAATTAGCTAGTTGTTTAAAAAAATGTAAAAACTATTAAGAAATGAGCAAACCAAAAGAATTATATGAATGTCTAACATATAAAACTAGAAAATCATCTAAAACTAACCATAAAAATAACAATTTATTCTAAGATACTTATTGATAGAGTGCTATATAGGACTCAATTTTCACGAGCAATATACTCAACTTTCATCGAACTTTGATGGGCAAAGCTTGATATGATATTGAGCTCCATTATCCTTATTGGGGTGTACCATATTTATGGAGGTTGAGGTCTTCAAAACCTTTTTATTCATCTAAACACTAGCTAAATGATAGGTTGTTAGTGTCATAGACATCATCATCAAGCTTCTCTAATTTCTAAAAAGTATTAAACATATTTTGAGCATAATAAAAAATATTTTAGAAGCTAAAAATTTTCTCAAACATTAACCAATATAATAAAAATTATAAATACTCCCACTATTCAAATACAACCATTTTATCAAGAAAATATTGATATGAGGTTACAAAATAAAAAACTTCTAATCTTCTAGTCTTAAAAATTTAATTAAAAAATTATTATTTTAATATTATAAAATAGGTTATTTGAGAAAATCTAGTTGCAAAACAATTCTTCGAGATCACTACCCGCTCCTATACACGCTACTAGGCATGCATAGGCTTTCTTCCCGTAAAGCCAACAATATCAAACCTCACACACATTGTGTATCTATCAGCGAGGTTATTGTCTTACAATGGTCTAGTGCACATACTAGAGTGCTTCGCATAAAACTAGTGTGCTTCGGATTATGCGGTTGGCTACTGAACCAAGCCTATAGTGCTCTCATCTACTCTACATTCTACACCATTGTTGGGCTGATCCTCATCCTTGTGGGAGGTGCGTGCAAGCCGCACACTACTTTCTTATCCGATGTTTTCTAGTCTAATTTTCAACCTAAATAAATTTAGATCTCTAAGAAATCATAACTTTCACTAAAAAATTAAGATTAAGTCATATTTCATATCATTGGAAAACTTTCGTTTAAAAGTTTATACTATAAAATATCACATTATAAGTTTGATTAAAATATATATATTACATGTCTTGAAATTTCTAAAATGCTCTCTTTCTCAAAACCCTAGAAAAATGTTTAGTTGAGGGTTGCCAGTGGTTTTTTTTTCTTTTTGTATCTTTTTCCTTATCCTTTTTGTTAATATAAGTATTGATGCAAACTTTGTGGATATAAAGATCCAAAAATTCACAGTCAAATCAATCATTTCTAAGAAAACTAAATTCAAGTTTATAATTGAGTTTGATATAATGATGACCTGTACTGAGGCATCAAGACTATAGAAACGAAACCCCCATCCAATGCCCTTGAAGAGATGTGAACGAAAAGTATGAAAAGATGTTATGAAACTTGGTTAATTCTTCGATAAGTTAGAGTAGTTCAATAAAGAACCAAAATAAGAGAATTTTCTAAACAAAGTTTCGAAACCGAAGTTAATATAATATTTTGAAACCAAAGTTTATATATCGAAAAAACCTAAATAAAAGCAAACAAACTTATTTATAATTGGTAAATATATCCTAAACAAAGTTGAAAAAATAATAAAAGAGTTTAAAATAAAATAGAAAAAAGAATCCTAAATTAACTAAGAAATTAATACAATATACACACAATAGCTTTTAGATCTTATTGCAAGTCTTTCTCGTTGTCTGATCGTTATGCAATTCTAACTGTATATAAAAAAGGCCTTTGAAATCTTCTAATAGAATTTTAGTCAAATCCAACGATTTGATTGAAAGTTATACTTGTTAGCATAAAACTGTATATTAGAAAAAATAAGCCCATAACCACCTCTAATGTCATTGAATGATAAAGAAACCTTGCCAATGAGAAAATCAACAAAACAAAAGAGAAAACAAGTTGTTGATATGAAAACCCTTGCCAAAATAATCCCAATTTCTTCCACCTATGTTTTCATCGTAGAAAAGAAATCCTTGATAAACAAAAAGTCCATAAATCATATGGAAACAAATAACAAAACTCGTACAACAACTTTTGACCTGAATTTTAACACATCATTCTTCCTCTTCTAGATGAATTACTTGATCTGCAATATATGGATGAAAATATTGAGATATCTAGTTTCTAGTTCAACTATAATCATAACAAGATTCAACCTGTAACTCCAGATATTACCCAAATAGTATACAACAGTTTAGTCTGGTAGATTTGTGACTTGTTAATCCAAATATCCAGGATTAACCCAATCAATTCCCTTTAGATTCTCTCAGTTTTAGTCCTTGAAATAAGCCAATTGGTACCTCTAATGGCTTCTTTGATAATGCTCTCTAATTCACATCAAGTGTATTTCCATCAACTATTTCTTGACTTATTTATATCTAGATCTTAGATCTAGACAGTTGTAAAGGGTTTGATGTTTTGCTATACCCAAATTTGCCTATAGATTTTGAAGGTTGTGGTAGAGAAGAAGGCAACATATTTTATATAAGTAACGTTCTAGATGATATGGGTTTCAAAGCTACTAGAGCAACCAAGGAAATAAACTCATAAGCTTACTTGTAGATCTGAGCTCACCTAAACTTATTGAGTTTCAACATCTTCTCTCACCTTTTATACAAGTTCACTATATGTCAACTTGGTTTTAAAAGGAAAATATATTCTTTGAAAGATGCATCTAATTCATCAATTTTAAATGAGAAATTAGTTAGAGAATATGAAATCTTGAAAGCTCAAGCTATTGATTTAAATTCTACTTTGACTAAATTTACAAAAGGAAATGAGAACCTATATATAATTATAGGAAATCAAAGATGTGTATTTGAGAAAAGTGGTTTAGGATATAATCCAAAGAGAAATGAAAAATTTTACTCAACTTTCTTTGTGAGAGCATCCACATCTTCTACATCTTATCTATCATGTTGCTGAAATAGCTTTCATGAAAAATATTGCATGCACAAGATTATCTCAACTGGAACTAAACATATTTGGATGCTAAAAAGCGCATTTACTAACTTAAATAAACTCATGAGATTATGGATAGCAAAATCAATATGTTGAGATTTTTCCTTGTAGGAAAAAAAACATCTAATATTTGGATAACGGATGTTCAAGATATATAACGAGTAAAAAATCCAAATTCACCTTATTTAAGGAAAAAGAATGCCAGACATGTGACATTTTGAGAAAACACCTAGAGAAAGGTAAAAGGTATCGGTAATATTGAATATTCCCCTACTATTGAGCATGTTTTACTTGTAGATGGTTTTAAATATAATTTGCTTAGTATTAGCCAATTATATGATACAGGTAATAAAGTTATTTTTGAATTTTGACATTACTTAGTAATTAGCATTATTGATAACAAAATAATTTTCACAAGTTGACATGTCGGTGTGTGATTAGAAGTTCGTCGGTGATTTTTTTACCGACATCATCACCGACGGATTACGTCCGTCGGCTTTACCTTCGTCAGTGATTCCCCATTCCGTCGCTATATCGGTCGGAAAAACAAAAAAACCATTTGCCGATGGTTTTACAGACAGAATTTGCGCGCCAAAAAAAAGATTCCCGCTTGAAATATACCGACGGATTTTTATTCCGTCGGTATATTGTGATTGACCGACAGAAAATAACTGTCGATAAATCTGTCGGTGAGTGTATGAAATTCCGACAGAATATGTCCGTCTGTAAATTCATCGGTAATTGTGGAAGCTACTGTTAAATGCCGACGGATTAATTCCGTCAGTAAGTCTGTCGGTGAGTGTTTAAAATACCGACTGAATTCATCCATCGGTAAAATCCTTAGTAATAGTTTTTTTCTTAATTTTTTTTTGAAAAATTATTTAAGATATATAATATAAAACTATATAAATTAATTGTAATACAAACCAATTATGCAAATAAAATTTATATTAAACATAAAAAAAACAAAGTTAAATAATATTCATTACAAACTGAATATGTTTCAAGAAAAATATTAAATGAAGTTTTAAAGGTAAATAATGTTGATTACAAATTAATATAAAGATGATGGAGCTGGAGGAGGAGGAGGAGATCCTGGCGGAGGCTGGTGGTTATACGGCCAAAAAAGATTAGGCGCACATGTTCCGCTATTTGACAATTTCATAATCATTTCGTGAAGCTGTTCATAAGCCGCTTTTTGCTGTTCATGAGCCGCTTCATACTCCGCTTTTTGTTGTGCTTGAGACGCTTTGAGTTGCTCAGACTCTGCTCTTTGTTACGCTATTTGTTGTGCATGAGACATTTTGAGTTGTGCGTACTCCACTTGTAGGTTATCGTATTTCTCGGTGAGTTGCTGCAAAGCCACGAACTCCTTAGATTGGGAGCTCGATATTGATTGGGAGCTCCCAATGGTTGAAACACTACGGTCGACCGCAAGTTGTCGGCCGTAGTGTTGGAGAGCCCGTAAACCCGATTTTTATCGGGTCCACCTGACGAACCTCCATCCACAAATCCGGATTGAATTCCGGATGGGTCAACGTATCGTCCCTGTATCTCTCCCTCAACCGATTATTATAGGTCTCCTAAAAAAAAAAGTAATCATCATATTCAATACAATAAACATAATAACTTACATAATAACTTACAAAATAAAATGGTTGAACAAACATACCACGAAATGCTGAGCACAGTTATCAACGAACTGTTGCGTCCCCTTCTGACGGTCTTGACTCCGCACGTGCGTCTCCACAAACAGCTCCATCGGGCTCGGCTCACGTCCAAGAGACGCAACCTATAATGAAAAAAGATATATTAACAACAACTGAATTTAACGATATATTTCATTTAAATTAATCTTACCATCCGTTTCGTATGTGCAGCAAACGGAACGGAGCCGCCAGTGTGCGTTGTCACCCCGCCATGAATTGGCCGATTCCGGTTGCCAGCACCGGACTGTGAGCGTCGTGTGAATCGCTCAGACATCATGTGCTCAAGATAGTGCAGCCATATATCTTCCGGGATGTATATCGATTTGAAATCCCTCCAAACCGCAACATCGTTCCAGCCTTGGAAACCCCTATCCCTCGCGGTTTTTTTTGCCTTTTTATGTGCTTCATACCAAAAATCACGCAACCTACTTCACGCAACCAAAAATTACATTTCAAAACATAAATTTTTGTCTAAAAAAAATCCTGTATAGTTTTCGATCTTACCTAGTTGCCGCGTGATTTTCCCATACCCTCCGCACAACAGTGTTATGCTCAATGTCCCAGCAGAATTTGTGCTGTGTATAAATAAACAAGTTTAAATAAAAATAATAATTTATTTACAATTATATTAATAAGCTGAAAATTATAAATTAATACCAACCTCAAACCTGTTAAACCATGCATTGATTTGAGGCATCCATTCAGGATGCTTGGATATCTGACTCCATTGAAACAATGGAATCTCCATCGACGATTTAAACGCCGATGATATTACTCTGGCGGCTTCAATGTTTGTAAACCTGAAAATAAATGAAATAAATTCAATAGTGATTACTTCATAAATTATGTTGTAATTTAAAAAAAAAAAACTAAAACCTTAACAAACTTACATTGAAAGGTCATCCTTCCACTGTGCCTCGTACTTGCGGGTAAATTGATTCCGCTGCGAAGGCACGCCGCCTCTGCGCTGTGAAGTACCGTTGGAAGAGGCAACATCGGTTGACGACGCAGGTGGTGTAGGTGCCTCTTCTTGAGAGGCACCTAAGGAATATCATCCTCGCTGCTAGACGAACTAGCTGCGACCGCACCTGAGCGACCAGCTCTGATTTTTGTTCTACACATCTACACAATTTGATACAAATAATTATATAATTAAATTCAAATGTAAAAAAAAAAATTCGACAGCACCTCCCCTATACCGGATACTACCCAAATCCACAAACCTGCACATATTAACAATAGCCACAACCAATTTACCCAATCTATACTAATTATTCCAACATATTCAATTACTAATCCTAAGGTAAATTCAACATTAAGAATTACAATTCAAGTAATTATTCAATAATTATGCCAATACAACAAAACAATAATAAAAAAAAACTCTAGAATAACAATCAAAATAAATGGAAAAAATTAAACACAAAGCATGCAATAATAGAGTAAAACTAATAATTATTCCAACATATTCAATTACTAATTCTACGGTAAATTCAACATTAACAATTACAATTCAAGTAATTATTCAATAATTATGCCAATACAACAAAACAATAAATTAAAAAAAAAACTCTAGAATAACAATCAAAATAAATGGAAAAAATTAAACACAAATCATGCAATAATAAAGTAAAATTAATAATTATTCCAACATATTCAATTACTAATTCTATGGTAAATTCAACATTAACAATAAATATTCAACAAATTAACTAATAATAATTATGCCAATACAACAATAAAAAATATTCAATAAATTCAAAAAAAAACTATAGACTTTAGGAATGAATTATGCAAAAAAAACTATAGACTTTATCTACATTACAAAAAATACACCAAAACAAAAAAAAATAACCAAAAAATAGCAAAAAAAACTATTAAAGTAAAATAAAATAGAGGAAACACTAACCTTTTAAACTGATGAAGATGATGAAGAAAACTTGCTAGAGATTAGAGGTGAAAGCTTTGAAGAATGGAGAGGAAAAAAATTAAATTCTTAAGGTGAGAAACGAAGGAGAAGAAAAAATGAACTGAACGGGCGGTTACTTGAACTTATATGGCAGTTTTACCGACGGATTCACCGACGGATATAAAATTAATTATTATTTTAATTTATTCCGTCGATGATGTGTTAAAAATCCGTCAGTAAATTTTGAATTTCGCACCAAAAATTTTAATGACCCTCCATATTTTTAGTGGTCCATCGGTAATTCCGTCGGCAAGATGACGCGGTCAGAGGCGCATTTAATGCACAACCCTTTGCAATTCGCGCGGTCTGTCGGTAATTTTGTCGGTAAAATTGACCCGCCGACAACTTACCAACGGATTTAAATTCGTAGGTGTGGCCGTCGGTGATCGGGTGGCATTTCAAGTAATTATTTTCGAACTCTGTGTGAAATGCCGACGGAATTAAGGTCGTCGGTGATCGGGTGGCATTTCAAGTAATTATTTTCGAACTCTCTGTGAAATGCCGACGGACTTAAAGCCGTCGATGATTGGGTGGCATTTCAAGTAATTATTTTCAAACTCTCTATGAAATGCCGACGGACTTAAGGTCGTCGGTGTTGCCGTCGATGATAAGGTGGCATTTCAAGTAATTATTTTCGAACTCTCTGTGAAATGCCGACGGACTAAGTCCGTCGGTGATCGGGTGGCATTTCAAGTAATTATTTCATGTCACAAAATATATCATCTATGATCAATAATTATTTCAAGTAATTATCTCATAATTGTGGCATTTCAACTAATTATTTCAAGTAATAAATATTTTGTGTTTCAAAATATATATATCATTCATAATCTAAATTACATGAAAAAAAGGGTTTTACATAGGGCTTCATTTTGGTAGTTAGTCAGAATTTTCTTCTTCTTCGTCATCAATTGAATTGTCATCACCTTCATCGCAATCTTCAATATGAATA
>Ga0325403_1006852_pt1 | contig 10878 bp, 10 predicted proteins | sample PopdelMetagenome_19_FD_205665 | JGI IMG/M metagenome (GOLD analysis project Ga0325403, IMG submission 205665) | Populus deltoides microbial communities from Bellville, Georgia, United States - Xylem-PdKOR-R4 | ecosystem: Host-associated > Plants > Phyllosphere > Stem > Wood/Secondary xylem...
AAAGAACTATTGCATACTATTTTTATATGGGTCGAGGCTCGGCCTAATTTCTTAGCAAAGTTTCTCAGTTCTTGGATTGTGTGTCTACGAATCCATTTCAATTCAAACCTCCCGGCTAGTAGTAGAATCAATTTGGCATGGCAACGCAGCTGAAAGTATGATTGATAAAACAAAATTGATTATTTTTATTGAAAATTAATTTTTTATTATTTTTAGATATTTTTGATGTCAAAAATAAATTTTAAAAAATAAAAAATATTATTTTAATATATTTTTAAATAAAAAATATTTTAAAAATAAATTATTAGAACAAAATCAAACTAGTATTTTTAAATTGTTTTGAAATGTTGATATTAAAAATTTATTTTAATATATATTCCTGAAATTTTTTTTTATTAAAATTAGCAGCACAAAGAAAACGTGTCAGATTAATAAATTCTTTTGGGTTTGTTTAATTAGCATTTTTATGCTTAATTACACGCGTGGGTTTGTTTAATTTTGAACAAAGAAATTGCTTAATTTATAAGAACAAAGGAACTAAATCAAGCTGAATTCCTCGAGTTTTGTCTAAAATATTTTACATCTAAAATATAATTTTAAAACAAAATCATCTAATGATCATGGATAAAAATGATATATTTGAGAATTTATAAACCCTTATTTAAAGAAAACAAAATATTCTAAGGATTTAATTGACATTTAATATATAAGTGCAAGATTAATTTGATTTTTTCCCAAAAACTCTTCCTTGACCCAATAGCCAATCAAATTTAATTGGACTAAAGGTTTTTTTTTTTAAAAGAAAAATTAAAGTTAACAGACAGTAGTTGATTAGAAATAGAATTTCTTTTCATTTCTCGGAAAACAAGGATTACATGGATTCATAGGATTGCAGACAGTAGTTAATCCATGTATCACAAGCATATCCAACTTCATGTCAAACTCTCAATCCGCACCAATGTCGGAATTGGTTTGGCCTCTATCATCTACAGCTATAAATATAAATATAGAGGGTGACCAAGAGTATTTGTGATCTTGTCACAAACTAGCACAACAAAACCTTGCATATTTTCAAGAGAACAACTCTCGATTACTGTTTAGAAATCAAAATTCTTCTGGTTAGTCATCTCTACCTAATTCAAGTTTGTCTGGTACTATAACGAAGTTAAGTTGCATGGCTTATGGAGTACAGCAGTAGTTAGCACTATAAAGTAGTCAACTTGCATGGATTTTAAGTTTTGGTTCATATCTACTCTCTTCATTTGTGGGTGTTAGACAAAATTTTGGTTCATCGAGAAATAAAATAGATCTACTCTCTTGATTACTGGGTGTTATGTAAAATCCAATGCTTTGTGCTTGCTTGTTTCAAAGATTGTCGAGCAGGATGTTTTCTTTAATGTTTAATCCATGCCTATTCCCTCATCATTGCCATTGTTTTTCTTTTTTCTTTTTTCTTTTTATTCTTTGCATTCAAATTTCATAATTTTAGCAATCAATCTGTAATTAGATGGTTTCTGATTTGAAAGCTTTCAAATTGTATATGCATGATGATGCTTTATTTGCCATTAATCAGATGATTGTTCTGAGCTTAAGAAACTTGTCAAGTTTGATTTATTACTAATGACTAATTTAATGAAACTGCTTTTGGTTGAATCTTCAGGTTAAATAGGTTCGGTTTTGTAAAGTTATGGGGAGTGGATTTAGTGCTCTAAAACTAGTCAAGCCATTCCTTCCGTTCATACCGGAAGTGCAGCGTCCTGTCAATGTGTGGTTCCTTTCAGGGTGAAGGCCATGTACACTGGGATCTCTCTCGTTATTTTCGTGGCCTGCAGCCAGCTTCCCCTCTATGGCATACACTCCACAACAGGTGCAGATCCAATGCACTGGTTGCGTGCTATTCTTGCTTCAAGCCGTGGGACTGTCATGGAGCTCGGAATCGGTCCTCTTGTGACTTCAGGGATGGTGATGCAGTTTTTAGCTGGTTCAAAGTTGATTAAAGTAAATAAAGATGTTCGTGAAGATCGCGCACTTCTGTAAGCTCTTAGTTTTCATATGCTCAGTTTCGTTACGACTTTATAATTTCTGCTGCATGTGTGTTTGACATATCATTCCTTTGCACTCGCAGAAAGGCTGCAGAAAAGTTCTTGAGCATGTTGATAGCTATTGGTCAAGCTGCTGCGAACCTTTTGATGGGAATGTATGGTCCTCTAGGACTACTTGGAGTTGGAAATTCTATCCTCATCATTGCACAACTCTGCTTTGCCAGTATCTTAATGATGTGCTTAGATGAACTTCTCCAGATTGGATATGGCCTAGGCTCTGGAATTTCCCTCTTTACGGCAACCCATATGTGGTAAGTTATTGTAGTTGTTTTAGAATAAAGAAAGAAGAAACATAGTTGCTGCAGTAAAGAAAAATAGAAAATGAGAGCAATATATTTTGAAGAAGAAACCTGAATAATATTAACATCTGAAGCATTACAATTTAAAGCTTGATAAATAACAACCCACTAACATCATGGTCCTAAGATTATGTCATGATCATAATTATGGATAACAAAAGAAATAACTGAAAACAAAGAAATAGGAATAGGTTTGAATATTTTCAAACCACTAAACAATGTTTATGACTCCAACAACAGCAGTTCTAAGCAAGTTTTCTAACACTCCTCCTTGCTTTAGTAACTACAAACTCCAAGTTTTGTCCTCAGAAATTCAAACTTGCTAACTGGCAGAGGCTTGGTGAAAATATTTGCAGCCTGATCTTCTATTTTGCAGTAGACAAGAACAATAGCTCCATCTTTTTGTACTTCCTTTAAGAAGAACAACTTAATGTTGAAATGCTTAGTTTTGCCATGAAATACAGGATTATGAGAGATAGCAAAGCAGCTTGGCTGTCAACAAGAATCTCAGTGCTTTCCTTCTGCTCCAAGTTAAGATCAATTAAAATTTTTCTCAACTATAAAGCTTGATTAACAACAACTGTTGCAGCAACAAACTCTGCTTCAGTAGTGGATTGAGCTACAGTTTCTTGTTTTTCGAGCACCATGAAAAAACACCAGAACCAAGTGTGAAACAGTAGCCTGAAGTGCTCCTTAAATCATCAATGGAACTTCTCCAATCACTATCTGAGAAACCAACCAGCTTGAACTCTTTGCTCCTCGTGAATTTAATGCCAAAATTACATGTGCCTTTGACATATCTAATCACCCTCTTTGCAGCCTTGAGATGCAGTTCACTTGCACAGTGCATAAACCGAGACAAGATACTGACAGCATTCAAAATGTCAAACCGAGTTGCTGTGAGATACATTAAGCAACCAATTAGACTTCTGAAATGTGCCTGATCAATCTTATCTGTTCCATCTTCTTTACAAAGCTTTTCCTTTTGGTTTATAGGAGTGCTCATTTCTTTGTATTCTTCAAGTTTAAACTTCTTTAGAATCTCCTTGGCGTATTTTTTCTGACAGATAAAGACTTCATGTTCATCCTGCATAATTTCCATTCCAAGAAAGAAAGTCATCAAACCGAGATCTGTCATCTCAAAAACCTCTATCATTTCTTGCTTAAACTTCTCTACAAAACTTGTGTTGTTTCCTGTCACAAGCAGATCATCAATATACAGTGAGATGATAAGAATGTTAGCTCCATTTTGCTTGACATACAGTGTTGATTCAGAGAAGCTTTTAGCAAATCCCAAGTTCTGCAGATGTTCATCAATTCTACTGTACCAAGCTCTTGGAGCTTGCTTCAATCCGTAGAGAGCCTTCTTAAGAAGATAGACTTTGTCTTATTCTTCTTCTTTTATGTAGCCTTCTGGTTGCTCTACATAAATCTCCTCCTGCAAAAAACCATTTAAGAACGCTGACTTGACATCTAGCTGGTACACCTTCCAATTCTCTTGAGCTGCAACAGCAAGCAAGAGCCTGATAGTGTCGAGTCTAGCTACTGGTGAAAAGGTATCTGAGTAATCCACACCGAATATTTGAGCTTATCCTTTGACCACGAGTCTGGCCTTATGCTTATTGATTGAGCCATCAGCATTAAGCTTGGTTCTATACACCCACTTGACTCCAATTACCTTTCTGTTTTGGGGTCGATCAACCAACTCCCATGTTTTATTTCTTTCAATCATGAACAACTCCTCCTTCATTGTAGCAATCCAATTTTGATCCATCTTGGCTTCTTCAAAATCTGCAGGTTCACACACAACAATGTTGCATCTTTGATAAACATCAGAAAGTAGTCTTGTGCCTCTGATGGGAGTGTCATCTGTCATGACATTCTGTCAGTCATCTATGTTTTGTTCCTCTGTGTCCGAACCAAAAAAGTTGATCTTTGGCTCTTTTGAGGTTGAATTCATCTTCTTTACATCTTCCCATTTCCACTCTTCATCCTCCATAAAGTGCACATCCCAATTTATAACAATTTTTCCAGTTTGTGGCTGGAAAACTTTATAAGCTTTTGCAACCAAGCTGTAGCCAATGAAGATGTCTGGAAGTGCTCTTTTATCTAGTTTATCTCTTTTGATCTGTGGAACAAAAGTGAAGCACAAACATCTAAAAATTTTAAGGAAGTTTAAAGATGGTTTATAACCATACCATGCCTCAAAGGGTGTTTGATCCTTTACAGCTCTGGTTAGAAGTTGGTTTTGCAGAAAAACAGCAGTGTTTGCTGCTTCTGTCCAGAACTTCTTTGGTAGATTCTTCTCATGCAACATACATCCTGTCATCTCCAAGATGAATCTATTCCGTCTCTCACTAACTCCATTTTGTTGTGGAGTGTATGGAGTAGTTAATTGATGTTGGATGCCTGCCTCCTCACAAAAACTGTTGAATGAATTAGAGGTGTACTCTTTGCCATTGTCTGATCTAAGAATTTAAATTTTACAGCCACTCTCGTTTTCAACTCTGGCTTTAAAATTCCAGAAAATTTGAGCCACCTTTGACTTGTGCTTCAAAAAGAAAATCCAACACATACGGGAGAAATCATCAATGAATACAGCATAATAGAGACTGCCATTTAGAGAAGGTGTTCTTTGTAGGCCTGCAATGTCTGTATGAATCAATTGCAGCTTCTTTGTTGCTCTCCATGTTACTTTGAGAAATGGTTTCCTGTTTTGCTTTCCAAACTAACATGCTTTACAATTTGGAATGTGATCATCAAGTGCTGAAAGATCATTTACCATCATCTTAGATTTCATCTGCAACAGCCCTTTATGATGATAGTGCCCGAGCCTCTTGTGCCAAACACCTGTGATATTTTCTTTGATTGGGAAAGCAGTTTGCTCCTCCTCCAATGGATTTAGAGCAAAGCTTTTTCCTTTCATTTTTACTTTGAAAATATCATGGCCATCTGCATCTTTAATCAAGCAACTTTTGTCTTCGAACACAACTTTATAACCTTTTTCAATTATTTGTTCAACGCTAAACAAGTTTTGATCAATTTCAGGAACATACAACACATCAGAAATGAACTTTGTACCTAAACAAGTTGAAATTGCAACCGTTCCCTTTCCTTCCATAGTTATGTACTCGCCATTTCCAATTCGAACTTTTGACATGTTTGAGCTCCTTAGTTCTCTGAATAGATCCTTGTCATGTGTCATATGGTTAATACAACCACTGTCAATAAGCCAACTCTCACTTGATTCAATGCCAGAGAAACATGTAGCCACGAACAGTTGATCTTCCTCCTTTTGATCAGCAATTTGTGCCTCTTCACCATGTTGTTGATTTTTGCTCTTACATATAACAGCTTCATGCCCCATCTGGTTGCATTTGTTGCACTTGGCATCTGGTCTTTTCCAGCATTTAAAATGTGGATGAGATTTTCTATTATAATGCTGGCATGGAGGATAAGATCCCTTCTTGTTTCCAGTATTGCTCCTGTTGTTGGCCTTAAAATCTCCATTTGAACCTTGATAGCTTTTACCCTTTTTTTTGTAGTTTCTGTTCTCTTTATGCTTGACAAATAAGGCTCCCTCAACATCATCTTCCTGCCTCATAGCCCTTCTTTGCTCCTGTGCTTGTAATGCATTCAACATCTCTGACAAAGTGATTTTTGACATATCCTTAGTGTTTTCTAAGGATGTAATTGTTGCTTCAAATTTTTCAGGAATTGTTACAAGAATTTTCTGGACAATCCTTGATTCTAGTAGAGATGAGCCAAGTAGTCTGACTTGGCTAGCAATATTAAGCAACTTGTCAGAATACTCTTTGATGGATTCAGTCTTTTTCATCTTCTGCAGCTCAAAAATCGCGTACCAAGTTCAGCACTTGCATCCCTCGGATCCTTTCATCTCCTTCGTATTCAGTCTTGAGATAATCCCATATGTCCTTTGCTGACTTTAGAGACATGATATGAGTAAAGATGGTGGATGAGACTGTAGCAAACAAACAAGCTTTTGCCTTTGATTTCTTCGTTTTCTTCTCCTTACGTGCTTTGATCTGTGCCATGGTGGGATTGTTAGGAAGTGCAGGGATTTCATAGTCTTCTTCCACTGCTTCCCAAAGATCCAAAGCATCCAAGTATGTCTCCATGCGTACGGCCCAAATTTGATAGTTGTCTCCAACAAACACTGGCATAGCAATTGATGAGAAACTGGCTTCGGCTTCCATGACGTATCGAACTCATACACAGGTCCCTTTAAGAAGACTGCTCTATACCAATTGTAGTTGTTTTAGAATAAAGAAAGAAGAAACAGAGTAAGAAAAATAGAAAATGAGAGCAATATATTTTGAAGAAGAAACCTAAATAATATAAACGTCTAAAACATTACAATTTAAAGCTTGATAAATAACAACCCACTAACATCATGGTCCTAAGATTACGCCATGATCACAATTATAAATAACAAAAGAAATAACTGAAAACAAAGAAATAGGAACAGGTTTGAATATTTTCAAACCACTGAACAATGTTTTTTACTCCAACAACAGCAGTTCTAAGCACATTTTCTAACAGTTATTATAAGTTTTCTAGTTTGGTCTCTAGTAAATACATGCTGCCTAATGTTTCGAAAGGTAATGGCTATATTTCTGCAAACCTTCACATGCATGTTCATTGTTTAAAACTGTTTTCTGATGATATCCTGCAGTGAAAATGTCATATGGAAATCATTTAGTCCCACCACTATAAACAGTACTGTTTATGGACCTGAATTTGAAGGTGCTATCCCTGCCTTGTTCCATGGACTGCTAAAACAGAGAAACAAGACGCTAGCTCTCCGAAAAGCCCTTTTCCGAACAAATCTTCCTAATGTTACAAATCTGCTCTCCACAGCCTTTATTTCTCTACTTGCCATCTACTTACAAGGATTCAGTGTTCCTTTGACTGTGACGAGTAATAACCTTAACAGCCGCTTTAGGCAGAGAGGCATGTATCCGATCAAGCTGTTCTACACCTCCAATATGCCCATCATTCTACTCTCGGCATTCATATCAAACATCTATTTTCTCTCTCAGGTAACGATGTGGTTGAGTTTCCTGGTTTAATCTCAAGAGTATATTTGGTTTATTTTTTATTCTTATTTTTAGGGAATCTGATTTTATTTTTTGTGATTTTACAGTTACTAGTACTGTACACGAGATTTGGTGGAAATGTTTTGGTGAATCTTCTCGGTAGCTGGAGTGAATCCCAGTATCCGGCCAGCCATTCTATTCCTGTTGGTGGTCTTGCATATTATATCACTGCACCATCAAGGTAACTAGGACCTTTTTATAAATCTACTTTTGCATTTAAAATGTATTTATGCTAATGACATTCTTATGAACATTTTCCTGTAATATTGTTTTGCAGCTTAGCTGATATGGCAGCCAGTCCCATGCGGGCACTTTTTTATCTAGTGTTCATGTTATTTGCATGTGCAAGGTTCTCAAGAAAATGGACTGAAGTTTCTGGATCCTCTGCTAAAGATGTTGCTAAACAGCTCAAGGCAAGTTTCCTTCTTACCTTGAAATTCTAACCATTTCCTTAATTAAACCTTGTATCATTCAGAATCTGCAACGGTGAGATTTTTGTATGCAGGATCAAAAAATGGTAATGCCGGCCGGTTATCGCGAAGGGCGGTTAGAAGCCGTGGTTAACCGCCACATACCCGTAGCTGCAGCATTTGGAGGAATTTGCCTTGGTGCCTTAACAGTGTGCGCAGATATGATGGGTGCGATTGGTTCAGGGACAGGAGTTCTTCTTGCTGTCAGCGTCATATATCAGTATTTTGAGATGTTCGATAAAGAGAGAGTCAGTTTGTTCGGTTCTTTAGGGTTCTAAGCTAAGGTCTCTTCTTGGTAGTTTAGCTATACTATATGGCTATAAATGTTTAGAAACATTCCTTTTGTCCATTCCATGTTTGTGTCGCCATGGATATGACTTGATATATATGATTACCCTAACCCTAATTGTAATATTGATTCAAAATGGATTTTTCTTCTCTCTTTATAATCCATTTGTGTTAATATTGTGTATTTATCCAAAAATTAAAAATAATAATTATGTTTACTTACTGTGTATTTTACCTTGTTATGTATTTCCGTACAATCAATGTAGTATATCTAGCTAGCTTCATAATTGTTTAACAAGACTAAACAATTAATTTGGTTCTTCATTTCAAGCTTTAGTTGTTTCTTCTTGCAGTGTCAAAACAATTTACAAAGGATTTAATAAAATGTGATGTATGATTTCTAGATCCATTGCATTTAAGGAAAAATATATATGAGCGGAAACAGTTTTACAACATCAACTAGATTATAAAATATATGAAGCTGTAGTAGAATTTGTGTCAGACCACCCAACATGATCATCAATCTAGTGCAAAGATTGCATAGAAGCTATGACCTATTGCATGAAACTGCAGGTGCATCTAAATCTGTCATAAATTAACAACAACTTCGATTATCAACCACGCAAGGTTTTTCATCTAAATATGGATTTTCTTGAAAAATGCCTAACCACCTTTCTCTTAGAGAATGCTAAAACGAGTTGCTCCTCACACAAAAAAGACTGTAAATAATAGCCATGTTGCGACCAAAAACTGCCATGACAAGAAGATGAAAACGTGCGAGGAAGTTGTTGTTGGGCTAGCGACGATCAGTGGCTTACAAATATGGTGCATTTCACAGTAATGTCTCACATAGATGGTGACTAGAAATAAACGTGAGCCCTACAGATGCACGATGATTGCAAATCTAGAGAGATGCTTTTTGAATGTTGTGAAAATGGCATATTTTCAAAGCAAGCAAGATCTTCCCCACATGCACCCTCAATATTTTAACATCTCTTGCAAAATCCGTGCCAAGAATCACAACCTTACCCTTCTGAGTTCTCCTATTCTCATACAGAGAGAGCTTGCTGGTAGAGCTGTGTCCAACTATTGTCTTGGATAGAATATCATGTGAGGTTAAATTACATGTGAGGTTCTTATATAAGTTAAAGTTATGTTGAATTTTGAAATATAACCTGAGTAATTTAACATGAAATAGTAATATATTTTTAAAAAATAATTAATTAAAGATAAGTAAGAAATTGTTTAAAAAACATTTGAATAATAAAAACTTCAAATCTAAAATAGCTTTGAGTAGACTTGTGTGCTTATAAATTTAAACTTGAGTTTTATTAATGAAAAATATTTTTTATTAAATTTTTATTTGGCTAATAATTTCTTTTAGTTATTAAAATATCTTGTATATATGTTAATTATATAACAAGAATAAAATTTATTATGAGTAATTCATGAACTATAAATATATTTGAGTTTTTTTTAAGAAATATGAGTAATTTATGAATTATAAACATAATATTTTATAATTCTTCATTCTTGTCTTGTCATTCTCCTTACCATAATATAAATTAAAATGGTTAGATATTTTTTTTATAATTAAAAAGAGTAATAAACTTTTAAAGTAAGTATTGAATGATAATAATATAATTTATCATCAATGACAACGATATTTATATTTTATATTTAAGATTCTCATTAAATTCATACTAGTTTTAGTTTTCATTTTATTATGATGCATTCTTGGTAAATGCTACCATTATATATATAGACACAGACAAAAGAGTGCATCACAAGAACTTGGCCACAAAATACTCAAGTAAAACAAAAGAAAGACGAAGCAAACTTGAAAATTTTATTCAACATAACATGGACCATGATTAAACAAAGCAAGCAATTTCTGAGCCATGCGACTATAAGCAATGAGAGCCAAGAATCTTAAATCCTTTCTCCGGCCTCACTGATTGATCTGTATGAGGTTCACTCCTCGTAAGGAACAGGAATCCTCAGGGTAGCAGGGCCAGCAACCATGTCATCCCATAGAAGATCAGAGAGTGCCATTGTCAGCTCTCCCACCTTTCCTGTTCCCACAAGAAAGAAAGAAAAAGTTCGTAAGAATGTAGTCATAGTTAAGAATCTAATCCATAATTACTCGAGTGATTAATCTATCTATCTATCTATATATATATATATATATATATATATATATATATATATAGGTAGGGCAGCCTTAAACAATGATTGCAGCATATATAAGTTTAGTCTTTCCAGGCACACCTTTAAGAGGCAGGGCACTCTTGGTGAAAATATAATATAATATGTTGTGAATAAAGAGCATCCAAATAAAAGGCCTCCATTAACCAAAAAAAAAGAAAAGTAAAGAGGATAGTTGTGTTACCGTCTCCTATAGGTTGCTCATCCCACATGACAATTGGCAATATAGGAAGTGTGCTTCCGACATACATCATTTCAGCAGCTCCTTTGGCTTCCTCCACAGTAAGATTTCCAGTTTTAACACATTTTAATCGCCCTTGCTCGATCAATTTAGGCGCTAGCTGAAGAAGCCTCAATGCAGTGCGTCCGCTCAGGATTTTGTCGAAAATAG
>Ga0325403_1006853_pt1 | contig 10878 bp, 5 predicted proteins | sample PopdelMetagenome_19_FD_205665 | JGI IMG/M metagenome (GOLD analysis project Ga0325403, IMG submission 205665) | Populus deltoides microbial communities from Bellville, Georgia, United States - Xylem-PdKOR-R4 | ecosystem: Host-associated > Plants > Phyllosphere > Stem > Wood/Secondary xylem...
GAGGGAGGGAGGGAGGGACTAGGCATGTGTTACTAAAATTCTTTATCAGGGTAGAATAATTTGATTTGAAATTAACATGGAATACCATGGTAAACTACAATTAGACTATATTTTCAGTTGCTTTACACAAAATTTACAATATTAAGAATAATAAACTGTAGTTGCTTCCTAAGCAGAACTCTCTATCATTGTCTCCAGCGGCATAACATAGAATTTCCATTTCTTAACCAAACTAACTAACATTACCAATTTCCAAGCAGCTAACTAAACTGATTAAACAGTACTTAAACATGTGTAACAGTTAAAATATAGCATCTCCAAAAAACAAATTGAAACATGTGTAACAGTTTCAGATAGGTAACTTTTGCAGTTGCTAATAAATCCTCACTGTTAGTTAAAATCACCTAACAACCTCGTCAAAGTAGCAAATTTTGAATCATTCTTCACCAAAACCTTCAAAAATTCCAAAAAGTTAGGATCTGCAAAAATGACTCACATGAGTAAACCTGTCAAATCGCTCCCCCGGCGGAATCCCCAAAACCCCAATAATCTTCCCAAAGAAATGCAAGTAAACAACAAGAGCAGTCCCATGCGCAGCAGCTGCAAGCGAACCAACGATCATGAGCCCCCAATCTAACCTATCAGCACAAGCAAACAACCTCGAGAACGGAACAGCAGCTGGCGGCGGCTCCATCTCCTCAGCCTCGTCGATCTCCTCCTCCGCTTCCGCCTGAGCGGCAGCCGCGGCCGCCTCCGCGCTGGCATCTAAGTACGGAGAAGGACTCTCCGGCGGCTCGGAAACCTCCGATACCGGCGTCAATGGTTGTATATGAGGTGGGGACCATCCGAATAATCCCCTGGGGATCATCATCTTGGGAGAGCAACTATCTGTTTCTTCTGTCTTTGAAAAACCCTAATTGATCCTCTTTACCTCTAAGTTTAGCAGCAGATCTGTGCTAAATTTAGAGGCCAAATTTCGATTTTGTGTGTTCTTTTGAGGAGCCGAAAAATAAAAATAAAAATGGGAGCCCTTTTCTTTTAATTTTGGGTGACTGGGTCAAATCAACATGCAGATTTTTAGAGAGACAGAGAGAGAGAGAGCGAAAAGAAAATGTTGGCTCTCACCAACTGAGGTACCCAACTGGAAATGCTTGTAAGAAAGAAAGTGCTTTTACTATTGCTCAATTCTTTTTTTTATTTTATTTCTTTGCATGTCGTGATTTCTGTTTGGTTAACTGTCACCAGGCGGCTATATTTCGAGGATAACAACAATAAACTACCACGGATCTCTCTGGGGTTTTCGGCGTTTAAACTTATGAAATTGTTCTTCTTTTGACCAAGTTCATGTTTTTTTTGTTTGTAGTTTTTAGAAGCAATCATGTTTTGGTATGTTCGAGTTTCAAGTTAATAAATCTCATATTACATTATTAATTCTCGGATTATAATGTTGATTAGCATAACTTTTATGCCAAGTTATTACAGTATTAATCATTTTTTTTTACATAAACCATTCAAATAAAATCTTGTATTTAAAAGACGGGTTTGATTTTTTATAGTAAAAACTCAAATTACAACCCGTGTGTAATTGGAGAGGAGAGGGAAACTTTTATTTTTTTTATTTTTATTTTATTAATGAGATGTTCGGATTAATTTGTGCCCATCTTGATTAATTACACGAGTCCTAAAATTAATGACCATATAAATCTCTAGTAGTTATCATATTATAGCAACCACATGACTCGAATTGATACTACAAGAAAACAAACCTCTTAATTTCAAGTTTTTATGAATTGGTCACATAGTAGATGGGTTTTTTTTTGTGTTTTATTACTTTTGTTTATTTTTATATTTTTAAAATAAAAAATAACTTAAAATAATAATATTTAAATATATTTTAAAAAACATATTAGCACGCTATTCCAAACCACGCATGTCAATATTATATGAATATTGATTCGTAATATCAGTGCATGGATACTGTATAGTCAGGTGTGTTTTGCAGGGGTATTTTTGGGAATTGAAACCAGATATTTTGAGTTGGATACTGTTAAACGCAGCTGATTTGAGCTGTTAAGAAGGTGACACGATGGGAAAATGGGAGCGTGGCTGGTGAGATTAGCGTGGCTCTGCAAATAAAGAAAAAAGGCTTATGACAGTAGCGCAGTAGCATGGCCAATGGGAAGAGTGGGAGCAGCAGACATCATTGATCGTTGAGGGAATGGTGGATTGGGTTGCATGGAAAGCTTTTTTCTGGCGTTTTCTTTGTTCCATTTGGGCCTTTCTTTCAAATTTCTTGGTTTTGTGTTTTGATTTCGATGCGACTTTTTCTTCATTGATAATACCAAATGTATAAGACGTTAGTTTTAAAACTTTCAGTTTCGTAGGGTATATTACAGGGGGGAAAGGTACTAAATGAAAGGGTTTTTTCGGGTTAGTGTTTTGTGTGAAAAAATAATCATCAGGTTTGGTTAAATAAATAAAAATAAAAAATAAATTTACCTTGATATAATATTAAGACTTTAATATTTTAAAAATATAAAGTACAGGAAATAAATGTTATTTCCTACCTCACTGATTTCATTTTTTATATACAGAATGATAGGTCATCAAATGCAAAATGTTTAAGAATAAGATTGATGTGATAAATAATTAGCTAATATTTTAATCTAAATAGTTTGATATATTTTTTATAGTCAATATATTTGGTGATTTTAATATAAAAAGCTCGGGAGATTGATAACTAGTAGTATATGGTGCTTGGTAAATCAAGGTGTCCGGTTATTGTGATAATAACAAGTGGTGCCTGGTAATTGAGACAATTGACAATTAAAGCCTGTAAAAGATCTTATTTGATGGACATGAGAACTCTTCAAAAATAAAGTTACAAAAAGAGAAAATGTAATGATATTTTAGAGATGTATTATAAAAACATGCATGTTAAAAATATCAAGAATTAAGAGACTATAAAGCTTTGACTCAAAAGTTTCATGGTGTATTTATAACTAATAGATCTTGTTATTTTACGGAGAAAATGAGTTAAAATATAATTTTAATATTATGGTATTTTGAGTTGTATTATACTCAAAATAAAAATCAATATAAAATACTAAAAGACTCATGCGGAGTTATAAAAAAATATATTGTGAGTGATAGACTGGGACTCATTAGAAGTGAAAAATGGGTCTAGATGCACTACTTGGATCCAAGCACGATGGGTTCAAAGTGTGCTTCCGAGCATGTAAGAGTGTGGGGGTGTATGCTCAACATGAGCTCAGACTACCACGCTCGAGCTCACTTTAGTTGGGGCCTTGAAACTTGAGTCCAAGTGGTTTTTTTGGCTTATTTTGAGGGAATTCTTTTGATATATTTAGAGGGGGTATTTTTGGTTTATTTTGTTTACATCCATCGTAGAGATAATAATCAAATGCTAGCATTCTTTTGTGTATAATACAAAGTCATCAATTATGGTTAAGTTTTAGGGCAGCTACAGTGTTTAGCATTAATTAATAATAGCTTTGCTTTTAAGGCCACACAATTAGTTGAGAGATTAATAAGTGGATTTCAATTCATGTCTCCCTTGATTTGAAAGGGCACTTAATTTGAATCATTGAATATTTTTGGTACTTGGATTGAACTGGACGAAGAAAATTAAATCCATATACTCCGACGAGCGTAGCTCTTACTAATCCAGGATAATTAACTGTCCCCCGCATAGGTATAGTAGCTTTTTACATGCAGATTTTGTGGGTGTAATTTGACGGGATGGATCGAGCTAATTCTCTAACAGAGCCGTCTGTGTCAGGAAGGAGCATCCATGAGACAAGAGGGCCATGGCTAAAACGAGGCCGCTTTGCATGACAGTGAAGTAAAGTTGCGGGAAAAGGCTGGTGACGGAGTGATGACATTATCATATCAGGAAAATGACGGGTGAGGCTACCTGCAGGAAAGGGGAGGAGGAGGGGATTTGACGGGGCGACTATACTCCAAGCATAAAAGTGAAATCTCAGCATCACTGATGGATTGGAATTGTTGCTTCGATTAAAACGCAATTTTGGCACTGAATGGTTGAAAGACACCACAGCTTTTTTTTCTCCGTAAATTGCTGTGGTCTTCGTTGATATCTATCTGGGACTCCTGAAGCCATTTGATACTTCCTTGCAGTTCTGCTATTTAGAGGTTTCCTGCTTTTTGATCTTTAGAAAATAAATAAATTGATGTTTTTTTATGTGTTTTTTTTATAATTTTAATGTTTTAATATATAAAAAAGTAAAATCTTAATTTTTTTTTTATATTTTCAATTGAAAAACAACTTACACTGGATTATTAAATATTTTTGAAGGATACAAGGAGAGGGGATTGAAACAGTATTCGATAGGTAGCCAAGTAGGAGTAGATTAATAAAGTGTTTGTTTTTACATTACAACATGTTTTTTAATTATATTTTTTTAAAAATAATTTTAATATATTTTGATGATTTTTATATATGAATTTTAAAAATAAAAAAACTAGAAAAAATTTTATTGTGTGTTTGAGAGTGTGGCTGTGATTATTTTTCAAAATGTTTTTCACTCATAAAAAAATATATGAATAATATTTTTTTATTTTTTAAAAGTTATTTTTAAAATTAATACATTAAAATAAAAATTATCAAACGATTACCTCTGGTGCGATTACACGATGTAACTTGGATTCTTCTTTTCAATTTGATAAACATAGATCTTTTATGTGAAAATTAAAAAAACTTCACAGTTTTTTTCAAGTTCAGCATGTTCCATTTTTTCCAACGTGTTCAGACTCAGTGCTCAGTCCAAGACATGTTTTTAATACACGTTTTATATTATTATGCCTGCGTTTTTTTAAATAATTTTTTTTATCTATTAAAATATATTATATATATATATATTAATACTATTATGTTAAAATCATTAAAAAATATATTAATTTAATATTTTAAAACTAAATTTAATTTTAAAAAATACTTGCACACACCACTTTGTGGGTCAACCCGTGTTTTCAGCAATTTTAATTTATTTGATGAAAAATTAATTTTTTTATATATTTTTGATCATTTTTATGCGCTGATCTCAAAAATAATTTTAAAAAATATATCATTTTAATGTATTTCAGCACAAAAAATACATTAAAAAATAATCGTAACTATACTTCTAAACATGCCTGAGTTTACTAAGCATTGATTGTAAAATAAAATAAAATGAAATTGAGATTACATGATTGATAATATAGTTCGTTTTTCCAAACTTGATTCAGATCGGTGATGAGATTGTTGTCACGTTATTATTCAAGTTTTAATCCAAAAAGATTGCAAGAAAAAAAAAAACCCATGGATCGTATAAATCTGGAGGAGGATAATTTATTGATGGAGAGTATTAGAAGGATAAAAAAATGATTGGTTCAACACTTATTTTTTACTTTTAACTAAAATAACTTTATAAATATATCTGGAAATACATACATTTTAAACTAAATAAAAAACTTGTAAGAAAATTGAATCGAAATTTGGATAAAAATAATTTTACATGTTAAAAGTTTATAAATTCGAGAAACATGAGATAAAAAAAAAAAGAAAACATATAATATCCTAATTTTAAAAACAAGATAATTAATACGACCGAGGAATGCGTGCTTTATTAAGACTTTCTTAAGACTTTAAGAAGTCAATTGAAACACCAAGAATTCCAATTGGTTAGTTTAATAGGTGGAAGAGAAGAATTGAAACTTTGATGAAAGTTCAGGGGAGTAATTGATATAACACAAAATAACAGGGAGGAAATCGAGAAAACCCTCAAATGTTAGGGGGAAAAATCAAAATTTACCCTTAGAGTACAAAGTCCATTCCTCTCAATTCCCAACTCCGAAGAAACGACCTTTACAGGTGGGCCGATGGCTGCAAGGACCCGCGCCAAAGTCCAAAGGCAAACTAATAACGGATAAGCAGCGGGAGAGCTGAAAAGAAGATAAGCTCTCCACCACAAAAAAAAATCTTAGAAGACCAGAGGACAAGAGACTCTTGTTCTCACGACACCTTTCTTACACACAACAACAATGGCTTCTTTACAAAACTCACCCTCAGTTTATCATACATTATCTCCATATTCGCTCCCTCAGGTCCTCACTTTCTCTGACTCTCTCTACATTAGCAATACATGTCGGTGTGAATGTTTGAATTTCATTAGAAAAACAGATGTCACATTATGGGTTCTCGTTTATGTGTACAGGTCGGAGGAGCACAAAAGAATCATGGAATGTTGTCTTTCTGTAGAAGAGGCCTTTCTTTTCTTGTTAGGGCCGAGCAATCATCACCAAATTCAACTTCTCTTTCTCAAGGTGAGTTTTCTTCTCTCTTCTTTTTCATTTTTTTTTCAATTTATTTGCTAAAATTTCTGTACAATGAACAATGTCTATGCACCTGGCTTAGTTAAAGTTACTGCGAGTTGCAATTCTGATGGATTTGATAGAGCATTTCTTGCTTGAAATTCAGCGGTTACTGAAAAAATGAAACTAGAATGTCATTATAAATCGCTGAACTTGTAGTGAAATTATGGAGAATGCTGTTCTTGTGAAAATCTCTTCTGGCAATTTGGTTACGAGGAGAGAACTTGACAAATGCCATTGAAATAATACTGTGCTGAATTCCATGTGATAATTACAAATAAATTATTCTGTCAAAATTGTCTTGATTTGATCTGCACCTGCTAAATATCAATTGAAGGAATGCAGTTGTCCACACTCCACACACACCAAAAAAAATAAAATAAAATAAAATTTCAAGACAGAGTGATGTATGGTTAGCCACTATTAGATTACTGGATATAAGGGAAAAACCATACTTTTTAGATGTTGAACTTAAAGTGTTGCTTTAAGTTAAAGGAAGCAGTATCGAAGGTTCTCTGTGTTTTGGTTTGTTTAATTGAACTCTCATTTCCTGCAGTTAGATTTGGGAGACGTGAATTGATAGCAGTGAGTGTCATTGCTCCTTGGGTATCCATGGTTAACCAAACTCCTCCATCATGTAAGCAACCATTTTTTTGGATGTTTTCGATATTGTTCTTGCCAGCTAATGCAGTTTAGCATAGAAAAACTCATTTAGAATAAACTTTGTGAGTTTCTTATAACACCATGTTTGCTGATATCCTAAGAGGACATCCTTGATATGGTTCAGTTGCTGCAGAATCTAAAAAGGGATTTCTTTTAGTCACGGACAAGAAGGATGGATACTCATTTCTCTACCCATTCGGGTGGCAGGTATGGTTTCCTAAAGCTTTTCTTCTCTGTTCCCCTCCTCATGTTCATAACTCATGCATTCTTCTCTTTAGTTGATCTAGCTGCTAGCCACAAGCAACAAATATTTGATACAACATTTTCAGATTGGTTTTTCATATTTTCTCTGTTGGCCGTGGCAGGAAGTTGTCATCGAAGGACAAGACAAGGTCTTTAAAGATGTCATCGAGCCCTTAGAAAGTATCAGTGTGAATGTGATCCCTACCGTCAAACAAGATATTCGAGACTTTGGACCTCCACAACAGGTTTTCCATATACACATACAACCCACTTTTTTATTATAGAGGCGGTAACCTTATTTCCCATTTATGCTCTTGCTCCAGTTTATAATTTTAGCTCATATCTCTAAGTGATGGAGGATGCTAATGCTCACCGTGCATTTATCTCAGGTTGCTGAAACATTGATAAAAAAGGTTTTGGCCCCTCCTTCACAGAAAACAAAACTAATTGAGGCAAAAGAGGTTTGATTTCTTGAGTCTTCTAGTTTAATTCTACCAGAATTCACACATGCTTTTACTGTTTCAACGCTGTTTAGCACCATGTTTTCATTTCAAGTAACTGGGGCAGTTCAATTATGTATAATGTCCTTGTTCTATTCAAATGTTTCTCCCTTTGAGTAGCTAAACAGATAATCGTTTAATTTAGGCTTATGTAAATTTACAATTAAGGTTTTGTTGGTAAAAGAACAGTCGACTGATATTATTGTGCGTTGATGGTGCAGCACGGTGCTGATGGGAAAATTTATTACACATTTGAGTTCGTTGCTCAGGCTCCAAATTTTACCCGCCATGCTCTTAGTGCAATCGCTATTGGCAATGGTATGGAATGTATATTTTACTATTTTACTGAGAAATGGATTGTGTAATCTCTGGCACCCATCCCATTATTCAAAGCTCACTCCTTTGGTTCCAGAATGATTTCATGAAAACAAATTTGATTCCAGATAATTATCATCAGTTCATTACTTGGGATTATTGATTCAGGGACTGAGACAGAGCTCTCATGCTTCACTGATTAATGAGACATGTTTCAGCCATTTAAAAAAGAAATTGAGCAATGCTTGTGTTCCTGGAAATTTCATGGCAGGTAAATTCTACACTTTGACAACGGGAGCCAATGAACGAAGGTGGGAGAAGATGAAGGATAAATTGCAGACGGTCATTGATTCCTTTGAAATTTTCAATGTTTGATGTCGTTGTTCAGTTTTCAGTTTTCACTTTTCCTGCTTAGGAACAACCCTCTCTTAAGAGCTGTACGAGGCACGTTTCTTTTCACCATGTATTCCTCCCCATTTCCCTTCTTTCTTCTCCTTCACCCTTTTCTGTTGTAGAGGAACCTCCCCATTTCCCTTCTTTCTTCTCTTTCACCCTTTTCTGTTGTAGAGGAACATCTGATATACGAAGTTCTATGGGTCTTGATATGAAAATAAACCTCCCCTTCACTATTCTTCAGTGACATGAACATATTACAGGTGCAAGTATTGCTGTTCTCTTCGTTCTAATGATGCAAAACCGTAATGAAAAACGCAGTGCTTTCTGTCAATTGGAGACAATCTCAAAAGAGCGAAGGAGAGGACCAGAAATATTTTTGCAAACCCAATGGTTAAATTCATTTCGAGGAAGAAAACATATCCCCTGAATAAATATGATCACCGCCGAGATAGTAACTTAAATTTGCAGTTCCCTCAAAGGCAGCAGTTCAAAGAACCTTCCTAGAGATTCTATGCCACAAAATTTGGACAAAGCAAATGTTGATTTGTGTCGGGTGCTATAGTCCGATAAATCTTGAAAACAAATCAAGCTGGCCAAAGACAAGGCATTCATGCAAGCATAACAAAGGTGCCAAACATAACAAAAGGTATAATAGAAAAATAGTTCTCAAAATATGTTAAAGAAAAACAAACATGACATTGGAGTCCTAACAAACTGCACTGCTCCTAACAAAACTGTCAACAGTACGCCTGGTATCACTTTGCGCATCAGAACAAATAGCTACCAAAAACACAGATTTATATGATCCCAATCTTGTTTGCCACATCTAAGGCATCATAATCAGGAGTCAACCTGACGTATGCCTTCTTAGTTCCATCAGGCCTGCATTAAAATAGATATAGTTAGTGCCACTTTCAAAATCGAATTAAGCAAGATGAGCAGAGTTAAGATCCTGGCAGATTATCAATCATGAAACATGGATTCTGAATGGAGTTGTATAAGATGATTCACCAGTCAAATTATATGGTTGGGGTGTCAGAATTACTAATTCACAAGAATGGAGTAATGTAGTGTACAACTACATGTCACATTACAGGATACCAATTCTAAAACTTGCCTCTTGGAGCAGTTACAAGAGGCAAGAATACTCATCAGGATCAGACCAGCAACAGTCACCTTATCATAAATGTAAAAGGTCAAAACGTCTTGGTTTCAAGTAACTAAGATTTACCTGATCAAAGTATTCACTTTCTTGGTCTGAATGTCGTACATCTTCTTAACTGCATCTTTAATTTTCTTCTTGTCTGCACGAATGTCAACAATGAACACAAGGGTATTGTTGTCTTCAATCTTTTTCATTGCAGACTCAGTAGTAAGTGGATACTTTAGAATCTGATAGTGGTCCAGCTTATTTCTAGGTGTTGCACTGATGCGTGGATACTTGGGATTCCTCTCCTTCTTCAATGTCCTGGGACGGTGAAATGTAACCTTTGTCCGGATCTTCTTTGTTTTCTTGAATGTTGGCCCTGATTTCACAGCCCTGGCAGCCTTCTGGGCTTGTGCCTTTGGATCAGGCTTTCTGGATGCATCAGCTGCAATGGCGTAGACAATAAGTTTCTCAGTCAATACATTCCTCAACTAGAAGAGATGTAAAAGAAGCAAAAACTTTCCATTTACAGATTACAAAATAAGCACCTCATAGCTCAATTCCTTCATCAAACCATAAATTCACAACGAACAAACAAGCAACATGGTTTCAAAACAAAAAGGGAACGGCTAGAAAACCATCAAAATGAATTAGCGAATATAAACCAAGAACAACGTCAAATCACAACAAAGCCAAAGACCACTACTATCACACAGATTAACACGTGTGAATATAATTAAAACAGTTAGCAAAAAGAGAGTAAGAAACAAACGTACCTTTAGCCGGAGACATTGTAGCTACCACTTCACAGACACCACTAAACCTGATAACAAAAACCCAAAACCAAAACTTCAGTATCAAAAAAAGTAACCCTAAAAACTAAAACCTTATAAGAGAAAATGCCATAAGGGTATAACATGTCAAGATCTATAACAACTTGAGTTCATTTCAGGATAAAAAGCAGAGTTTTGGATTTGATAAAACCTGCACGTAGGGTTCTGTAGAGAACACCAAATAAAAGTAATGGTGAAGAGACAACAGAGATGAGATGACAGACCTTAGTTGCTGCGGCTGTGAACTAGGGTTTTTCCCAAGCGGGGAAGATGGAGAGATGGTGCCTTATATAATTTTCTACAATTACTAATTTAACCTGCTTAGTTATGGGTTGGGCTGGGTACTGATGAGAAGTGTTGTTAATGGGCTTACATTAAGATTTTTTTT
>Ga0325403_1006854_pt1 | contig 10876 bp, 11 predicted proteins | sample PopdelMetagenome_19_FD_205665 | JGI IMG/M metagenome (GOLD analysis project Ga0325403, IMG submission 205665) | Populus deltoides microbial communities from Bellville, Georgia, United States - Xylem-PdKOR-R4 | ecosystem: Host-associated > Plants > Phyllosphere > Stem > Wood/Secondary xylem...
TGTGTGTTTTATTTTCAATTAAGTTGGTGTGGGATGATGGCAATAATACATTTCCTTTTTCTTTTATTTCTGACAGAAATATAAATAAATATCAAAATAAGATTTCCAGCCAATGACTGGTGTAGTTCAAAGAACTGTAACAAATAGAGAGATAGAGAGACTACATTACACAAATAGCACCTTATAGCAGAAAATTACGAATGCTACAGGGAAATGACCCTATCCTGTCCATCCTCTGTAAACTGAAAAATTAAGGTGCTCGCTCACTAAGAGTCCACAGGAAAAACTTTGTCAACCTTGGACTACAACCTTTGAAAGTGGCTGGAATCTGGAACAACCCAAACCAAATTGATGTCCACAGCTTGCTCTGTGACAACCCTTTCTGCATCATCAATAAGCATAGATCAGTTCTAATAGAAGGGCTACTGTCTGTGGTTAGTTTTGATTTCCACTTTTTTGCTGCTTAGAAATTTCGTTCACAACACAAGGAATTTCTATGAATGGTAAACACAATTTTAGAGGGACCTCGTTTTACTTTATCACAATGCATATCTACTCCTTTATCGTTTAACCCTTTCACCAGCTAGCATGGCATGGGCAGAGCACATGCCGGGTCCAAAAAAAAAAATTTGGTGAAAGAATTTCTAGACTAGGATATAGTCTCTGTATTGATTCATGCTTTAGGTTCTCGTTTCACCACTAACAATGGTGCAGCAGCACAAAAAGTTTTCAAAGAAGTTGCACTTTTAAGAAAGCGTAAAAATGCAGTTTTTAGAATAATATACACCTCCATCAAGTCAAGGCCCTTCAGAAGATTCCACAAGTTCTTCATTGAACTCGCCAAATATATTTGGACATCCATCCCAGTTCCCCCGCTCTCGGGCTTCCCAATAGCCACCAACATAGCGGAAAGATCCATTTTCACCTTCCTTTTGGAACCATCTTGGCTTCCATCCATGCTCTTGTAATTTCCTTGACTGCATAGAATGAACGAAAGTATAATGACCTCCAATAAGGAATGATGACGGGTCTTTGTGAGTGCACACACAAGGTTTATGACTCATTCCAGCTCTTAATATTCAAATCTAGCTATGCAAAGAATTCTTAAATATCATTTCTTCCAGATTTATACTCTGATATGTAGGGGTCTAAATGATGTTGATCGAAGTAACAGAATCAATCAACATCTAGGCATCAGTAAACTAAAAAAAAACTACATAACAGCCTACTTGTCCGCATCTCATTAGTTCATATGTAGCGCAAGCAACAGCATAATCACACCAGTGATATCTAATCTCAAGTTACTAATAGTGATTAAGTTCAAATCTTAGCTGAGGCAAAAAAGAAATCTTCTTCCATCACCAATAGAAAGTCCAACTCCACACACCATGTTCTTATAATTATTCCAACATATCTGCACTAACATTAAGTATAATTAAGTAAAGAAAGATCAAGAGCTCTGAATATACCATTCTTTGCCTCTTCTCCAGCCGCTGTTTCTCTCCATTTGCTTTTTCATATTCCCCATTCTCCAAATGCCGCTGGTCTGGTCTAAGCCTGGAATCCGTGGGCGGGAGCTTCTCCTTAATCCGTTATCAAATACCCGGGATCAGACATGGCTATAAAAAACAATTAGAGATGCAAACGTGGAAAAGGGAAATGGTTACTAGAAAATCTATATGATAAATCATCACTACCTGGAGTCCTGGCGTTAATTCATTTAGAGTTATAGCAAATGATGACAAGTTGTACCGAGTCAGATTAGGAGGTGGCTTATTACTTTTCCAAAGCAAGGTGGCATTAGATGAGGTAATGCGATCCTTTGACTTGCCAGTGCCATCGCCAGTAGTATAATGCATGCTGTCGTCCCACTTCCCAAATAATGAAGCTACTTTATTACCTGAAACATCTTCAACGAACCCTTGGACCTATAAATACAGGACACTGAATGAATTGGAAAATAACTAGAACTAGGACCAACCATGTTGTATTCTAATGAGGAAACCATATGAAGACAGAAGAGCTAACATCTTCTAACCTGGTGAGGATTTCTGTCAAGAATAGATTGTTCTTTGAATTTGAGTTTGCATGAATACTGTCGATTTCCTTGTATATGCATCATCCCATGGTGATCACAATACACTTTTCCAAGGATAAGATTATAAATCGTTGTTGTGACCTGACAGAAGCAAATATTGTGTCAAATCAAATGCACCATACTGATAGAAATGGAAGCTAGAAGATCACAAGAATTCACTGGTCATATCCTGCACAGACAGTCACACAGAAGTGTATACCTTGCTCCACTGGAATATTTCACCATCATCAAACTCGACGGTCAGAACTCCAACAGGGTCGAGCTGAATTGACCGCCCCCAAAATTTTGTGCGGAGGTTGCTGTCACCCCAGAATTTCCACCCTCTACCTTCGCAGTGGCAGGCAATGAGAGTTGGGTGGTGACTAACCTGTTTCAACTCAAAATATCATTGAAATGTACTTCATCTGAAGAGAAAAGCATTCATGACCAGACAGTTCCTTTATCTTCCCAAAGAACATTTTGTTTGGCTCGTTTCACCTATTTGACAAACTAAATGAGCCGTTCTATTTTGTTTAAATAATTTCAAATAGAATTTTACTCCCAAACCCTGGACAGTGATTTGACCAGCATCTAGTTTTCTTCCCAAGTGTTGCGATTTATAAAAAAATTTAATTCCCCTTTTGAAAAAAAGTGAGGTGCAGGCAGGCCCTTCCGCATTTATTAGGACACTAAACAGTCATGTTTTTCCTAAAAAATTTCCTATGCAATAAATTGAAACTCTGCCAAAGTATATGTCATAATCTTTCATTCAGTATAGAAAAGAAAGTAGTATATCTCAATAAAAGCTCAGTCAGCAGCTGGCGATCAATTTGAGTTCAATATAAGTATTAAATACAGCTTAGGTTAAGTCACCCTGTTCTCTTGTAAATCGGAGAAGATTACTGACCTTTTCAGAGAAGAAACGAACTCCTTTATCAGGAAAGTCAGCTTCATAAGTTTCTCCTAGCAAAGGATTGAAGGGTTTACAGTGCCGGCCTTCAGAGGAAGCATATCCAGAGATGGCAAAAGCAGCAACATTTAGGATCCTTAGGACACTGTTCCCCTGAAAAATAAAACACATCGGAACAGTGAGGACCAAACAGCAATCCAATAAGATTTTCCTTTTTCATGAAATATTTGATGCTGAAAACATGCCAATAAGTCCATGAAATGAAAGAAACTGAGACTTAACAACGCATGCATTTTACTGCATGCCTAAGATTTTTTATACTAGCAATTATAGAATTTAAATGCTATCTGAAATCCATCAACGTCTACTGGTCAAAATATGTGAAGGTTTAGCCGAATTCCATGCATGGAATTCAAGAGATATTGTTTAATGGAGTCAATTATATTTACTTGGGGGGGCACTGGTTTTCCCATAGATGTTAGATCGGCTATTGTTATTTCACATGGCACCTTAACGTATACACAAGTCAGTATCACAGCAAGGAAACATCATCAACAGAGAGGAGATCAGTTGCTGAAGTCCTCAGGTTTCCTAATTACTCACAGATATTTAAAATGCTTATAAATACGTTGATGTTTGTTACAAAGACCATAATCTGTGAGAAATGTCCAGATATAAAGAAGAATAAAATCTATCACTTTCCATAGAGAATCCGTGTTGTTTACCATCTCATTGTTGACAATAGATAATTTATGAATCTCACATGCAAGTGTAGAAAACATTGGACTGCCATGTAAAGAAACAAAATAAAGAATTTGCAATACTAAAGACACTTAGATATGTGCATTGTGTAATAATGAAAAGGTTGTTCAATTTGAATGAAGACATGAGGAGCATCTAATAGACTAAAAAGTATGTAACTCTTACTGCTTTTCCACACTCATAGGCTCTGTCCAAAAGATAGGAGTACTCCAAGTCCTCAAAGCACTTCTGAAGAGAGGATATTGGTTCATTAAAGTAAACAGGGAGACAAACTCGTGTGAGATCCTTCCCCACATTGTCTTTGATCATAGACCACAGACTGACCCCTTTCTCTTTCTCAACCGGGTCAGGAAGCTTTTTTCGCCTTTCAATATGTGGATATCCAGAACTACAAACTTGCTTATCAGCACGCATTTTCTCTTCACTATCAAGTTGATTAAATCTGCTATGCTTCTCTGAGTAATTTGCAGCTTCTGTCATTGATGTCGGTTCAGTAAAATATTCTTTTGTGTCATAAAAGGAGGTTCCATCTTCATCTGACACTTCCTCAAGCTCTTGTTTCTCAATATCATCAGATGATTCAGTTGTGCTATATTCTGAAATTCACAATAGGACACCAGGGATAAGACTACATGGGAAAAAGCCTTGTGAAATATAGTTATTGATGCAAATTGGTTGAGCAGGAAACCTTTTAAAAATAAAAAAGATAAATAAATAAAGCATAGCAGAATATTAATGAACTATTGCTCAATAAATATGAGACAACCAATTAAAATCACTAAAATCAAGAAAGAAGTTGTATAACATTCTGTATTGAAAATATTTCAACTCCATGAAAATACACCAGATCCCCTCAATTTTTTGCTGTGTAAGCAGTAGTTAACTTCAGTGATCAGAAGAAGAATTCTAGTAATTTGCACGAGTAATGTGTTTAAAATAGGAAGATGAGGTGCCAGGTACCATACCACTATATTTTCCACGTCCTAAACTTGAAAATTCATGCTTTGTCAATTGATATTCACCATCTGGAATTCCTGCGGTTTCAGCCTCGATATTAGCTGCCTGCATAAAAAAATTAAGAAAAAAAATTATTACTGGGGTTATGCAATGCAAGCTTATTTCAAAGCATACATACTTCACAAAATAATACCTGCAACCATCCACCTTATAAGGAAAACAAATAGTTATATCAAGAAATATAAGATCTAAAGCAAACATTAGAGAAGCCATGGTACTGAACATAATATTACAATTCAAATAGTTTTGGGATCAACTTTGTCAATTGTCACAGACTGTTCATCACTTGCAATGCAAAGACAAAAGTATCATGTCAGTCATTACTCAACACTAATACTAAGAAAACAAACGTTAACCTCTATGTTCGAAATTAATATTATATTGGTCTATGTTTGGCAGAATATATTATTGATTCTTTATTCCATAAATTGAAATATATAGCAACTATTTTGTCCAGGCACTCCCATCAATTACAAAGCATTCACACTTTTCCAATATGCTGTAATAGTCTCAGATTTTACAAATGAACAGTAGAAATTGCATTAACTACCTGCAAATTATATTTTTTTTCAATTCAAAACCCTATCGGCATCGTCATGTGTCGTTCTATTAACTCTCTGCTCTTGCTCGTGCACTATAATAGTAAGTTTTCAAACAAATTTCAAAAAGAGATTAGAAAGCATAGTAGATGTTAGAAGCACGTAGGACATATTTTTACCACTCAGGAAATGCTAAGCTGCTACCTGATCCATGAAGATATTGGAGATGCACAAAACCAAGGATTTTCTCGAGAAATACGCTTGTCAATAACATTTAATCTACATGAGCTAGGGTCATGTTTGTATTGTTAAAAAGATGAAGATTTGTTTGGCCACCCTTAGTATTTTTTTCACTTGAAGACGAACAAATACTTGAATCCATCCTCTAATTAAATAACGTGTTCAAGAAAAGGATCGATCACAACAATTTTAAAATTGACATGATAATGCAATGAACAAAAAAGAACAATTGATTCAGATGTGTAAAAGAGCATAAATATACAGAAGATCACTGCCAATGTCTCCAATAGAAAGTTAGTGGTTATTAGTTACCTCCAATTGCCTTAATGTGTCAAGCAAATTGGACCGTTCTTCACAAAGAACTTTAACTTGTCCTTGTACTTCAGAAAACTCGGATAGCATGATCTGCTCGCAATCCTTTACAAGGTTCTCATTGATACCCTCTTCAAGTAAACGTTTTTTAAGCCTGTCAGTTGAGATAGACAAATCATGTGATACAAGGGAGAGACTATCATTTAGCGATCTTGATGGAAAGAGGCTCCGGGTTGAGACCAAGGCTTGTATCCAAGCTACTCTATCTCTCTTTGAATCAGTCCTCAGATGAAGTGTCTTTGTAGCCGTAAATATATAAAACCGCCTATCATCGGACTTGCTCTCACGAAATGATGAGATCTGCTACACCAATTCAGACAACATCCCGATAAACATTCCCGACAATTGCATATCATCACATTGTTCAATATAAACATACTAAAAATGCTATCTTTATTCTTTACAACTAAGATTGTAGCATGATTGTCTAACTAAATCAACAACAAAAACAAAAATTAGGAATAAGCTCGAATAATGAATATGTTCTTAATTTCAAAGATTCATTTAGATAAGGAGAAGCTATAATGTTAAAGGACAAGGCTCCCCATGATAAGTAACAAATCACTGTAACAAAAAAAACAGGACACGCCCAGAGGAGAAACCGCTAAGACTCTTGAACCGGGTCCTGCCCCCCTTTCAGATAACCTAGAAATAACCCAAGTAGGAGCAAAAGCCTTTAACTAGTTTAGGGCCAAATGGCGCCTCAAAACCACCAGTAACGATAACAACACGGACTAATGTTTGGCCACGAGAATATAAATCAGGTGTAAGAACTCAAAAGCGATGAAGCACCGCTCAGATTCCAAAATGTTTTTGGTCAAAAAAAAAATGAGACCCCAAATATGCTAAAGCTTGTCACTGCTAAGAAAGAGGCATAAAATTGGAGTCTGCTGGATCTACTGAATATAAAAGAATATGCTTAAAATGCTTGCAAAAAAGCATCATTTTTTTCTCTAGGTTATAAACACTCGCAGTAGAATTAAAATCAATAAACTCGGAGACTTTCAAAATAAGTGAAGCCCGCACCTACTTGTCTCAAAATTGTTGAGTGACTGCTTCAATATCAAAACCATCAACTCAAGTAAAAAAAAAAATCCGGTAGCTTATTATATAAAATAATAATAAGAGAATTACCCACGTAGCCACTCAAATCCCAAAAAACAAACACCTAAATCCAGTAACAAACAAAACCCACCTCATCATTTCGGAGAGACACGCCATCCCTACCATTTGATCAATGCCATGTTCATTATTTTAAAGACAAAAAGAAAAGGAAAGAAGAAGAAGTAAACATAGGTGTGAAAAAAACAGTGCAGTAAAGAAGCTAATGGATTTGGCATTGGATGGGATGTGTGTGAAAACAAAACTCAAGTCAATGATAAAAAGCAAGAAATGAAAGATCATTTGATAGTTGCTAAAATCCATCCATTCATTCAACACCGTTGGTGTGACCGAAGCTTTAAATACCTAACCTACACCGTACCTTATTCTAGCTACACCACCCACCCACCCCCACAACACACCAAAACCCCCCCTGCTGATGTGACCCACTATGCATTAACAACCAGTTGAAACTGTAAAAACACAAACCAAAACAGAGTACTCCATCCCATACATTAAAATCAACAACAAAAGCAAATTAAAAAGGAAAGGGAAACATCTCCTTCTTTTGCTCACTCAAGTATGAATCCAAAACCAATTTGGCAAGATAAATAAATTGATAGAATTGGTAAAGAAAAATAAATCCAATGTAAACTGTTTTTTTTTCAAAAACTTTCCGATATCAGCAACAGTTCCTCCAATACCGCCCAAAAAAAATAAAGAAAAATGGATGAATGAACAACCAAACACTTTCACTTCATTGATCCATAAATATTAATTTCCCGTTCCTGGTTTTCAATTTACTCATGATACCTTTAGATGGACAGTGCCAACAGTTTTTTGCGGTTTCTGTCTTCCACTGCCACGACTATCCCATCTCAATAATCGATTCGTCGATATTTCCCCAATCAATCTAACATCATCACACAGATTAATACTCTCCGGCGGCCGACGAATCTTCGAGTAAGAAAGCACACCATTTTTCAACAAGAACCACCGCGATCTCCACCCTTTCCCATAATTCGTCCACTTATACAGCACCCCAGCCACCGTCGCCTCCGATCCCGCCGCTTTCCCCCCTACATTGCCGTTAGATCCGCCGGAAAATGTCGCCGGCAACGATCTTGCTCGAGTCAACGTTGCATCCGGTGATTGGCTCCCGATATCTGGACTCTCTAGTGAGATGCAGCATAATGGATGCATTTCTCTGACCCTCATCTTTAGAGCCAAGAACAAACTTAATGCTAATTCGCTACAGGTAAAAAAAAGAAAGGCAATCCCCACATCAAGCTAGCACTTGCTGCATTGACACGCACAAAAAGAGAGACGATAATCAAAACAAAACAACAGCATTAATAATCAGAAGAGAAATAGTGAGAGAATGAACAGAGTGTTTGGGCAGTACCTGTGAGAGAGAGAAATGGTGAAAGAGATGATTCTGGTTTCTGGGTTGTTTATAAAAGGGGTCCTTGAGGTATAAAATATTTATACTGGTACAGAAGAGTTGCAGTTTTTGTGTTATATTTATGTATAGTATGTGTATGGGTGCGCGCAATGCATTGAAGGAGGAGAGTGAAACTGAGGGAGAAGGGGTAATTATGGAAGAGAGAATGATGGCAGAATGGTAATTCAAGTGTCAGTTCGAGCTGCTTCTTCTCCTCTCTTTTCTTTTTCTTTTTCTTTTTTTTTCTTTCAAGAGAACAGTAATGAGTATATTAATTTATTTGATTTCTGAGAGTGCAAGCAAAGACGAGGATGGAGGTAGTTGATGATTTTTATCGTACTCGTTGCATGGTTTGGATTATTAAACTATTGAATCGATGACGTCTTATATTAAAAGTAATTTAAATCTCCATTTTAATATAATTCTTAACTTTAATTTAAGAAACAAATGATAAATAAAAAAACTTAAATATCAAAATTATAAACCAAATTTAAAATCAAAAAAATATCTAAATTACAAAAACCACAATCTATAGTAATATATGTGTGTGTGTGATTTTTCTGCCTTTTCATTAAAAAAAAACTGTAAGTAACTGAGCAGCAAAACATGAGAGATAATTGAAAAAAAGTTTCTTGCTTTGCCTTTAACCAAACAAGGAATTGTTTGTAAGAAAAAAAATACTTGCGTCAAAATTAATTGATTGTAATTCACGTCGAGTAATTCTTGAAACCATTAAGGGCTTTACACTCGTGTTGATGGAGCATGTTTGAAAATATGGTTTCGATTATGTTTTAAAGTATTTTTTATTTAAAAATACATTAAAATAATATTTTTATTTTATTTTTTAAAAATTATTTTTTACATTAATACATTAAAATAATTTAAAAATATTAAAAATATATTAATTTAAAATAAAAATATATATAAAAAAATTTTAAATTTTTTAAAAATATTTTTAAAATATAAAAATAAATAGGATTAAATCATCTCAAAAATTCTCGTAGTGAGCTATCTGTTGCGTATAAAGACAGGTAATATAGGTGAAGAGAAATGAGTATAAGATGAATTGCAACAAATAGCAATTTCTATAAATTAGTATATCTATTTATTAGTTGATGTGTTGTGATAAATTAATTTATAAATCAGTATAACGTTCTTTAATTAGATAACGAAAGAGTCTGTTTGATTGTTTTTTCAATGAATATGCTTTTAAAAAATTTAAAAACTTTTTATTTTTTAATTTAAATTAATTTTTTATATCTTTATTATTTTAATAATCTAATATCAAAAATAAATAATTTTATCTATTTTTTATTTTTTTTTTGCTTTATAGGCTTGAATGCAATAACATTTTTTCTCCAACTTTTCAAGTCAAAATCAAAATTTTGATGAAAAGACTAAAATGTCCTTAGATTTTTTTCCTTCGCTTTTCGATACCTTCCTTCTCTCTTTCAATCTCAATCAGCCACCACAGGCATCTCCCCCCTCCCCTCTACTTTCTCGTTTGTTTCCCCATGCCACCATCATCATGGTGAACCATCACTGTTTCTAAATTGAAAACTTCATCCTTGATCCTAAAACGATTTAAAGCTTGCTGCCCATTTACCCACAACGAAAACCAGTGGAAAAACAACGACAACAACCCTTATTGATTAATAGCAATAACAATTGTGAATGAATGGCAACCTCATTGTCGAGATTCTCCGTAACAACTAGTGAGTGACACAACAACCAACATCATCACCACCAACAATAGCTCCCATCAAACATGACAATAACAACATTTGTCATATTAGAGGCTATGATCTCCCTTCTCCAAGCAATCGTGAGCTTCACGGCCACTAAAATCAAGATGAGAGAAGTAGGGTGGTTGGAATCATTTGAGGTTGAGGTTGTTTTCTGGCGAGGGAGAGAGGGGATGTTGCTAGTTTAGCTGTTGTGGTGCACAGGCCAGATCTGGTAGTTGCTGGTTCAATCAGAGCTGGTGACTGTTGGGCTGTGGTGGCTAATTCCAATGAAGTGCTAGGCTGGTGTGGTGGTGCTTGTTCTGGCGTTCATGTGGTTCGGTTGTGATGGTGTTGGGTTCACTACGGTGGTGGAAGAGAGAAAAGGGCTGCTAGGTTACGAAGAGGCTAGCGTGGCGGAGAGGCCTGCAGTGGTGGTTGATGGGGGGAAGAGGTGGTTTGAAGTGACGGGGCTGCTCATAGATGCTGCTCAGAGATGGGTGAGTAGTATGTGGTTGCTGATATTAATTAGGCTTAATTTAGGTGGTTTTAGTCGGTGATGGTGAGTGGAGAGATTGAAGGGGAGTTTGTTAGTGACACGGTTGGTGGGGGAGAGAAGAGGAAGACAGGTGATCAGTGGTGAAGGGAGGCTATTGGTGAAGAGAGAGGTGTAGATCGAATCATACTTAA
>Ga0325403_1006855_pt1 | contig 10876 bp, 6 predicted proteins | sample PopdelMetagenome_19_FD_205665 | JGI IMG/M metagenome (GOLD analysis project Ga0325403, IMG submission 205665) | Populus deltoides microbial communities from Bellville, Georgia, United States - Xylem-PdKOR-R4 | ecosystem: Host-associated > Plants > Phyllosphere > Stem > Wood/Secondary xylem...
ACTATTTGGCAATCAAACTTGGCATCCAAGCATGTGAGAAAACCCGCACCCACCCACCCTTCCCCAAATCACTGTAACAAGAAAATATTGACAAGTCATGGAAACTGAGTGTATTATATTCTAGTTTGCTCTTTTTTTCATAAATTATTGCCTTCTCTGATTTTTTTTAATCTCATAAAAGACTTGTTGTAACAGAAGAAAAGTCTTGATTCTGAATTTTCTTGTGTTGTTCTTGTCTTCTTTGAGGTTTGTTGTCTTTTTAAACTGCATAATATATGCTTCAAGTTTAACTCTCATGTCCAAGAATTTTCCTTTTTCTTGGTTGACAAGTTTATGTGTGAGCAGATGTCGGTCCATTTGGATTTGTGGTGAACAAGCGTGTTAAGATTGTCGTGGTTCTGACTAATCGGGTTATTAACTTGGAAAAGGGTAACGTGTGCTGTTTTGCATCCGACTTTACATTCCATGATAATAATTGTTTAGAAGTGTAATTATGGTTGTTTTTAAAATATATTTTATATTAAAATGATATTTTTTATTTTTTAAAAATTAATTTTTAAATTAATATATCTAAAATATAAAAAAAAAATTTAATCAAAATAAAAATATTTAATTTTTTAAAAAAATACGAGTTATCCACGTTTCCAAACGCTCGTTCCAGTTCTCCCATTGCATGTAAGGTTCCATTGACGTTTGTTGGACCTTTCAATTCAGAAATTCACGTGCTTAGAAAAATTTAGGATGTGTAATGCTCCACGAAATGAGTAGGTACGTTTCGAATAAAATTTGGGCCTTTAAGAATCGGGGATTGTTAGAATCCATATCTTGGTGGACTTAAGGTTAATTTGAACCGCTAGTATTGAGAAAATAATGTCTGCCCTCTGCATGTGTATATGGGTTCGGATTCACTTAGCACTGTACACAATTGAGATGGTTCTCTGAACAGCGAAGGCCCTTTTTGTTGTTCAATCAAAGGCTTGTTTCAGCACAGAATCATGAACATCGCATAGTTTTTTCTCAAGGATCTGAATTTAGGATCGAATTCTAGTGCCACCTCAACCGCTGACAACTGGTCCAGTTGAATGGTTTTTGATCATTGAATGGCTGCTAACTTCATATTATACGGTCAGTTTTTTCGCTTTTGTTTTAAGACATCTTTCCCTGAAATTCTTACACTGAACGGTATCTTCTTGAGAGAATATTAATCATCAATATACCATTCCATATTCTTTCTTATTCTCGAGTAGGAAACACAAGGGAAGCATTCAAAGATTCTGATTGTGAGATGGGGGGGATGTCAAGTGCCAAAATGAAAGATATTGAGTAGGAAACAGAAGGGAAGCATTCATTTGCTTTTTTAATTCATTCTCAGCTCTATGATTGAAGTGTTTAAAAATGCAATGAGACGAATCTCAACAATTTAGAAGCAGGGTAAGAGACACACCGATGATCCATCGAACTTCACATGCTAATTAAGTTCATGTTACATCAATGGTGCAACTTTCTAAAATTTACAGGTTTTGTGATATTTGACGTGTTGGTGGTTGCGGGTGGTGGCTGTCTATTGAGCCCATGTGCAAATGATATCTTCAGCTCAAGGATATTTCATTACAGCGCACACTTCGACAAGCTATCTATATTCCGACGAGTATCTTAAGAACCTATGGTCGAAAACAAGTGAAGAGAAGTCAAATTTATCAAGAATAGTCACAAGATAAAACTCTCGGACCATGACAGATGAAGTCCAATAAATGAAGATGTTGTCCCCACTAATGCCAAGATCCAATAATTGAATTAAAAGTTTAATTTAATGTCCCTACACCTTCATCCTCAGCAGCAAATAAAACCAAGAATTTTCTTACTGAAGTGAATGTGCCTTGGAAATTCAGATGATTTCCTTTTATTCTCAGCTCTTTCCATGATATTCATGTCCACGAGGGATGGCTCACTATAAAGACACTTCGAACCATGTTGTTATAGGATAGCTACCACTCTGTCCCAAAAGAAAGGTTAGATTCGCAGGGATGGAGTGGAAAACAGTGATGCAGAAATATGTGTCTGAAAATGAGATCCCAACAGTCCCACCCCAAGACAACTTTTCTATTGCAAACCTTTGTATGCTCGTGAATCTTGACTTCCCTTACTTATGGTCTCCCTCTACCCCCTTTATAGTAATATATATATGTCCCTATTCTCTTTACTCTCTCAAGTCCAGATACCCTTCAGCGAGTATAGATGGGTACCGCTTCTTTGTGTTCGTCAATTCTACTTTTCACTCTCATTTTTCATTCATGCTTGCATTACAATGCGGTCGTTGGGACAGAGAGGGAAGCTTTAGAAATAATCATAGGGGGGGGTGGGGGTGGATATTCTCCTGCCCCTTCTCCTGAGAATGAAAATTGTCCTCCGCCGCCTCCTCCTCCTCCTCCTCCGCCCCCTCCCCCGCCTCCGCCTCCGCCTCCGCCTCCGCCGCCCCCTCCGCCTCCACCCCCTCCGCCACCGCCTCCGCCACCGCCCCCTCCGCCATCGCCCCCTCCGCCATCGCCACCGCGGCCGCGGCCCAGGCCGCCAAGTAATGGTTTTGTGAGCAAAAACATCGAAAGAGACTTTCACACAATTCAGAGATTCAAGAAATTGATTGTTAAGGATCCCATGAAGATTACAAAAAAATGGGTGGGAAATGATGTCTGTAATTATCCAGGCTTTAAATGTGCAACTGTACCTGACCAGAAGGTGATAGCCCTTGCAGCGGCAGATTTCAATGGCTACTCTTTTGGTGGCCCGGATCTTAAGCTCACAGGTTTCCTCGATAAGTTGCTGGACTTATCCATCTTTCATGCGAACTCCAACAATTTCACTGGTCCTGTGCCACAGAGTATTGGCACTTCCAGAGTCCGTTACTTATTTGAGGTCGATCTCAGCAACAACAAGTACTCTGGTGGATTCCCTATGTCTGTTCTTCAAGCCACCAACTTAACCTTTTTAGACATCAGGTTCAACTCATTTTCAGGGTCAGTTCCAGCTGAAGTCTTCACCTTAGACCTAGATGTGCTTTTCCTCAACAACAACTACTTCTCACAACAGCTTCCTGGTAATCTCGGCTCCACACCTGTACTTTATCTCACTTTGGCCAACAACAAGTTTAGTGGACCCATTCCAAGAAGTATCGGCAATGCCCGAAACCTTCTTGAAGTGCTTTTCTTGAACAATGAACTCGAAGGGTGCTTGCCATACGAAATTGGCAAATTGGACAAGACTGTCGTGTTTGATGTGGGCAGCAACAAGTTGACTGGCCCAATACCCCATTCATTTGCATGCCTAAAAAAGATGGAGATCCTGAATTTGGCCGTGAATAAATTTTACGGGCCGGTGCCGGAGATGGTGTGCGACCTGCCTAGATTAGCGAACTTGTCTCTCTCAGACAACTATTTCACTCAGGTCGGACCTGAGTGCAGGAAATTGATAAAGAAAAGGATTCTTGATGTTAGAATGAATTGCATTTTGGATCTTCCTGGTCAGAGATCAGCAGCTGATTGTGCCGAGTTCTTCTCTAAGAAGAGGACCTGTCCCGATGAGAGGTCACTGAGCTATATTCCTTGTAGGAAGGGTGGTTATTCAAGTTCATTGGAGACATCTGATCAACAATCAATGGCTCCGGCTGCTGCACCTATAACATATAATGCCCTTAAACCGCATAAGCTGCGGCTTTAAATGGATCCCTTCAATTCAAGATAGTCTCTTGATTTGCTTGATGGCTGCTCCTATCTATGTACACATATTTCTCCTAATCAGCTTATAGCTTGTCGTATAATGAATAAGGTGAACTCATTTCTGCTTTCAAAGCAAATGCAACTTTATAGTTTAATGATATTTTGTCCCCTTTACTTCCTGTCTGCTTCTCAATTTCTGGGCAGCCGTTCCTGAAGCCCGTTTGCTATTGAATTTCATCCTCCTTTTTATATCTAAAAAACAAGTTGAAGCTTCATACCAGACAGGGCACTGGTGAACATTATACTCAAATAACAATGAGGATTGCATCACAACACTCTGTCTTTGCTATTTGATTACTTAATTCTTTGTTTGTATAGTTATTGTTATAAGAAATTGTCCTCTCTCTACGAATAAAATTTAAATAAACTGATTTTTTAAAAATAAATAAATTGTTTTAATTATTTTGATATTTTAATGTTAAAAATAAAATCTTAAAAATAAAAAAAATATTTTAAAATAATTTCTAGTAAAAAAAAATTTAAAAACAAACTTATTAATATAATGACTAACTTTATCTAAAATATAACAAGAAATGTGATACATTTTATTTTTTTTAAATAGTGATCTCCATATGAGGTATGCGATTTGATCTACATATCTTGTTTTTATCCATAGCCTGAGCATCTGTAATATTTTTTATTTCTTTTTACGCCATCCTATCATGAAATTTAATATGGATGACTTTAGTTGACCCGAGTCCTCGATCACTCAGACTCTGATAGCACCTCAGCTGACCCAACTCCTCTGTCACTTTAGAGAGCTGGGCCCAGCGTTTGTCTGATAAAAATAAAAAAATGTTTGTTCTGGTTTAGAAGCCGATGAAAGAACAGTAAAGGGATGTTTCGCTGTCGGTTTTGATTACTTTTTAAAATAATATTTTTTTATTTTTAACATTAATACGTCTAAAAATATTTTAAAAAATATTAATTTAAAAAAAATATAAAACTAAATTCTTTTAAAAATAATTTTAAAATACGAGGAAAAGATATCGAGACAAATGTCTTATTGCATGGATTGAAGTCCAGATGAGGACGCGGAATACCTAGCTGGAAACAGCCCACGAGCAGGGCCTGTGCCTGACTTGACGGGAAAAAGATTTTCATTTATTTTATTTCTCTTGTCCTTTCACCGAGTCAGACAAAATGCAAGGCATAAGGGCGATGCCCTATCTCTTTCTGATTTTGAAATGAGCCTTGGCCCATGGCCCACTGCTGTTTTGTGTTTTGGGTCGACTTTTGTAACTGAGTTGGTCTGCTGGATGTTCTGTGTTAAGAAGTATAAACTGGGATTCCGTTTCGAATGGGCCCACGAGCGATTTCCATACGGGGGTGGTTTTTTTAGGAGGTGAAGGTGTATAGATCAAAAAAATAATTATTTTAATGTTGTTTTTGAAAATATTTTTTATTTGAAAATATATTAAAATAATATATTTTTTTTATTTTTAAAAAATTATTTTTGATATTTACGTATTAAAATAATATAAAAAAATTAAAAAAAGTTACAATTTTTTTTCAAAAGTATCAAAGCCATGCTTTCCCTTTTTTTTTTCTTAGTGCTTGGGATACTTTAAGAAAACTGACCATTAAAAAATGTCTCTCTGGCCTACCTATATATTAAAACTATCTAAAAATATAAAAATTTATTTTAAATAAAAAAATTTGATCTGCAATCCAACATGGTATTTTAATTTCCAACCACATTCGTGATTGTGGCCAGCTTTTCCAGATGACACCCATGGTATCATAGGCCAGCATCCCACTTCTTATTGGCGCACTAATTTCCCTTTAATGGGCTGATCATTGCTTTTGGAAATATGCCACCACCTTTCCTCTATCGACAGAAACGACATCCTTACTCTTATTGCAGAACCGTCAGTGGATGGAAACCAAGAACCAGATTGATGGGATTTTGGCTATCAACCTGCAGTTGAAGAGAGTCTCACAAAGCTTAAATGACACGACAATTTTCTTCTAGTCATGAACTGCAACCCAACGCACACAAAATTGAAGAGCTCGCACGAGTTCTACACCTAAAACAAATCCAAAATCATCTACAGATTGACCTTGGAGTAGAATGATTAGTCATAACACATGCCTCGGATTCAATCCACCGAAAGAGAAGTGGTAGAACACGCATTAATAAACCTTTCAATTTGATAATGAGACTCACCAACCACACTAACTACCAAGTATAAATTAAACTATTTAGATGGTGGCTCAATGATAAATACTTGGAATCAAGAGGTTTGTTTTCTCTGTGGTTTCAGGTTTGAATCATGTGGTTGCTCATATGATGGCCACTGGAGACTTACATGGTCGTTAATTTCAGGGTCCGTGAGATTAGTCGAAGTACGCGCAAGCTGGTCTGGACACCCATCTTAAACTAAAAAAAAAAATAGAGTATAAATTAACACTGGAAAACACTCTTAATCCCCATCATCTTCTTCAAAACTCTCTTCTGGCTACTTCATGTATCAAATGGGAAGCATTTCTTCAAACAACAAGAGCATATTCCACATCTCAATCCTCTTCCTTCCGTGTTTCACTTGCCTGACTTATTGCCAAGACTTTCAAGGCCTGTCTCCATTGATATCACCTCCATTAATTCCAGAAATCTTAAACTTCTTAGACCAAAGGCTTGCCTTAGTATATCCAATAATCCAAGACTTCAAGAACACTATCACCTCTGATCCCCTTGACATCACTCAAACTTGGGTTGGCGCGGATATATGCAACTACAAAGGCTTCTACTGTACTAGTCCACCTGATAATGACTCTGCCATTGCCCTTGCTTCCATTGATTTCAATGGATTCCAGCTATCTGCCCCTACTCTCGATGGCTTCATTGATCAACTCCCTGACCTTGCTCTCTTCCATGCCAACTCTAACAAATTTTCTGGCACCATATCACCAAAAATCACCAAACTACCATTTCTTTATGAACTAGATATAAGCAACAATAATTTCTTTGGCAGTTTTCCCATGGAGGTTCTTGGAATCCCTGCCCTATCGTTTTTAGATATCCGATTCAATTTCTTTACTGGAACAGTTCCTCCACAAGTATTCACTCAACGCCTTGACGTACTCTTCCTCAACAACAACAATTTTATGCAAGGACTCCCTGAAAACCTAGGCTCGACCCCAGTGCTTTACCTCACCTTGGCTTACAACAAATTTATCGGTCCAATCCCACGCAGCATCATTAAAGCTTCCGCGACATTAACTGAAGTGCTGTTCTCGCACAACTTACTTACAGGTTGCCTCCCATATGAACTAGGTTTTTTGAGAAAACTAGTCCTTTTTGATGCTAGTAACAACTTCTTAACCGGTCCTTTACCATGCTCGTTGGGATGCTTGGCTAAGCTTGAACAGTTCAATTTGACCGGCAACTTATTGTATGGACAGGTGCCAGAGGTGGTGTGCGCATTGGGGAAATTGGTGAATTTGTCACTTTCAAGTAATTATTTTACAAAACTAGGGCCAAAGTGTACGAAACTAGAGAGGAGTGGCGTTCTTGATATTAGAAAAAATTGTATTCCTGATCTTCCTGGTCAGAGATCAGCGCGGGAGTGTGCGGCTTTCTCCTTGCACCGTAGGTATTGCTCAAACCCTGCTCCGTTCAACTTCATTCCTTGTAAGGTTCCATCATCATTGAGTCATCCTCAGAATGGAACAAAGAGAAATTTGGTCGGTTATAGTGCTCTTTTTAGACGGGCAGTTGAATTTCCAGGAAGAAACTAAGAATGTATGAAAGGTTTGTCTAAACAATGTAAAGGTTGATATACAAGCTGCACAAACTTCATGCTAATACGAATCGCAAGAATTGTCCCGAAAAAAATATGCAAGTTGTACTGTTCACAAAACAAATATCGCTACTTGAAATCGTTCCTTCTAGACTCGGTATGTGTTGTAGTAACCTTTAATAGCGCATAGGCTGTGTGGCACAAGGGCAAACAAGATTGACCATCATCAAATTAAGGGCTCGACTGATTATGGTTGTAAAGGACTAATTATGGTGGTCCAAGAGGGACCGTGGATGCATCATTAAACAATAAAAAGATAAACTAACTTCAAGCACTTTACAGACAACTCCAAGGAGTAAAATTGGTTTCTTGCCCTCCCTAATTTTCTCCTGGATAGCTACAACAATGTGTAACAACATACGACTCGGGTATGTAATATCGTTGGTGGATTTAAAATCCAAACACGGTCCATCTGGGCCTATCTCAGGCTTACCAAATCTCAATCCGCTCGGATTAGCATAAGCCTCTGAGTTCAACTCGGTCCTGCTATGGTGACCAGGAAAGTTCAACCAAGTACGGTGCTTGAGAAACCGCAGATGCGCCCTGTGAGGCAAACAGATGATTTGGTGGTTCGTGTATTATTAACGAGAAATTTTAGATTACTTCGTAGGTAATTAGACGAAGTCGTCAGATTTCAGAGGATGATGGGGTTCTTTACACAGTTAAGAAGGACTGGAGATGTCGAAGATGGTTGATGTATCTACAAAACAGATGTCCTTTACAGGATGGGGGGGTTTTGCAGTCATAAGTTTAGTGTATAAGGAGGAAATGTATAAAATCAAGCAAGGATTTGAGGGGAAATATTGGGAAGAAGAAGATCCTTGAATCCTAGACCTCCTTGTTCTTTATCCAGGCATAGAACTTATAATGTGGATAATGTTTAAAATTATAGAAAGTTACAATTTCAGTGCACAACCTTTGGTTTGTGTTCTTTTTTTAGTGCTTAACCTTTTATCTTACTTATTTAAAGTCTTTTATCTCTAATTTTTTTTCAATTTAAGTTTTTTCCATAATTAAAGATTGTTAAACATTGATTTGGTTAGTATCAATTGACACGTGAATCATATTATATTGGCACTTAGCAAGATTACGATCTCTAATCTCTAAGTTCTTTTCTTCTTTGTATATGTTTCTTTTTTAAAATAAAAAAACTTATATAGTAAATATTGGTAATTACTATTAAAATGCACTGGAGTTGTTTGGATTGGTTCGCTGTATTTTTCATGAATGTGTTAGTTTTGTTAATTAGCTATTAAGATATGATTATGAAAGAATCTAATTATGAAAAATAACCCCAGAATAGCCATGCTGTTAAAAAAACCACGGAGCTCCATTCCACCGGAGTTTCCACAAAATTTAAATGTAGATTTTTATTTAAAATAATTTTTATATTTTTAATTACTTCATATGCATCAAAAATTGTTTTTAAAAAGTAAAAAGTTATTAAAATATATTTTTAAATAAAAAATATTTTTTAAAAGAACTTGCTTTCAATAAACATTTTTACTCGAATGAGAGTATAGTTGTGGTTGTTTTTTAAAGTATTTTTTATGTAGAAATATATTAAAATAATATTTTTTTAAAACAATTTTTAAATCAAAATAATCTAAAATTATTTATAAATATATTAATTTAAAATAAAAAAATAAAAAAATTTCTTTTAATTTTTTTAAAAATATAAAAACAAACGGATAGCAACAACCCAGACCTCGCAGCCCCGTAAGAAGTAACAGGGACCTCCCAAGAAACATAAATGAGCCTCAAGGACAATAACTCCACAGCTTTTATTTCTAACCAAGTAAAGCATGCCGGTCCAAATTATATTATCAATCGTTGTACCTCACCGACACAAATTTCTTGTTTCCCGCTCTGTCAGTGCCTTAACGTACGCTTTCGTCACGTGCATCACGTGGCTAAATTCAAAAGTAAGAGAATTCTTTTGAAAAAAATACCTGCGAGTCATACTCATCGGTATTTCAGTCCCTAAACTCGCTAGAGTGTTTGTTTTTGTCATTAGACATGTTTTTTAAAGTGTGTTTTAATTATTATTTTATCTAAGACAAATTAAAGTTGTGTTTTTAATATGTTTTTCTAATAATTTTAATGTATTGATGTTAAATTTAAAAAATATTTTTAAAAATTACATGGTACCACATTACTAAGCATAAATCTTGTTAATTTCTCACATTATTTATCTTAAAATAACAAGTTCATGCATCATTTTCCTTGCAGTAAAATTGAGTTTTTTTTAACCCGTGTAAATTAGTAAAATATTATATTTACAAAGATAATTGGATAGTGTTAGGACATTCAAAATTTTGTTATAATCATTTCTTTCAATTAGCAACACCGAGAAACTGATACCAATATCAAATCTTTTTTTAACAGAAATAAGCTCTTTTATTTGATTCTCTCATTATATTGTTTTAATCTATATGTAATAGATATTTTTAATTACTAAATAAAAGAGTTGATGTGATTTATTTTGTGAATTAACATGACAAAATCTTCATTTTATGTTTTTCCTTATTCGTATATTTGAAACATGATATGGTAAAATTATTTATAAAATCTTAATTTTTTTCTAACCAGATTTAATGATTTTACACTCATGGAAACCGCAGGGAGAAATTAGCAAGATTATAAAGACTGGGGACTGATCTGTTAGTCACTGTACAATCTGGGTACTGATTTGTAGTTCGCCAAAAGAAAAGAAAGTGAAGTGATAATAGAGACTTGAGCTAATAGAGCAGGCCTTTTTTTTGCCTGGCGTATTACCTGGCACCTGCATCACCAATCCCAAGAAAACCCTCACGAACCTTCTTGTCTGAACTCTCTTGCAGGCCAATACTAGGGCGCGTTGAAAATCATACAGAAAAGGAGCGCGTGTGGATTCCAATATTCCAAATGTAAAAATCAATCGAGAGAGAAGTCCTAAAAGCAAGAAGCCAGCTAAGGCTCCCCTGAGCCCCTGTTACCGTCACCGACACAATAGTATTCTTTACCCTCTTCGCTCCCTCTCCTCTTCCTGTTTGGGTTAACGCATTTAATGGTGGCTAAATTTGGAAGTGTACAAAAGTGTTTCCTTTAAGAAATGTGAAGAGCAATGACATAGACATTTTAGCGCTCCTTTAGTATTAAAAGGTTGTTGGAAGGTCTAATGAAGTGTCCGCTTGAGTTGAATATGCTTGTTTTGTTTAACAGGCCAACACTTTAAACTAATAAAAGATTAGAGGCTCATGAACAGTTAACCAGTCACGTTTTTGTTTCAAAACTCCCACCTTTTCTTAGCAACCAAACAGG
>Ga0325403_1006857_pt1 | contig 10875 bp, 4 predicted proteins | sample PopdelMetagenome_19_FD_205665 | JGI IMG/M metagenome (GOLD analysis project Ga0325403, IMG submission 205665) | Populus deltoides microbial communities from Bellville, Georgia, United States - Xylem-PdKOR-R4 | ecosystem: Host-associated > Plants > Phyllosphere > Stem > Wood/Secondary xylem...
ATTGTGGAAGGCATTGTTCAATTTTTCTACTTACATTATATCTTTTTATTTTTTATTATTTTTTAATTTTATCCTTGTCTGATATATTGGTGATATATTATATGTTGGAAGGCACTCTTCAAATATAAATATATATATATATATATATATATATATATATGTGTATATATATATATGTGTATATTAATTATTTTAATATGATTTTTAAGTGTTTTTAGATGGAACAATGGTTGAAAATGAGTTTTTTAGGGTTTAAAAACTCAGAATTTAAATTTTTGGCCACCTCTGATGCTGAAAATCTAAATTAAGTTGATGACATATCGTCTATTTTAATTTTTTTAATAAGATAAAAGACATGTGGTCCACCCTTTGAGAAAAACAAAGAAAGAAAGAACAAAAGCCGAACGTGCAAGCTTAGCCTTGCACTTGGTTGACCTATTTTCCATTGGGCTAGGCATGGATGCCCAACCTCACAAGCCTAATGCTTGGCCTATTGTTATAATTTTCTATGGTTTTCTTAATGGTTTTTTTAATTATAATTAAGATTCATTATATATTAAATAATTAAAATATTATTTATTTAAATACCATTCAATTTTGCCATAATTTTCAAATAAGGTTATAACTTTTATGGTCATATTATCAATCATTTTGTTAATTATTTTATACAAACTTGTGTGTGGTTTTTTTTATAAAAAACAAAAATGGGAACATGAATAATTAATGAAAAAACCCAAAATCAAATCATTGTCTTTCATATATATATATATATATATATATATATATATATATATATATTTCAAAAAATACCTCGCAACATTGTACAAGTAAATACTAAAAGTGAGCATCCAGAAGCTGATTGGAATTCTGGTTTGCTAGAGTTGGACTTCCTTCTTTGGCTTGTTATTTCTGGCTTACCGCCATGAGCCTATTTTCCCTTACAAGTTCCCCTTTGTTGGGTGTGCAGGTTGCTGCTGACGTTCGCTTGCTATCCCCATATTGCAGGAGTGACTTGGGTGAAGCTGAGTCCTTCCCTGCTTTCTGCGTGCGATGTTGGCTGAAGTGCGGTCCCTGGCCCCTTGTTGGGTCTCTGCTTTGCAAGCTTCTTCCTGCTATTACTGGAATGGGCTTGGTTGATGCTCTCCTCAGTGGGTAGAGGCTGATTTTTGCCTGTTTCCCCTATGACTGTCTTCTGGACATGTCTTTGGATCACCACTTTGGTGCTGTTGCTGCTGTATGTAGGATATTTTGTCCCTGACCTTTATCGTTGGGGAGTGGTTCACCTCTGTTGGCTTTTTCGATGTTGGGTTACTGCCTCTGCATGAGGGATGTTCATGCTATCTGTATGTGGGATCTTGTTCCCTTTCTTTTATTGTTTGCTTAATGCCATATGGCTTTTGTTGCTAGTCCATGAGAGCCTGTTCCCATTGGCTTAGGCTACTGGTCTGTAAGCTTGTCTTGCTATGGTTTGTTAAAGGGAGCCTGCTCCCTTTAACTGATTATATATATCCTTATGTACAGCTGGTTTCCAGCTTGTAACGCAAGCTTGCCTTGCTATTTTTGATCTATATACTTCTTACGTTTGATAAAAAAAAAAAATACTAAAAAGTGATAAACTCTTACTATTTATTCTTATAGCACCTCTATTAATTCATCATGAACTTCAAGGAATATGCAATTTTTGGCATAAAAAGATACAATTTGATCCTTGGATTTTTAGGCTTTTTTATATATTTGGCCTCTATAGTTTTAGATGTTTACATTTCGATTCTAAACTATATTTTCTTGATATTTCAGTCCCTCTGAGTCTAAAGACGAGTGAGAAAGTTGTTAAAAAAATAAAAGGAGAGAAAAAGCTTTCGATTGGCCACAAAAAGATCAAAATTGGTGTCAATGGATTCATATTTGAGAAGAGAATTTAATGGAGGTGATTTTAGCCTTTAACCATGCTAATAAAGTGGACTATAATTCATAAATATTTTTTAGATTTAGTTTAATTTTGAGTTTTAGATTCATTAGAGGGAGTTTTAAGTTATAAATTGAGGTATTGGTGTCATTACCCATTTTGGGTTATTCCCCAAAAGTTTACACTTTTTTCTTTTAAAATAAAATAAATAATAATAACAACAAGACTAATATTTTGACAAAAACAGGTTGAGGAAGACTCCAAATATACAGAAAAATCAAGGTGCAATTTTGGATGGAATTGAGAGCTTAATTATACCCCATTATACCCAAAACTAAAGCAACAATACAAATTCAAGGTCAAATTAAATAATTATTGGATGAATCTGCATAACAATTAAGCCTAAGGATATAATTAGATTTTTGATTGGCCATTTCGATTTAATCATAGGCCAAATTAAAGTTTAATTATGTTTAAGAATTAATTTGGGTCTAATTATAGAATTTAGTTAGGTGCAAGGGCTTAATTATACTTTAAATGAGTCAAATTAATTTTATTAGGGGCTTAATTGGTGAAAACAATAAGTTTAGGAGCCCAATATAGGCTTAATTGAGAAGATTAGAATTTTAGGAGACCAAACTTAATTTTTACAAATTCAATTGGTTCAAATCAGGGGTAAAATCACAAGAAAATCAAACTTTTGAGGTCAATTAAGGACTAAATTGAAGAAATTCACAACCAAGGATCTTTGTGTAAAAGGCCTCAAACTATGGGAACAAAATTCAATGAAATTTGAAGTGAAATTGAAGAAAAATAAAAGTTTAATAGTCAATTGATGGTCAATTTGTATAAATCTGAAACTAAGGACCATAATGATAAAAAACGCTAGGATTCGGGGTTGAAATTGAAGTTTAGCATGGGTAAAATTACATAAAATTAAAAGTTTGAAGCCAATTAAGGATGTAATTGAGAGAAATTATAAATCGAGGGATTAAAACAACGCCGTTTTGGTTACTATTCATCTTCTTCTTCAATTTTCATCGAAAAAACTGCTTAGGGGGCTACTTTTCAGGGGCATTTAATGCTTCATCTCTCCACCTAATTTGACAAATCTTGCATGAAAATGATCACCTGAGATTTGACTACATCCTGATATGGTCATTTCTGTAAATTGACACTATAATGGTTGTCAATTCAGACAACCTTGAATTGCCAAATTTGACAGTTCATGATGCCCACTTTAAGTCAACAGTTAGGATCTTTCGGGGTTGAATCAATAGCTAAGATTTGGCACTATTAAAGACAAAATATCCCTCTTCCAATCTCTATAAATAGGGGTGGATTCCATGCTCTAAAGAGAAGAAAATTTGAAGTTAATGTTTGAAAAAAACTAGCCCCTACCCTTGTTTTCCAACCTCTTTCTTCTCTCTCTTCGCCGTTAATCTCAGTCACTCCTTCTCCTCCTCCACTACTATGTCTTTAGTCATCACGACCTTAGAACCACCGCGAGCCACCAACTCAGCTACCCTTGGATCATGAATAGTTATTGCAAACTTCTTCCTCTTCCCCACAAATCTTTTATCCATCCTGCTTTTGTACTACCAGATTAACCACTAATGTTGCCTCCAACCTCGTGTTGATGTTCCAGCACAATCAGCCATCACTGCTGCATCAGGTAGCCTACTCCTCTTTTTCTTCTTCTTCTTCTCCGGCTTGCCCAACCATTTAATGCAGTATAAATAATTAACATGGTCACTGGGCCAAACCAGTGACCATGTAGGCCTGAGCTGGATCCGTTTTAGCCCAGCCCAGATGGTTGGGTTGGGTCTAGTCTACATAAAAAAAAGAGGAAGAAGGAGGTCTGTTAGGCCGCCAGTCAGCTGGACCCATTTCGGCCCAGCCTAGATGGCTAGGCTGGGTCCAATCTAATTGATTTTTAATTATTATTATTATTATTATTATTATTATTATTATTATATAATAAAAAAATAGAAAAATTCCAAGGGTCATTTCAAAATATTTGTGTTTTTCTCACATGTTTTTCCAATAATTGTATAATATTGGATTATTTATTTACATTGTAAGATACATATCCGATATTAAAATACACAGTTTTTTATGAAACTTTTCTTTAAAAAAATTTGAAAATTAAAAAAAATCAAAAAATTTTAAATTAATTTCCTCTTAAAAAAACAAAAATGTTTTGTTTTCATGTATACAACCAAATCCTAAATATTTTTCAAGCATATTTTTTATATATAAAAAAACAAAAAACATCTTTCTTATTTTTTAAAATGCAAAAATAGATATCATAACTAGTTCATGATTATTTATTAGAGTTTAGCCAAAATATCAAAAACCCTTAACCAATCATTTTGTTCACTTTATATTTGAAGTGTTAAAGTTTAGATGTAGACTTTCATATTTGGGGTGTAAAACTATGAAGTAGAGCATACCCTCAGATGTTAAAGATACAAAGAAATATATGCAATGCTAAAATTTAAACCTTAGAATGTTTAGGATTCAACCTGATAAGATAGAGACTTCCTCACAAATACAGATCTACCTTGAACCTTAGACAAGACTAATTGATAGAAAAACAAATAGTGCAACGGGGGTGATGGTCTTTCTCTTGCACAACTAGTCCCTTACCCAAACTCTCGCAGACCATAGGTTTTCTAATAACTCATAACACTAGGTGGCAACTCCTAATCCTTATAATCATAATTTTATGATAATACCTAAAACTCTCTTTTCAACACACACTCTTAGGACATAGACCCGTTGTGTCTCGATGCCCCTTGCGCGCCTCCCAACATGACGACTTCACTGGGGAACGCCTTATTTGGTTGGACTAAGCTTTGCTTGTTTGACTATTTGCTTATTTGTTTTGGTCTATTTAATTTTAGTTTACATTTTTAGGTTAGATGGGGAGTAGTAGTTTGCCTCATGACTTTCAGTCGGGGTTCAGATTCGTAAAACATCCAACTCTCTTTTCGACACACACTCTCAGGAGATAGACCCATTGTCGCTCGATACCCCTCGCGCGCCTCCCAACATGGCGACTTCACTGGGGAACGTCTTATTTGGTTGGACTAAGCTTTGCTTGTTTGACTATTTGACTATTTGCTTATTTGTTTTGGTCTATTTAATTTTAGCTTGTATTTTTAGGTTAGGTGGGAAGTAGTAGTTTGCCTCATGACTTTCAGTCAGGGATCAGATTCGTGAAACATCCAACTATGAATTAAGTGTTTACTCAGTAATGACGATCATATCGTGCCTCAACCATTCCTTGTAGACCTCTATGTTGCCTTCATGAAAGGTGGTCACTAGGCAGCTCATAGACGATTTTGAGATCAGGTAGTGAGCCTACCCTTCATGTAATGGCCTAGAACCTGCTTTTAGGGTGCAAACTCCCTAATAATTCATTTTGCATCAAGATAGACCTTATCAATAATCTTGAACTCCGTAGGGTTTTTAAGCTAAAACCATGGCTTTACTAAAAAGAGTATGGGATGATTATATTATGAGCTTTTGCTTGTATTCAACAACAACAACAAAAAAAAAGCCATGGATAAGCTCTTTGAAAAGGTTAATCCATACCCGATGTGCATGTACACACATTTGCATTAATACATATATATACATCCATTCATTATAAATAACATACATACGTGCACCAAGTTGAAATATAGATCCTCAAAGAGCTTCAATCTATAAAGTCTACAACACTCGATTCCTACTAAGAAATATAAAAGACGAAGAATGCACTCATCATGACGCTCATTTCCAATAAAAGTTGGGGTATTTGAATACAAGTACAATGTTAGCTTTTCAATTTTATTTTTTAATTAACATTAACAATTATTTTTATAATTTATTAATTCATATATTTTTCATTTCATTTAATAAAATGCAAATATCATATTTTTAATAAATTTTTTTCATGACTTTGAAAAACAAATCCACAACATCATAGCCTTCCTCTTTTGCCTACCTGCAACATAGACGAGTCCCCTGGCTAGCATTCTCTGGTCCGAGTTGAGCCATCTTTGATATTACTAATTATTTATTGGACATATTTGATATTAATAAAATTTGAGAGATTTGGTTCCAAAGATGATTGTCTACCGAAGTCTCATATGTATTATATTACAAGCTTGCCAGTATCTTCGTTCTTTATAATCATTTGCCATCACGTCAAGATCAGCTAAATCCAAGGCCTCTACGTCTCTGCAATTGTTGCATCAAATGTCTCGGCCATAATGCGCCTCCATAAAATTTGGCACAAGCTCTGTAAGCAATGTCTATTGGGGCCGAACTCTGTTGTTCGCTAATGCAGCTCACGCAGGCCAAATTGACTGACTCCATTGAATCTAATCCTTTTCTGCTGACGTTTCTGTTGACTTATGAATATTGTTAATTAGATTCATAATATAATAAAGCAACTCTGCTTTTGTCATCTTCATTCGCTTCCAATATCGATTATTATTTTGCTTCTGGCATTTCTACATCAAAACCTTCAGTTTCTAGCTAGATATAGTTTGGAGTTTGGACTTTTACTTGTGCCTTAGCCAGGAAAAATTTTATCACGGTCTCTAAGATGGACCAAAGCTGAATGTGATAGGTTTGGTTGCTTCCTCCTAGTAGTGGGGTCTGGGAATATAGAAAAATGACTGCCTCCAGATAATCTTGCATCACCATTAAACTGCTTAACACGTAAATATTGAGAATCACTCAATTCCTCATTGCGTTGGAATGAGCAAAATTGAAGTGCTGCAGAGCATAAATCTGATCAAGATTTTTGGTAAATGAGTCTCTCTGTATGTCTAACTAGGATGATGTATATAACCTGGAAATCGCTGCATGTTGGAGAAGAGAACCATGACAGCTAAAGATGCGCAAAAAGCAAAACCTGAGAATCAATCAGATGAAATTTCTTTTCTGTATTGTTCTGCTAAGAAAAACACAAGATCCTTTTCATATTTGAAGCTATGCTAACCCACAATATTTACATCTATCAATCTGTTTTCTTGACAGAACCATGCTAAACTAGTGATTGACAAGGCAGCTTATCACCGTCCCAAATCCCAAGTTCCAACATTTGCATCCGCATGCATGCAAGTCACACACTTAAATCTCCTACTTAACGAGAAAAATAATCATAGATGCTTATAAATCAAACAAATAACTTCCAGAATCATGTTGAAACAATACTAAAATCAAGGATCAAATCATGATATCCAACAGTTGGAGAATCAAATGAAATCCCAAATTATTTTCTAACAGCTTTATATATGAAAATACTCCAGGCCCCATTAATTGCTCTGCGAATTGCTCTGTGATTAATATTCTCGGGTCTTGAAGTACCAGGGCATCGCAAATTAGTATAAATTCATCATTTCGTCAAAATTACAATAAAAATGAATTATGCAAAAATAGTTTTCAAACAAGTTGCTGAATTCATTTTGATAGCTTTCAAATTTGTGTCATCAAGATTACAAATTACGGTTTATGGGCCATTCTAATTTTCATGGAAGCTTAAAAGAAAAAAACAAACTTTCACTCAGAAGTAGCAAGTTAGTTCATCACCTGAAGTGCTACTCTACAGCTATCAATCCTGTACAGGAAGGAAGCTAGTTACAGCTAAGCATGTGTATTATCAAATTGGAGAGCTCAAAGTTTGAATTACCCTCGAAGAAACAGACATCAAGTATATAGCTAAGAGTCCTCCCCCCAGCACCCTATCAAGCCTCATATTTCTCCTGGGTAAAACAACAAGTGCCCAAAGCAGGCCACCTACTAAAAAGCCTACTGTCTCCAATAGATATGGATCTTTTGGGATCACAACAGGTGATGGGTACGCATAACAGGCTGAGCCAACCAGAGACAATCCCAGACCAAAAAGGATGTTGAAAATGGGACCTGCATAGCAGCCTGATATAGCAACTTGTGCACCTTCTGGGCCACCATTCACAGCCAAAATCAAATTTGTTATCAAATCACCAATCGAGTTTCCCCAGGAAAGAACTGTTAGTCCTAGTATAGAAGGACTAATTCCAAAAATATACCCAAGTGAAACTAACAGGCCTACCAGTTCCTGAGCTAGAATATAACTCCATGTCACACTCATTAAGAACCCTGCTGCTAGCCAAGGAAGCAAGCACTTCTTTGGTGGACCTGAATTCTCAGTTGTTGCACATGCAAGAACCCCAAATGTCATTCCGAACATCAACCCAATTCCATTGACTATTAGGATTGTGTTGAAGGTGGCACACTTATCTTGGGCGTTCCAAAGAGCTGATAGGAGAACTGGTGCTAATGTCACTGAAGCGACCGCGGTTGGCTTGGACCATCTCTTTTCACAAACAACAGGAATTGTCAATCTCCTAGGTAAGGAAAGAGGCATCTCAAGGATTCGAAGAAGTGTACTGCATGGAGCTGATAATCTTAAGCAAAAGCAACATTTGTTCATTTCTACTTCAGGACCACATTCAAAACCACTTTCCTTCACATAATTTTGCTCCCCTTTTTCCATGCTGCTTAAAATTGGTATGCTTAAATCACTTCCATTACTTGAATTATGATCCCTTTCGCATTCAATTATACTACCATTCCAATGGACTTGTGAAATGTAAACAACCATCACATAAACAATATACATCAACAAAAAACCCATAGCACCCCACATGTTGATCTTGCCATAAATCAAAATGAAAATTAAGGATGCAAGAACTAAAAGGAAGAAGCAAATATCCCTAACAAAGGCATCCCTGTTGACTCGAAATTCCTCTTGCTTCGCCAAAATGCTTAAGATTCCAACCACCACACAAGTAACAAAGGAAGCACCACCTAATACTGTATTAAAGCCAAAGTCTGATGTCCCATCACCCATAAAAGACACCACACTAGCAAAAACATCAGGGGCACCATTTCCAAGTGAAAGGAGGGTAACCCCGGCAATTGTAGGAGACAAATTCAACAGCTTAGACAAGTCTTCAAGTGAAGAACAAAAGTATTCAGAAGCTGTGTTCCCCAACAGATAGAACAATACCAGGAGCCAAAGAAAAAGAAGACAATTGCCCAAAAGAGGAAATCTTTCGAAATTGCAATAGAAAAGGTAAAGATAGTCAATATAGCCTTGAGAGACACATGGATTATGTAATTTAAAGTAAAAGCACTTGGTTTTGTAGCCATCTAGATTAACCAATCCCTGGCAGTCTTGTTGACCATTATCCTTGAAAGGTTCAGCACTTCTCAGTACTAGAAATTCAGCAGAATTGAATTGCACAATCAAGAAAGTACATGCCACCAATAGAAAAGAGATGTTTAAGAATAAGACCCATCTCTTGTGCTCAGATAGGGAGACCATGGTACTCATCAGAGAAAACTCAAAAAAAATTTCTCTTCAACACAACAATTTGTAACTAAGGAATAGGGTCTATGCTCCTTAGACTTCTAGTTTCATCTAAGCCAGCATTTTAGCCAAATTTGAATGCAACAACTTTAAAGAAAGAGGTAAAGAATTTATAAGTAACCCATCAGCAAAACTTAATCAAAACCCCTTACCTAGACAACTAGATTGTACTAAATCAAGGATAAAGAACTGGGTACAGGATATAGATTGACACAAGAAACTCCTTTGGTGGCTAAGATTTGGTTAAGAAATGAAGACCATGAGACCAAACAACATACATAAACAACACTAACCTCTTTGATGATGTGTGTTTGAGCAAATTCAAAAAGGAGGAAGGAATCTCCTGGTTTCTGGTTCCAAAGGAAAAGCAAAGAATCTGGACTGGACCACAGCAAGTAAAAGTCACGGATTTTATACAACGTGAGAAAATCTAACTGTTCAATCATAGTGACACGGTTAATGAAGGACTGGTACACTTGTCTCACGATTGCAACTTGACATCTACTGAAAAAAAGAAGGAAACTTCAGTGTTGAAAAAAAAACAAAAGGGAACCACAGCACGTGATCCTTACTTGTAGCCTTATCAGACACCATACATAGCAGCACTAAGGTTTGTGATAGTTTTTTTTTTTTTAATTCATAATTTAATTTTTGATTTTGCATTTATAAAACTAAATTGATAGCTAATTTAAGTAAATTTATTAAGAAAATACAAGATTAAAAAATAAAGAACTAAAGTGAAATAAACAGAGAAAATGAGTGGCAATTTCAATATTTGCATAAAAAATCGACTTTGATCCTACATTTTAAATGATAATTTTTTGTACTTTTAGATTTTAAAATTTTAATTTTGGTAAAAGAATCATTTTTTTTATTTCCCGGTCCTTGTTTTAAGAGAGAAAAAAGAGTTGTCGAATTTTAGTAGTGGAGAGAAAAAAATAATTGATTGATCCTAATTTTAATATCCATGAATTTCATTTGATGACAAAAGTTTCACTGAGATATTCTTTAACTTTTCCATCACCTGAGAAGGTAGATTTGAGATCAAGATTTGTTTTGAATTCAGATTAATTTGAAGTATTGAGATAGAATAAATGCTACTTTGATACTAGAAATGAGTGGTTTAAGGTCCTTAGAGTATTTTTCAAGTGTTTTTGACAAAAAAAACATGGGATAAAATGGGTTTTTTTTTTTCATGGAAGTTGGCTATCTGACTTTCTTGAAATCTATGATGGCTAAAATCTAGAACAACATGTGACATGTTGTTTATTGTTTGTTTTTTTTAAAATGAAAGGGTTGTCATCCGCTCCTTAAAAAGAAAAGAAAATAAGTAAGCTCATGTGCATGGGTTACTCCAGGCCCGCATGCCTTGGACTATTTTTAGGCCTAGGAGCGCTAAGTCAACCAATGTCGCACACCTGACCTTTTTTTTTTTTTGAATTGATTTTTTTTCAATTCTATCATTCATAATTATATATTTGTTGAATTTTCTTGTTGATTTTTTAAAACTTCACCCTTTAATATTTTATTGATTTTTAATTCGGCAACAAAA
>Ga0325403_1006859_pt1 | contig 10874 bp, 3 predicted proteins | sample PopdelMetagenome_19_FD_205665 | JGI IMG/M metagenome (GOLD analysis project Ga0325403, IMG submission 205665) | Populus deltoides microbial communities from Bellville, Georgia, United States - Xylem-PdKOR-R4 | ecosystem: Host-associated > Plants > Phyllosphere > Stem > Wood/Secondary xylem...
AATGAAAACGTATAAAAATATAAAATTAAACTGGTTGCTAAAGGTAACAAATAAATACAAATATCAAAATTTATCAGAAGGAGAACAATGACTTTCTAGCAGGTTTAGATAATGTGTTTGATAAGGTTCATAGTGATTTCCTACGTACGGACTAAACCTAGGACTTGATAGGGTCCAGCACGTCTGCGCAAGTGCCCAACCTAACCACGCCACTGTCCAGCAATGATAGTGGGCTGAATTTGCGACATGCTGCTTATAGTAGAGTAAGCAAATGGAGGAATTGAACAAATTAAGAAAATTAGAAAATTATTTATATAATCTATTGATCATTAATCATTTCTTATAATTTATTTTATTCTATTTTCTTATATCTTATTGTATAATTATATAAACTCTATTAAAAAACAGTCTCACCCTAAAATCTTAAATTGATAGGAAATTTTCTATGTATAATTTATATAATTCTTAAACAATCTCTGCATAAATTTAAATGTAAAATATATATCAAATAATCAAATAATATCATTCCCTTCTATTTTTTTTTTTTTAAAAAAAGTCTGATTCACTCAAATAGTCCATAGGGTCTTGATTACAAATCAACACTAAGTCAAACTTTAGTATATATGCGCTCTTAAAAGTTTAATTTCTGGTAAAGGAAACACGGCACGGAACCGAATATATGATATAACAATATATTGGTACCTAAAAGGATATATTATGGATCAATTAGCTTTCAATATTTCAGATTCAGAAGATAGAAGAATCTGGGCTAGAAGTATATTTTATGATACAATTAGCCTTCAGCATGACCACAATGACAGTACTTGTAAGCATAAGCTCCAAAAGCCACTACCACAGCAAGCACTCCTGCAACTTGTAGAGCTAACTTGGTAGTCATCTCTAGTGTCGAACTTGAACTCTCTATGTATAACAAGTAATTTGATGGCATACTTTCACTTCTTGTAATACATTCAGTGCTGCCTGGTTTTCCAGGAAATGCAGTTGTTTGCTTAGGCAGTATTATTTGAAGAATATCACCAGATAACTTAGCCCGAATTTCATCTGTTTTACAATTCTTTGGGATCTTGATTTGCTTAAGAAAGCGGCTCCGTAGAGTACCATCTATAGGTCGCTCTCCAGTAATTTTCACAACACCAGGTTCCTCTACTTGGACCCTCAGGTGTTGTTTTTTGAATCCTATATACGGAAGAAAAGGTAAATTGTGAAACTATTTAATTACTTGTTTTCTTCATGATAAATTGGAGGAAATACCAAATGAATTAAGTACCTCGTAGATGGATCTCAAGTATCTCATGTTCATCCTTTTTCCACTGGCAAAAGGGCTCAAAATCATCATAATACAGCCTGAAGGTTTCTTCATTCTTGGTTTCCATTTGAAGGCTTCTTTGGTTTTCTCCAAGGTTGTTCTTGGATAAAGGAGGTCGAAGATGATGTGAATTCTTAATTAACTAAATGAATTAAGCTGTTATATAGACGTTGTTTTTGACACACATACATGAGAGGCAAATTAGAGGTTCCTTGTGGGTTTCATTTTGGAAGAGAATCGATTCATTTTTCTGTTTCCAAGGAAGTCATATGCTTGAATTATCTTTGGGTATACCTTCCCCTGTATTTCACCTTCCCTATCTTCACTTCCTTCTGCTCTTTCTTAGGATTCGTTTTAACTCACCGTCTACAAATTTCTGAGGGTTAAGTGAAAGTAATTTAGGAGGTCACAAGATTAAATTTAATTTCTTCACAACATTAACAACAATTATCAGATAATTGACTGTTCAAACCATGGAATTTTTCATTCGAAGTTAAGAAGTCTTCAATTGCTTGCAATAAAAGGGAAACAAGAAACAAATAAAAGCCTTTAAAATCTGTCATCATTAATGAGAATTTGGAGGACATACATCAAGGGTATTAACTGTTTTGGCATTAAAAACAACTTAATTATGTATATGCCAAATTCCTTGAACTACTCCAAAAAAACAAGGTCTGCCAAAGCTTCTTCTGCATATTTCTAGTTGCAAGCACTCGTTATTCATGCAGTAGGTTAATTCATAGGTGACGTTGCCAAGAAATTTTATGGAAGACTAATTGCAAGGAAAAGAATCGGTGCGATTCATTAATGAGAAGAAAACTATATTTATATTATGTACAATATGATTTTTGCAATTTAATATAAATTATTATTTAACCTTTAACTTTAAAAAATGTCATAAGTATGTACGGTAAGAGTGTGATTCGTGAATAGGAAGAAAACTAATATTATGTGCATTAGTATGATTTTTGCAATTTAATTTAAGTTTTTTTTTTTTTTTTTTTTTTTTTTTTTTTTACTTTTGACAGTAATAAAAGTCATAATGGTAAGAAATAACTTTTGATGTTTTGTTATAATTTTTTTTAAAAAAATTTTAATTTATACCAAATTATTTCTTTGAAGAAACATACTTTGATTCATTTTTACTAAACATGGTTTTAACTTACAATCATTTTAACTCATGGGTTATTTATAAAAAAATAATTTTTAAATTATAATTCAAAATTAAAAATTATAATTCAAAAATTATGTTAAATGGACTCTTAACCTGTCAAAAAACCTTCTCAACCCAATAGGTTAAACTGCTAGATGAGGTCTCAACATATGACTTATATTATTTGCTAACACACTTCTTCAAGTGAGGGCCCTTTGGACTTGAAACTTGTATATGCCCACACTACCTTGTGCTTAATTTTTATTAAATAAATAGAGATGGTAAAATTCGAACTAATGACCGCTTGGTCATCAAGGCTTTGATACTATGTCAAAGAACTATCTCAACACAATAAATTAAACTATTAGGTGAGATTTCAAGATATGATTTATATTATTCTCTAACATAATCCCAATATATAGGATCAAAATATACACTTATAATGCATGGAAATGCCATAATCTAAAAAATAAATCAAATAAATTTGAAAAGAAACAAAAATTAGAAAAGAAAAGGGTTCGGACAACCTAACATGTTGTCCATACATTCATATTTGATATTCATGAGCCATAGAAACTCCAACTATAAGTTATATATATAAATAAAAAAGAAGCTTACTAGATTACTAGAGTCTATAAGTGATATTTATGAGCCAACAAATGGTTGTTCTTTCTGCACAGATTAATATAAAGTAGTGTCATAACTCATTTCTGGATTATTATTTAAATTCACTTTTTTTTTTCAAAATAAAAAATAAAAAATAAAATAAATGATGGCAATATAGAGAAGAAGGTTAGGGAGGATTCAAAAAATTACATAAAAACCAAGCTGCAATTTTGGAGAAAATTTGAGGCATAAATGTTCACCATTATGCCCAAAAATAAAGAAACAATACAAATTCAATGTCAAATTAAATGGTTAGTAGACCCATTTACATAAAAAAATAAGTTCAAGTATATAATTAAATTTTTAATAGGCCAATTTAATTTATTCATGGGGCAAATTAAAGTTTGATTATGTTTAAGGATTAATTTGTGTCCAATTGAAGGATTTAATTAGGTGCAAGGACTTAATTATACTTTAAATGGATCAAATTAGTTTTATTAGGGGTTTAATTGGTGAAAAATTAAGTTTGGGAAATCAATTTGGGCGTAATTGAGAAGATTAGAATTTTAATAGACCAAATTTAATTTTTACCAAGTTAATTGATTGAAATTAAGGGTAAAATCGCAAGAAAATTAAAGTTTTGGGGTCAAATTAAAACATTTCGCAGCCAAGAACCAATCTATAAAAGTCGTCGAACTATAGGGGCTTAATTGATTGAATCCGAGGGTGAAATTAAAGAAAGTAAAAGTTTGATGGTCAAGTAGGGGTAAAATTGCATAAATCCGAGACCATGAGCAAAATTGAAAAGAGCACGTAAATTAGGGGCTGATATTGTAATTCGACAGGGGCTAGATTGAATTAAATCAAAAGTTTAGGGTCAATTAAGGGTGCAATTAAAATAAATTGAAAGTTGGAGGACTAAATTGAGTTGTGGCCAAAATCCCTAATTCAAGAACAACACGACGTTGTTTTTCAAAAAAAGAAAAACAAAAAACCAGACGAGGCGTCGTCTGGTTACTGTTCATTGTCTTCTTCTTTTACCTGAAAAATCTGCTCAGGTCACCTCCTTTGCAGGTGCATTTAATGTCTATAACCTTCACCAAATTTGGCAAAACATGCACAAAATTGATCACCTAACATCCCTCCACACCCTAGTATGGTCCTCACCAGCTTATTAGCACCAAAGCTAACGTGGCGTCAACCCAAAGAAATCAACTCAAGCAGCCTTGAACTATCAAATTTGACAGTTCATGATGTCTACTTTGAGCCAACAGTTGGAATCTTTCCCAACTGAATTTAGGGCCGAAAATTTTCTCCCAATGAAGACAAGATTACCCTCTTCTATCTTTTATAAATAAAGATGGATTTCATGGCCTGAGCATAATGAAAATCATGTTCAAAATTGGCAAAAAAAACCAGCCTTCCTTCTTAGCTTTTCTCTTTTCTGTCATCTCTCCCTTTCTTCATTCTCTCTCTCCACCATGATCTCAGCCACACCATCTCAGCACCGTCATGAATAAGAGCGGCCCAACCTTCTCCTCCAACCTATCCCACCACGGTGAACATTAACACCTCCGCGAATTCCCCTCTCTTTCTCTTCTGTAGGCTTCTTCTTCCTCCCACCACAACCGACTCAGACCATCCGTTCTTCCACCAGCATCTTCATCCGTCTCAGGCCAAACCAGTGACAGTAGCTTCACCTCCCTCATGCCTGGAACAACCACTGTTCTTCTTCTCTCCCACTTCTACAAATATCTTCTTCCTCCTCCCATAACCAACGCCAGCCATCATTTTTCCACCAACACCACCATTTCCATCGCTAGCACCACATCACCCTTCACAGCCAAACCATTTTTTCTGGTTGGACTAAGCTTTGCTTGTTTGATTGTTTGCCTATTTGTTTTGGTTTGTTTAATTTTACCTCGCATTTTCATTGGTTTAGCATTTTTATTTCTTGTTCATGTATAAGTACATCAGGTACAGGTTAATGCCTTCATGTATTTTGATTTCATGAGTAGCCCAATTCTAGGTTAGGTGGGGAGTAACGGTCTACCTTGTTGCTATCCAATTTTTGACCCTTGTTTTTGATAATTTTTCAGAAAAAACCAAAAATTGCAAAAAAACAACGAAAACCCCAAAAAAATGTATTTTTGATATATTTGCTTCATTTTTAGCATTTTCAATGCCATCTCAGAAGAATTTAAATTTTTAAATGTATTTTGAACGCATTCAACTTTTAACGCGTTAATTTTACAATCATTGATTTTTCTTGTTGAGTCGACGTTGATATTGCTCGCTTTCAAAAATACAAAAAAATAAGAAAAATTAAAATTTACAAAAAAAGGAAAGAAAAGGAAAAGTTGAGGGACTAGTTTGAAAACCTAGCAAAACTTGTCCTATAAATACCATGCTACAGTGAAAAAATAGGGGAGAACAATTTTGAAGGGAGAGTTGACAGAAAACCTAAACCTAAAAAACCCAATTTTTTCTTCATTACGGGGGGGAAGCCGCCACCCTTTTGGCTCTTGATTTCTTCACCCGCTCTCGGTTATCCCCCAGCCCTCAGCCAAACAACCAGAGAGCACAAGAGAGCCCCCTGACTCTGCTCTCTCAGCTGTTCCAACCTCTGTTCCCGGCCATCTTTCCCCTCCCTTTTGAAGCAAAAGAGAGAACCAAGGTAGCCACTATTTTCTCCTTCTCACACACCAGTCGGCCCCCCTTTTTTACCCGAAAACAAAAACGAGAGCTCCCATTTCCTCCCTCTCACACACCAGACGGCAGCCGCCCCTCTAGAGAAACCCAACTCCCGGCCAACAAAAGCCAGCCGGTAGCCCTCAACCTTGAAAAAAGAACGCCATAGCCGATCCCCCATTTCCACTGTCATCTCCCAAAGCCAACACCCCCTCAGCCACAGTGTCCCTCTCTTAGCCATCAACAGCGCTGCCATTACTGGAGGCCTAGCAGCTTACAGACCCCGTCTATTCCCTCACCGTCGACCACAACGACAGACCAGCCACAACCCCCCAGCCCTCACAGGTCTCCACCAGCAGACCCCACGGACGACAGCAGCAAGGCCAACCATCGCTGCCACCAACAGGAGCGAAGACCACCGACGCGCCACCAGCCCCGACAGCTTCTTCTCCGATCTTCAATCATCCAGACGGCAACAAGCAACGGCGGCGTTGAACCCAGAAGAAGAAAGCATTAACGGAGAGAGATAATGGCAGATCTAAAAGAAAAAGGGAAAACAAAAGTAAAATCTATTGCTTGTTGTGTTGGGTTGCTTTGCAGGTGACTGGGAGATGCACCGCTGGTACGAGCTGGAAGAGAAGAAGGAGATTATGGGTGTATGAAAAAAAATATAATGAGAATGGATATGTGTGCGTGATTGTACATCGGGTATAGGTTAATGCCCTTATGCATTTTGATTTCATGAGTAGCCCAATTCTAGGTTAGGTGGGGAGTAACGGTCTATCTTATAACTTTCAATCGAGGTTTAGATTCGTGACACATCCAACTATAAATTGAGTATTTACTCGATAATAACAGTCACACTGTGCCTTAACTATTCCTTAAAAACCACTATATTGCCTTCATGTAAGGTAGTCACTGGGCAGTTCATGGACCTTTTCAAGACCAGGTAGAAAGGTTACCCATCATGTAATGGCTTAGAACCTTACCTTAAAGCATGGACTTACTAAATATTCATGTTGTATGGGTTTTTGTCATCCATACCCAATATGCATGTACATACATTTGCATCCATACGCATACATCCATTCATTATAAATAACATGCATACATACATCAGGTTAAAATATAGGTCCTCAAAAAGTTTACAACACCCGACGCTGAGCAAGAAACATGGAAGATGAATAGTGCGCTCACCATAACACCCATTTCCAAGAAGAGTTGGAGTCTTTGAAGGCAAGTGTGGCTCGCCTCACTAGCTTACTCGAGCAAACATTCAGAAATGCCTCTGGTGAAGGTCCATCCAACTAGCCTGTTATTTTTGTTCAGACTCCAATAATGGCTCAACCTGAAGAAAGAATGGGTGAACATGGTCAGAAGCCCCTGCTCAATCCAGTATTTGTGTGATTATATAATACACCAGTTAGGGTTTCTAGTGATCAAAATATTAGGTGGCGACTCTCATTCCCTCTATACACTGATAAAAGACAAGAATTTCTTGTCTCCCCCCATTTTCCCGATTTATCCATAACCCGAGAATGGATTATCGTCGTGATACCACACACGTGCAACATCAAGCACTAGCGATCCTTAATCTTAAAATCCTATAAACACCTTTTGATCCAATAAATATCCTTTTTCTTCATAACCTAGAGCCTAAGCCTACATTACGTGCTCAATCAAGCCCTTTCTTATCAAAGGCAAGCAATTTGGATTGGGAGGCAATGCTTTTTCATGCGAAACAAGCTCAATTATCCATACAAATAAAATGAATGCTTTGAAGATTGGTTCTTTGAAACTCTCGGATTGAATCTTTAACCCCTTTTGACCACCCAAACATCACTTCACATTTTCACCAAAATTAGAACAAAAATTTTCAATACTTATCCAAACCCATCCATGAGAATCACTTAAATTATTTTCAGAACAAGTTTGCTTCAAACCAATATCAAACGAGAGAAAAATATTTATCTCAAAATATGTTACATTTCCAAAGAAGTTCAAGAACCAAAAATTGACATCCAAATAGAACCTGAGCTTGAGACTATAACATTGGATGTTTAGCTTAAAAGTTTAATAAAAATAAGAATTTTGTAGATATAGTAGGACATATCATGCACTACTGAGATATGAATTTCTCATGAAAGTTGAAAATGACGAGTTGCTTATACTTGATAAGTCTACTAATTACATGAAATCAATATCTGATATTGATTTTAAAAATGACTTGAAGCCATAAAATCTAAAATAGATTTCATGTATAACAACCAGGTATATATTAGTTGATTTACTTGAAAGGATAAAACTTATTGGATGTAAATAATTTTTTAAGAAAAAAATGACATGAATGAAAATATTAGACTGATTGCTAAAGGTTATAAACAAATACAAATATCAAAATTTGTCAAAAGGAGATAATGAAAGATTGTATCTGTGACTTTCTTGCAGGTTTAGATAATGTGTTTGATAAAGTTCATAGTGATTTCCTACGGACTAAACCTAGGACTTGATGAAGCCTTTGGTTACATTCGACATGAAGCTCAACGTTAAACCATAATATGGGGTTGTTCTTCTCCATCTGGCGCCCTTGTAAATCCTGTTGTTGCTATGATATCTAAGGCGTTTGTTAATGGATAAACCGAAAAGGATGGAATAATTTGCTCATATTGTAAGAAAAGCCGACATACTGAGGATAATTGCTTCAAAAAGAACGGCTTTCCTGACTGGTACTAGGACAACCGCAAGCAGCTTAAGGCTACCTGAAATCCACGTCCTGCTGCCACCAATCAATCTACCAATCTGTCCAGCGCGTCTGTGTAAATTATCAGATGCCTTGCATGGAATGGCTCCTCTCGCAGCCACAAATCAGTCCACCAATCACTCCAGCACGTCTGCGCAAATGCCCAGCCTAACCACGCCACTGTCCAGCAATGACAGTGGGCTGAATTTGCTGCACGTGCCATGTTGTCCTCCATTGGTGGATGCTACTTATAGTAGAGTAGCAAATCGAGGAATTGAACAAATTAAGAAAATTAGAAAATCATTTATATTATCTAATCGAGATTGATCATTAAGCATTTCATAAAATTTATTTTATTCTTTTTTTTTATATCATGTTGTATAATTATATAAATTCTTTTAAAAAACAGTCTCAATGTAAAAATTTAAATTGATAAATAAAATTTCAATGTATAATTTATATAATTCTTGAATAATCTCTACATAAATTGAATGTAAATATTTCTGATTCAGAAGATAGAAGAATCCGGGCTAAAAGTAATATTATGATACAATTAGCCTTCAACATGACCGCAATGACAGTACTTGTAAGCATAAGCACCAAAAGCCAATACCACAGCAAGCACTCCTGCAACTTGTAGAGCTAACTTGGTATTCATCTCTAGTGTCGAACTTGAACTCTCTATGTATAACAAGTAATTTGATGGCATACTTTCACTTGTAATACTTTCAGTGCTGCCTGGTTTTGCAGGAAATGCAGTTGTTTGCTTAGGCAGTATTATTTGAAGAATACCACCAGATAACTTAGCCCGAATTTCATCTGTTTTACAATTCTTTGGGATCTTGATTTGCTTACGAAAGCGGCTCCGGAGAGTACCATCTATAGGTCGCTCTCCAGTAATTTTCACAACACCAGGTTCCTCTACTTGGACCCTCAGGTGTTGTTTTTTGAATCCTATATACGGAAGAAAAGGTAAATTGTGAAACTATTTAATTACTTGTTTTCTTCATGATAAATTGGAGGAAATACCAAATGAATTAAGTACCTCGTAGATGGATCTCAAGTATCTCATGTTCATCCTTTTTCCACTGGCAAAAGGGCTCAAAATCATCATAATACAGCCTGAAGGTTTCTTCATTCTTGGTTTCCATTTGAAGGCTTCTTTGGTTTTCTCCAAGGTTGTTCTTGGATAAAGGAGGTCGAAGATGATGTGAATTCTTAATTAACTAAATGAATTAAGCTGTTATATAGACGTTGTTTTTGACACACATACATGAGAGGCAAATTAGAGGTTCCTTGTGGGTTTCATTTTGGAAGAGAATCGATTCATTTTTCTGTTTCCAAGGAAGTCATATGCTTGAATTATCTTTGGGTATACCTTCCCCTGTATTTCACCTTTCCTATCTTCACTTCCTTCTGCTCTTTCTTAGGATTCGTTTTAACTCACCGTCTACAAATTTCTGAGGGTTAAGTGAAATTAATTTAGGAGGTCAGAAGATTAAATTTAATTTCTTCACTACATTAACAACAATTATCAGATAATTGACTGTTCAAACCATGGAATTTTTCATTCGAAGTTAAGAAGTACCTTCAGCACTGTGAATTGTGAATGAGATCAGTTTCTTTGTATGAAAAATCAGGTTTATTACCCTTTATCTAACAAAATAGACGATCAAGAGTATAACTGTTTTGGTATTAAAAACAACTTAATTATGTATATGTCAAATTCCTTAAACTACTCCAAAAAAAACCAAGGTCTACCAAAGCTTCTTCTGCATATTTCCAGTTGCAGGCACACGTTATTGATGCAGTAGGTTAATTCATAGGTGACGTAACCAGGTAATTTTATGGAAGACTAATTGCAAGGAAAAGAATCGGTGCGATTCATGAATGACAAGAAAACTATATTTATATTATGTACAATATGATTTTTGCAATTTAATATAAATTATTTTTTAACCTTTAACTTTAAAAGAAAAGGGTTCGGACGACCTAACATGTTGTCCATACATTCATATTTGATATTCTTGAGCCATTGAAACTCTTACTATAAGTATTTTTTTTTTTAAAAAAAAAAGCTTACTAGATTACTGGAGTATGTAAGTGATGATATTTATGAACAAACAAATGGTTGTTCTTTCTGCACAGATTAACATATAGTAGTATGAACAACACAAATTATTGATGACCAATTATATAACTCATAAGATTTTGTTTTAATTTTTTGCAACGAAAACACTGTTTCAGCAGTAATATGAAATTTGTATCCACCCTTGTCTTCACACCCTTTGTATGAAAAACAATATTATATATACTTTCTTGAAAAAGATCAGTAAACTGGGCAATAGCATACCCAG
>Ga0325403_1006860_pt1 | contig 10873 bp, 7 predicted proteins | sample PopdelMetagenome_19_FD_205665 | JGI IMG/M metagenome (GOLD analysis project Ga0325403, IMG submission 205665) | Populus deltoides microbial communities from Bellville, Georgia, United States - Xylem-PdKOR-R4 | ecosystem: Host-associated > Plants > Phyllosphere > Stem > Wood/Secondary xylem...
ACGTTGTTCAAGTAAACAATGTCATGTAAGGAGACGAACAATGAACCCCCTCCTCAAATTAGTATAGTATATGCTGAATAGTTAGCCTGTATTATGTCATGGGCAAGATCATTTTTTTTAATAGATAATTACTAACATTATTTATAAAAAAAACCATGTAGAGATTGATATAATATGACACAATTGACCTAAGAAGTCAAAAAACAATCTAGATGGCCAATAAAAATATAATTTGATTCATTAAAAATCAAGACAACGTCTTTTTTAAAAAAATAATATTAGAATGACAATATATTGGATCAATCCGAACCAACCTAAATTGATTTGTTAAATTCACAATCTGGATTATGAGACCATGATAACCCCCATATAAACAACTCAAGAAAAATTATAAAGTTCAATTTTCAGTCAGTTCAATGCTGAAAAAAATTAATTAAAAAATAATAAAAAAATCCAACATAAGTCAATTTGTCAAGTCTGTGACCCGGTTTATGATATCAATATAACCTCGTAGCAAATAAAAAAATGACTTGAGTCTACTCATAAAACACGTAACTCGAGTCATGAGATAAAGATAACCTTATAAAAAGCATATAAAAATAAATCATGAAACCTAATTCATAATCAACTACATGTTAAATGATGAAATTTTTTAAAAATACCAATTAAAAATGACAAAAACACTCAAATTAATTAGGTTAACCTGCTAAACTGTGACCCAATTCACAAGATCGGGATAACCTCATAAAAAACAAATCAGAATAAAAGATGAATCCTAATTTTCAAACAACTCAATAAATATTAAAAAATAAAATTAAAAAAAAATATTAATAAAAAAAACTTAAATCAACCAATTCAAGTCACTAAACCCGGTTACTGTAAAATAATAAAATAACATCAACTACAACAATAATATAATGTATTCATATTATTGCATCGTCATGCGGACCAAGTTGCTTGGCACGCAACAGTCAACACCATCACATTAACAGAGAAAAAATCAAACGCATCAATTTTAGAAAAGAAGATCACTTTCATACTTTCTTACCAGCTGTCTTTTTTATTGGTCGAGATGAAGGATTGAGAGTGAGCAAAAAAAGGACGTTCACGTTGAAGACATCAACGGACAATGTCATCAAATCAATTACATTACAGCACAAACTCCATCCTTACATCTCCCTTTTACCAAAGCACCCATCCCTCCAACACAGCTGCAAGAAAACCCAGAGGTTCTCGGAGTAAATTCCTCGGACAACCTTAAACTGATAGTCAAGCTAGAGATAGTTTTGAACCAAATTACCTGTCAATATTAATCCTTGAATAAAAAATTACAGATTTAATCAATACTTTTATTAAATAAAACTAAAATCCAATCCAATCGAGTTTAAAAAGTACAAGGTTTTTTTTTTAATATCTGGTTTGTTCCACTCAATTTGAATGAAAATCTGGTTTTAATTCAAAATTAAAATTTTAATTTTGTTTAAATATTAATTGCACTAGAGAATTTGTGTGGAAACTATTTCTTTTTTATTTTATTTTTTCCGATAGTTAACAGTAAAAACTACAAGGACTTTTACCCCTTTAAAATATTACAGTATTTACCATCCAGACAAAAAAATTGCTTCTTACCAAGGGCACGAATCCGCTGCCTTTCACCGCAAAAACAATTTCCCTGCACTTCTCCTTTGTAGATGCGAAATCTACCTCCATGTGTTTCCACGAATCGTAACGTACACCAATCTCCATGGCCTCTCTCTCGAGATCCAATTCCTTCCTTGAAAAAAAACCCTTTGTACCTTATCTTCTCCTGCACAGCCTCTTTTCTCTTTGCAGTTTTTAAGCTTAACATATAAACAAACAGGTACTTTGGCTTTGCTGCTGCATTTGGAATATAAAGCAACGACGATCTCCAGCAATTCTAAATTATGAAGATTTCTTGTTGGATTTTGATTCTTTGGCTTCTTCTTTGCATTCTCGCATCTGGGTCTCATTCAATTGACAATTTTAACCAAGCGTAAGCCTTTTCATGATGTTGCAACTGCCCATTTTGTTGTTAATCTTTATCTATTTATTAGATTTGCAGCTAACTAGCTCGGTCCTCGCGAAAATTCTCGTGCTTTATTGTTCTGGAAAGTTATAACTTTGTGATGCATGTAAATAATCCCTGCTTGTAAATATATCACATGTCGGTAGTTCCTGCCTACGCTCACTTAGCTATATGAACTGTAAAGTTTGTGTCTTTTGGAGCTTTGCGTATGTTTTTTCAGCATTTTATCTATCTGGGGTGACATGTTAATGCGTCTAGAATTAAACTATCATCATGTAATGAGCGATGAGTGTGATGAGCTAAACATGTTTGATCACTTTGTTTATGCTGGCTAGAAAATATGCCCTCTAGGTTTGGAGATTTCCTAGTGTAAGATATTTGATGCCAGCAGCTTTAAGTTGAACTATGAAGCAAGACAAAATTGGGGATACGTATGAAAGGCTGCCTAGTTCATAGTTAAGATAGACACTGGCCTGATCCTGTTGAAAAGAGCGTGTTATGCTTGACGAGGGGCAAATATTCCAGAAATTGAAGATTGTCAAATGTAGCCAATGGCGTTGCAAATATTATTTCCAGTTATGTCGTTTTCATAGGAAGTACAGCTGCCAATGTTTTGAGTAAAGTTTAGATCAACACAAAAACAGTTTGTGAAGCAATACTTAAATTTGATTCAGACACAAGAAATGTATGCTTTGCTTTGTAACTCTTTATACAATTCGCAAGTTCTCTTTATCCTCACTAATCTATCTCGGTCTTGTGTGTTATAGTAATCAGGCTGTCCTCATTCTGTCAAATTTGTTCTTTTTTTGGTAGTGTCCTTCGTTTCACATTTACTCTGCATCACTTTGATTACTTTTTTTTTGTCGCATGTTGAATAACCTAACAATATTTTTCATCACATCAATCGCTTATTGCTGTTTGTGCATACACAGGTTTCCTATCATTGAACCTGATCCTGGCCATACAAAACTTCGTCTTTCAAGTGAAGGCTTGGAAGCCATCAAACGAATAACAAACCCAATTGCTGCTGTTTCTGTATGCCCAGCATTATTTTATCACCTGAACTTCTATGTTTTTCAATAATCTTACAAAGTGTTACTGTTATGCAATGGTTTTTACTTTTTAGAATGAATTTTTTATGCTTTAAATACAGCAAGTGCTCTCTTAGCATTGCTGCAATTGTTCAATCCCTGTTGCTAATTGTACACTTAAAAGCTGATATATTTCTAATCTGCATAGCCATATCAAGAAAAAATTCTCTTTTTTTTTTTTATATATATATATATCCCATTTTTACAGTTTCTTTTATGGTTGTACAATCAGGTAATCGGTCCATATCGCTCTGGAAAATCTTTTCTGCTCAATCAGCTTCTTTCCCTTTCTTGTTACGAAGGTGTTGTTTTAACCTTAATTAGTCTATTCTTCAGTGTTTTTTTTTTTTTAATGTGATTTACTTTATGAAATCATTTTAAAGTGGTCAGACTAACATTTTCTTCTTCAGGTTTTGGTGTTGGACATATGCGTGACACAAAGACCAAAGGTAATGTGAGTTTGAGTCTGAAAAAAAGCACAACTCTTTGTTTAGATGTCATCTATAACATGTCTCTTATATCTTGCAGGGATTTGGGTCTGGGGAACCCCGCTTGAACTGGACATCAATGGAGTAAAAACTTCTGTGTTTTACCTTGATACAGAGGGATTTGAAAGTATTGGGAAATCAAATGTTTATGATGATCGGTAAATTTCAACTTATTATGTAATCTTGAAATTGCAATTTTGTAGATTGAAATTTTATGTATATGTTTCCTTTTTGACATTTCCTTTTTCAGGATTTTTGCTTTGGCAACTGTTTTGAGCTCTGTGATTATTTATAATCTGCCTGAGACGGTTAGTATTTGGTCTCTTAACTTCTAGTTTTAAATACAATTGAATTCTAGTTTGACTAAATATGAATGAATCTTAAGGTGCCACTGCAGGAAAGTTTCCTTTGTTAGATGCGTAGGATATGTTAAAACTTTCTATGGCTATGCAGCTCTGGTTTTATGGTGGACACGTGTCTCCCTTTGAGGAAGAAATTTTTTGTCAAAGACAGATAGAATAAGAATGGTCATATTCTTGGTAATCTATATCCTACATTTTGAGGGAAATGTGGTTGTTTACTGTTGAAACTTCGCACTGTCAATATGAAAAATTAAAGGGGATATATTATGTGTTTTCTTAAATGTGTGAAAGAGTGGATTGTAATGAAACAAATAATCTAAATGATGTTAGAGAAGTATATATCTGAGTAAATTGGCCAAAGAATTGGCTATGCCAATCATGTTACGGTTATGAAAGTGTATATGTATGTGTGTGTGTCATGCAGGAGGATTTGACTTAACACAATCACTATTGGTGAGATGCGATTAGACTTATGATATAAATCACCTCTGTTCTTCAAATAGGACAATCAATCCTATTATGAATTCATTCACATTCTCTTTCAGGTTCCCCAAAATGCCAATCAATTTGAACAGTTATTTTCACTGGATGTTTTGTTGTTTTTACATGAATATAGCTGTCTGTTTCAATCTTCAAGTAAGAATGCAGCAAATTGAAGCTTCTTCTTCATTAATGAATAAATTATTCCCATGGCCCTGAGCCACCATTTCCCACTTTTCTTTAGTTCCATTACCCTCTTAACTAGCCCAAATTTGGACTAAACTTTATAGTGGCATCTTTCATTTCTTCAAGTTTGCACGAGGATACTTGGATGCCTAGCTAGTCTTTTTTGAAACTGAACAAGGAGAGCTAGTCAAATATGAGAATGTCAACTTGCTTTTGTAAAAGCTAAACCTACCAACTATAGGAAGGAAACATGGGACTCTAGACCTTGTTTTACAGGTGGCTGTATAATTAGATCCGACCGATTATTTACTATTCAGTGCCCTGTCCGAGGTTTTAGTTTCTAAATTAGGTTATTGCCCATTTTCCCTTAAGCTTGCCTTGTTTTAATTGGTTCTTCTGGCAATACTTTCATATTTATCTTCTCATGCTCTCAGATCCGAGAAGCTGACATATCTCGTCTGTCATTTGCTGTTGAGCTTGCTGAAGAATTTTATGGAAGGTCCGCAGTTCTGTCTTTTGAGTTCAACTTATTGGATCATATCATCAATAAATTCTGTGAATTGTGATGGTATTTTTGTATCTCTCTTTTTTACACCCCATATGCTACTAATACTGACTTGATTTGTTGGTGGCCTGAAAAATACGGAAAATAGAGTGAAGGTAATATATAAGCTGCTGTGGTTTATTCCTCTTGTTTGGTATCGATTAAGTAAATCCTTGGTGTTGACTTGTATTTGAATTTCCATTTTTTCACAGGGCCAAGATGTTGCATTTGAACCTGCAAAACTTCTATGGCTTATCCAGCGTGATTTTCTACGTAAGCTCATAAATTCCTGTCTTTAAAGTTGTTTGTTGTAGTAGGATTTCGATAGCTGCCTGGTTCATTCTATAACACTGTAACAAGTCATATAGCAATTGAACTAGGTCTTCTAGTGAGCTAATTTCACTGAATGCTGTTTCAGATATGCCAAAGTGTTATCCTTTTTAGGTTTTGTATATTTCTTGTTAGCTTTTACTTATGCCCCACCAGACCCTCATTCAAGATCCCCAAGATAATGGTATAGTCGTATAGAGTAGATGGATGAGTCTGTTATCGTAGATGTTTTAGGCGGGTTACCTATATTGCTTATTATGTTCTATCTGCTTCATACCATGCGTTTAGGGGGAACTCATGTTATTTTTGGCTTTACTCAGAGGGGAAGTCAGTGCAACAAATGGTGAACGAAGCCCTCCAACATGTTCCTAACAGTGATGGTTAGTCTTCTCTCCTGGCAATATAAGTTTAGAAGATATGTATGATTCACTCTATAATTATAGCATTGTTTAAGCAAACTTCTCAATTGCATGTTCTTGTTCTAATGCAGGGAACAAAAATATTGATCAGGTATTTTACCTTTTATGATCTTACTTTCAGTCCCAATTGTTGTCAATGGAATGGTATGATTCTGAGACAAGTCCATGCTTTCTATTTATCAGGTTAATCAGATCCGAGACTCGTTGGCTATTATGGGTGATAACAGCACCGCCTTTAGCTTGCCACAAGTAGGTGTTTGTCTTGTTCTTCTTGCCTTTTCCATTAGTTTCTTCAAGCCCTGCCCCACTCATATCACTCTCCATTGCTATGTTCCTTGGATTCGACTAACCACCTATATAATTTCAATGGCATGTAAATCTGTCTAAAGCATTCATACTTATGGGATTATGTGCATTGGATGTGTGCTGGACACACATTGGGCAAAGCCCCTTCTTTTTCTGCTGCTCCTCCTCTGGTTGGTGAGTGTGTATTAGCAGTGATGGGGGAGTTACTGGCCTGCCCATTGTCTGAGCAGGATACCTTAGTGTCCATTTTATGATGGCAAAACTTACCGCACAAAGTTGTTGCATACATCTGGATTTAATTTTAGTTTGGACACTAATACCTTAGTTTTATTAATTTTTTCTGGAGGGGGGGTATTCTAGTTTTGACAGCCTGTGACATTAATGTGTTGTAGATTCAGCTGCGTACACAGATGCTTTTAGTTAATATCTCTACCTTGGCTGACCTAATTGTGCTGAATTTGAACTGACAGCCTCATCTCCAGCGAACAAAGCTTTGTGACCTGAAGGATGGTGAGCTCGATCCTATATATGTTAAGAAGAGGGAGCAGTTAAAAGAACTTGTTGCTAGCATTATTCGTCCAAAGATTGTGCAGGGTAAATCTCTAAATGGAAAGGAGTTTGTAGCTTTCTTGGAGCAGGTAACTTTGTTTATATCAAGCCTTCTGGTTGGAGTCGCTAGACTTCTATATTTTCTTCACTTCAGTGTCACAGGAGGGTAATTTGTAGCATTACACGGAACTTTTCTTCTTCATCTTCTTTTTCTTCTTTTTTTTTTTTTTTTTTTGGGGGGGGGGGGCGTAATCGAGTTCATTTAACAATGCTGTGATTTTTCCACGTTAGTGAATGTTGTTGCTTTGTGGTAAGCAATTTTTGGCTCTCCAATGTACCCTTGATAGTTTGTCACTACATTTGCATTGCTAAAATACTACAGAGAGAGAGAGAGTCAAAAGGAGATGATTCTGATGAGACTACTGAATAGTTTGATATGTGATCCAATGTGAAAATGATGTGCTTAATGGTGCCAGTTAACTGATGTCCTGGGTGCATGGTATGGGATAGTAGCAGAAGACAAATAAACCAAGGACTTTTTTCTAAAAAATCACCATTGAAATTGAATGATACTCCTTGATAGCTGTTAAAAGTTGTGGCCCATCCATATCACCTTTTTTGATTTTCAGCCCTGTCAGAGAATGGCTGTGAAAAATAAAAAAGCATGGGGGAAATTTTGTCACTGGTTATATATTATTTACAATTCCTCAATTTTGATCCTGCAATTTTCAGATACTCGAAGCTTTGAATAAAGGAGAGATCCCATCAACAGGCTCTCTGGTGGAGGTTTTCAATAAGGGTATTCTTGAGCGATGTTTGAAGTTATACAGTGAAATGATGGCAAAGTTACGCATGCCACTTCCTGAGAAATCTCTGCAAAATGTCCATGACAGCTCTAAAGGGGAAACAATGAAATCTTTTGATGAACAACATTTTGGCCGTCACCATGCGAAGAGATCTGTCATGCAGCTGGATGAAGAAATAGAGAAGGTATTGATTGTTTATTAGCGGCATTAAGTTTCTTCTCTCCTTAAATCAACTTATGGATCTGTAAATTTACTTTGAACTGATACACATGGATGTTAAATTGTATTTTAGATTCCAAAATCTATTGACAATTCAAATGAACTAGCAAAAAGATGGCTCTGTTTTTGTTTCCTTTAATTAGTTTCTTGTTTGAATGTTGAATACTCATGTTGTTTTTTTATGGAAAAACACAAACTGAATCCAAGTTCCTGAAACCCACCACCACACCATAAACCAGATGAAAAGGTGAATATTTGATCTTGCTGGTATAACTGACTACCTCATAGCTGGCCCTCTTCTGTCGAGTCTACTGCACTGGACAAGCTGCATGTGCTCAGTGTCTCATTTAACTACCAACCGTATTTAGAGTTTGAGGTTCTAGTGCTGCAACATATAAATACATATTTTTTGAAGCTGTGTCCTTGGGACTCCAAAACTTGCAATATTCTGTAAGGCTATTAAGTCTAATATTTTAAATTCTCCTGAAGTATTTTGCTGTGGAAATTCTGTCTAGGTTTATAAGAATTTCATAATGGCAAATGAGTATCAATCAGCAAAGCTCTGTGAGGCACTGTATACCAGATGTGAGGACAGAATGGATCAGCTTCAGGTTCTCAGACTTCCTTCCATGGCAAAATTCAATGCAGGCTTCCTGCAATGCAACCAAAGTTTTGAACGGGAGTGTGTTGGACCTTCAAAGGCAAATTATGAGAATCGAATGATTAAGGTTAGCCATGCTCTTTGTAATTTATTTTAATATTGCTTCCTTTATTGCTCTGCTTCTCTTATCTGGAGTGTTTTGAGTTGGAGGGAACCTTGAAATGGGAAATCAAACTCAATGGTGTTTGGTGATAAGTTTCTGATTCTTTAATATGGCATCTATGTCATAATTATCCATATGGAGACCTCATAAACTAAACAAAGTTGTTGCTAAGGAAAGGGAAATGGAGGTCTGACATAGTGTTAGTGTCTGCATTATGATGTAACCTTCTAAATGCTTTTCGAGAGACTTATCTCACTATGAATCATGTAACACATTTTTTTATTGCTTAATCAATAAGTTGTTTCAATATAGTTCCATGTGGTGTGTACAAATGCGTGCTTTCATTTTCACTTCTATTTACTGATCAGTGCATTGTGAATGGATGATGTGGATCCACAGATGATGGGGAAATCAAAATCTTCATTTATAAAGGAATACAACCACAGGCTATTCAATTGGCTGGTGGCCTTCTCCCTCGTCATGGTGGTAGTGGGCCGGTTTATTATCAAGTTTATTTTGATAGAAATTGGTGCGTGGATACTTTTTATCTTCTTAGAGACCTACACGAGGATGTTCTGGTCTGCAGAGTCTCTCTATTACAACCCAGTTTGGCATTTTATTGTTGCAACCTGGGAAACACTTGTCTACAGCCCTATCCTTGATTTGGACAGGTAATGCAACATTTCCTCTATTACACGTAAGAAAAATGGAATTCCATCTTATCTAAAGATAGTGCTTGATGCCATACAAAACTCTATACTATCTTATTCTTACACATTTACAACTTTAGTGTCATTTTTTTATACTTGGTGGCTCGGTTTGGTGCTTTGATCAGAAGCATGTCTTGTTAGTTGATAGTTCAAAGTCGTGCTCATTGTGTGTTCCTTTTAGAACAGAATGAACTCTGGCAACACTTGCAAAAAAATATGTTCTAAAGGTCAAATGTATTTTAAATGATTTCGTATATCAATCGGTATGCTAGAGATTAATAGGCATATTTAGAAGGATCCGGTCCATAGTTTTGTATTTCCCGAGCATTGTTCCATTTTCTTTCTCGTTTTCTTTTGTTAATCTGTTTTGGTTCCATGCAGATGGGCAATACCACTTGGTTTCATGGTGGTGATTTTGGTAGTATATTGGCGATGTTACGGTGGAAGGAAAAATGGGTCACGCTGGCTGTTACCTTTATACAATAATCATAAAGGGGGCCCTGATAGGCCAAGAACAGACTAAATGAATTGCTACCATGTGCCTTAAACATCTGGCATATTCTTTGCTGCAATCATTTTGGGTGAGCTTTACTTTTTTCACATACAAAGCCCGCCATTCTTTTCTTTCCTTTGGTTCCTGGAAACATTTGTTCTTGGCGCCGAGGCTGATGATGAGATGAGTTTTCCTGGTCACACTAGTATCATTTCTCCATCATCGTGCCCAGGCCATTTACATTGTTGTAATCTGCTAGTTACTTAAAATGTCTGTTATTTCACGGGTTTAGTTTCCCTATGCTAATGTTGTAAAAGTATAGTCTTATGAAATCATATTTGACCATTCAATTAGATCTGCATTACTGACTGTACAGACACTATTATTCGATTACATTATAAAGATGAAAAGCTGATATTGTTTTCTCTCAGTGAGAATCTTTTCAGCCACAAAATTTTCAGTGAAGGTGATGTGATGTTGCCAGAAGTTTGGTAGCTCAGCTTAATTTGTCATAACACCTCTGCATTCTGTATGATAAAATATACTGTTGCAAGCACCATGATGGCTATTATGGCCGCCTTTCATTCCGTTCTCAGTGAATAGATTTTTGATTTACAATAATGTCCAATTCTGAAGAAAAAAATAAAAAAAATAAAATTGAAAATCTAGTATCAACTTGGGAACACTTTCTGGAATCCGTCAAGATCTTAATTGAAACAAATTATTAATTTTAAATCCCAGTGGATACTGATAAAATTAAAAATTAAATGATTTAATAAAAAAATAAAAAAAAATATGATTGGTAGTGTGGTTGAGTTATTTTTTTAAGTTAATTTTTAAAATTTTTTTAAAAAATATTTTTTATTTAAAAAAATATATCAATAATAATGTTTCCATACTAATAAAAAGACTTAGAAAAGGCCAATCCACTCCTCTGGGTCTGTGTTTCTCTCTGCCAAGAGGGCTCAAGAGAAATCATGGAATAAAGTAGATTATAACTTTAATCTTTCTAGTTTTACCTAAACAATGAACTGCTACATTTTAACTTTTTACCTAATTGTTTTTGTATTTTAAAAATA
>Ga0325403_1006862_pt1 | contig 10872 bp, 4 predicted proteins | sample PopdelMetagenome_19_FD_205665 | JGI IMG/M metagenome (GOLD analysis project Ga0325403, IMG submission 205665) | Populus deltoides microbial communities from Bellville, Georgia, United States - Xylem-PdKOR-R4 | ecosystem: Host-associated > Plants > Phyllosphere > Stem > Wood/Secondary xylem...
TTCTATCTTGTTCTATCTCTTACTTTGTTTGTAAGTGGTAAAGATTTTACATAATTCTATAGTCCTTTCGGATGCATTTATTGTCATTTTCTTTATTTGTAAATATTATTTGGCTCTATCTGTTCTTGTATTGCTATAGTCTTGGCGTCAAAAGTTCCTTCTGCTGTCTTTCTATATGACAGTGTGCAAAGACAAACCTTTTCAAATCCAAGAGGGGTGTAGCTCTGTATTTAAAGTAACTTGAGAATATTATGCATGGCATTCAAGTTTTCCTCTTGTTCTTTAAGAGTTAATTATCAGAATACACACACACACACACACATATTACTTTAAGATTTATACACTGGTAATTCAGATATGTGGAGACCATCAAGGGAAGAAAGTGATTCTTGTCAAAAACAAAATTTGCAAACAGTGAAGAAAAATCAAAAGCTCAGAGACAAGCAGTTAATTAAATATGTCGGGTATAATGATTTTTTTGGATGGTTTAGGACAGCATGAACTAATAATAGTTTTGTCCTGATAGCGGCCTCTTACAGGGTTCTGCTGCTGATATCATCAAGAGTCCAATGATAAATATACGCTCTCTGATTGTTGAAGGAGTTGATTGCTGAAAGGTCAGTGAGTGTTGAATTCTTTAGCAGGTTACTTTAGATAACTGCTTCAATTTCTTTAGTTTTTTTTTTTAAATTTTCCGACAATTCCAATATCTGAGGAAGTATATATAATAATTGCTTGGACATTGGAATTCTGACCTATGCGTTTGGTTTGGTCTGTGATCTGCCAATGCAGCAAGGTTCGTATTTAAATCTGAACTTCAAGTTTCAGTATTGTTTGAGAAAGTTGATAAGAATCTTGGTGGTAACTATTCAGGTATATGACGAGCCAGTGGAAGTTGATCCCTCCGTGATCAACAAAGCTGCATTGCTGATACAAATGAGCATGGAAAACGCTGCTGCCCTTCTAGGTATATGCTCAATACTTCCTTTATCTTGACATCTTAATAATGTAATTAACTATAATTTTACTACATTCATTTCAGTTCCTTTGTAAGTCAAACTAAAAGTTGCAAGCACTTGCGGTTTTGATTGTTGGCAATTTGGACACATTCATTTCAGTTCCTTTGCAAGTCAAACTACAGTGGTCCAAATTGCCAAAAAGGCAATAAATTTTACTACATTTATAGCCTTTTTGTGCTGATCAACACGTAAATGAAGTTCTTATGCCTGATTCCTGAAGAAAGAGTTGTTGTTTTGATTGAAAAGAAAACAGTTGCACAGTAGTAGAGGTGAAGATTGTTGGCAATTTGGACCACTGTATGTAATGTGGCAATATTTCAATTGGTTAACAACATTTTGTTTTATAAGCTGGAAGATATACTTTCAAATCTTCTGATTAAAGTATAATTTTATGCAGAGCTTCCAGCTTCTATATTCACGCTAAGCAACATGTTCCCCAAGCCGATGAAAAATTTTATGTGCGACACTTGAATTGCAGTTTTGCAAGAAGTCTTGACCTGACATCATCCGGAAGGTTGAAAGAAGAAATCACAGAGGTGCTAAGGAACTGCTTCTCTGAGGTGGACAAGCTACTAGGATCACTATATATATCACCCGCGTATTTCACTAGAGAGGATCATGCATGAATTCTTTTAGCACAAAGACTCACAGAGTCCTTCGTTCAGCTAGCCTTTAACATATGAGTTCTAATGATTGTTTGTTTTCATAGTTTGGCTGCTGATCCTGCAAGTGCTAGGAAAACTTGAGCCCATAGCTATTCCAAGTTCCAATATGCCTCATGCCAAGCAATTGCTAAAGTACTCGTTGATGTTGGAAAAAGAAGGTATGTATTGGTACAAGGACGCAGAATTAGTTGAGATAAGCATGTATTGCAGATGAGCTGCATTTTATTTGGCTTCTGGCCATATTGTACCTCAGTCTCCATGCTTTTTGGAAATATTATACAGTTCTTGGCACACCTTATTTCCATACCACGACTTTTTTGCAGCTTATTTTTTATGCTTACCATCTGTATTTTAAAAGTAGTGCTTATATGTTCTTAGCTGGTTTGAATAGGAGTTTGGATGAGGTTCGATGGCGTATTCCTAGCAGGAATCTACTGCTATCTATTTGAGAAGTTTTTTTCTTTCTAAAGTCAAGCATGACAAGAAGTGTTGTTTTTAACCATGGCATAGGAAGGAACCATGATGGACATAAGAAACCATGATGTGAGCATTTAAAAACACTACAAGATTTAACAGTTTTACCGACGGAATTTTTTCATCGGTGTAAGACACATATTCCGTTGGTAATTAATTTACCGACAAAATCACCGACGGAAATGCTCCGTTGGTGAATCTTTCATCGGTAATTTTTTGTCCGTCGGTAAATCCGTCGGAAATAAAAAAATAAAATTACCCGCTTCATTTCGTCGGTATATCCCTCGGTAATAATATTTTTTTATTACCGACGGATGTACCGATGGAATTACCGACGAAAATTCCATCGGTAATTCTGTCGGTAATTATTTAAAAAAATATAAAAAAACTCATTTTATAAAATTATAAAATAATTAAATTAACATAAATCAACACTATATAATATATACTCAAAATGCTTGAAAAAAAAATAAGAAAATCAACTCAAACAAATTTGCAACAAATAAATAAAATAAAAAAATAAATTCAACTAAAAAAATTCATATGAAAAAAATGAAGTTGCAATTGCTAAAAATTTAAAAATCCTATAAATAAATCAACTAAAAATTAATCTTATATGAAAAAACAAATCTCACAACAACATTTATACAATTATTAAGAACAAAAACAATTAAAAATAAAATAAAAACAAATATAGTGAAAAAAATCATGAAAAAAAAAAATCTTACCTTAATGTAGTTGCAAGTGAAGCTAAGGAGAGAAAAACATTTTTGTAAAGCATATTAATTAAAAAAACCAAGAGGATAAAAGAAGAAAGAAGAAGAAGACATACCCAAGCATGGAGAAAAAAAGAAGGAGATAAGGAGAGAAAAGAAGAGAAAGAAATAGATATTGATGTTTTTTACATATAGTGAAGAAAAAGAAGAAGAAGAAGAAGAAGTAGAAGTAGAAGTAGAAGAATAAGAAGAAGAAGTGGTAGAAGAAGAAGAAATAAGTCTGTCTTTTGTGAAATAAGGGATTCGGGCTTTTTATTGGAGCGAGTTAGCGACGGATTTACCGACGTATAATTGAATAATAATATTTTTTAATTATTCCGTCGGTAATATTTAATTTAAATTTTCAATTTCGTAAAAAGTTTTTAGAAACCGCCAACAATTACCGATGATTTTTCAGTCCGTCGGTGATTCCGTCTATAATATTTAAATGAAAATTTTAAATCAATTGAATTTTTTCAGAAAATCGCCAAATAACACCGACGACATTTCAATCCGTCGGTGATTTTGTCCGTAAAGAACAACAATTAACAGTGCAATTGGAAAGTGAACAGTTTTGGAGCTCTCTGGAAAATACCGACGGATTTTGTTCATCGGTGATTCCCTTTGTAATTGACATGATGAACAGTGTAAACAAGTTTACCAACGGATTTACCGACAGAATAAATTCCATCGGTAATTCCGTTGGTAAATCCTGACACGTCATTATTTTTTTTGCTTTGTTTTAATTTTTTTATCCCTCCGTAATTCCCTCGGTATATACCGAGGGAATATGTCCGTCGGTAAAATCCCTCGGAAATTTACCGACGGAAATATTCCCTCGGTATTTCCATTTGTATTTATCAGTTTTCTGGTAGTGAAAAACCATGGCATATGAAGGAAACATGTTGGAAACTTCATGGTAAACCAATAAACTTGAAGCCAAAATTCAAACGTGAAGATTGTGCCTACCAAGCCACGAGCCACCTCTTATGAGATTCAAGAGCTTCGATCAATTTGGATTAACTCTTTTTACCGTTGAAGAACCTGTATAAGATGATTCAATCTCCAAAATATCCTTACCAAAGTTGTTCCAGCTGAGAAGTTTCAGTAATTCAAAAAGTTTTTGAAGATTACAAATTAAAAGGGAGTGTTAAATGTAATTTGTAATGATTCAATGTCTTTCATTATTAACTTTTATGGCTTTTGTTCTCTTCATAGCCATTTTCCTTATCTCTGTGCCAATAATTTCTAACAGAATGAGTGGAAGTTTTACATTTAGTACACTTGAAGAAACAATCTCGAGTTCCATGGCCAGTTCCTTTACAAATAGAGCAATAGGAATTGTTGCCTACTCTTGGTTGAAAATTTGCTCTTCCTCTTCCTCTGCTCCTATTGCTGCCTCTGCTGTGATTTTGACTTTCTCCTGCTCTTCCATATGAGTCTTTTCTGTAAAATGATCTTCCTCCTCTTTGTTGATGAAAACTTGCTCCCCTCCTGTTATAAAAATTAGCTTTGATCTAAAAAGCCTGCTCCATTGGTTGCTTGCTTTACTGGTTCACCCTTTATTCATACGCTTCTAGAGATCCCATCAATTCATGAATTGAAAGTCTTGATAATTTTTTTATTTCTTCAATAACATCAATTATATGTTCAAAATTTTATGGCAAACTCCTGGGAATCTTCTCTGCAATTTTTTTATCTGAAACATTGTCTCCATAACTTTTGATTTGATTGATAATTTCAGTAGTTCTAAAAGAGAAGTCTTTAACCAACTCATTATCCTTCATTGTAAGATTTTCAAACTCTCTCTATAAATTCTACAGCCGAATAAAAATGGCTTTCTGAGAGCCCTGGAATTCATTTCTCAATATCTCTCATGCTTCTCTTGCCTTTTTAATAGAGAATATCCTGAGATAGATGGATTTGATTACTCCTTGCTGTATTATTCTCAAGGCAGTTGCATTTCTTTACACATTCTGCTTGTAATCTTTTGCATCTTCTTCAGACCAGGAAGCAAAAGATCCTTCCTAGGGTGGTTCTGCAAACCCCTCATCAATTAATGTCTACAAGTCTTGTGAAATGAAGATAGTCTCCATTTGAGAACTCCAGTATTAGTAATGATCTCCATCAAAGATACACTACTAAAAAAGAGGGTCATTAACATCGGATGTTAGTAACAAAATAATTCAGATGCAACTTTAGCAACAGATTAGTAATGGATTACATATATATTAATTTTTTTAATATGAGCAACGGATTTAGCAACACAAAATCTGATACTAAAAAATAAATTAATATATTAAGAATCAGTAACGGATTTTCCATTGCTAATATGGTTGCACAAAATTTACACTAGAAAAGTTCGTTAAAAGATTAGATTTTGACTTTTATATAAAAACAATAAACAATAATAAGGTGTTAATAATTAATTGGTCCATGTATACCTTGCAAAAAAAAAAAAAACCTCACACAGTTAGCAAATACCAATCTCAAGAGAAAAAATTCTTTCATTCTTCGAAAGAACCCTAACCCATATGTCCATTCCTTCTCCAAAATCTCATCTCTGTCACTTTTTCAAAATTTTCTCCATGAATATATGCTCTCAAGACGTCATTTTTCAAAAACATCATTTGTCACATTCTTAACTTCTTCTCCAATGAATCTGCGTTTCCAAGGATTCCATCTTGTAAGGAACAAATATGATGCGACAAATTAAGATAGCATGTATAATTAGAAACTCATATTTGAGATATTGTGTTTGTAATTTAGAGAGAATATTTATTGTTTTATTAACTAATTTTATAGAATAATTTTGTAGATCTATTACAAACAATTTGTTAAATAAGGTTGTCATCACATGCTAATGTTTCTAATTCTTAATGTAATGTTCTTTATCTTCATGGTTCTATGATGATTCCATTGTTGCTTAGTTAGGTAGTGAGATTTTTTCTGGGGTTTTGGTTTTTTTTGTTTTACTAGGTATATGTGTGTGGTTTTTTAGAGGAGAAATATGGGTAATGTGTGACAGGGCCCGTAAATTAAAGTTAGACCTTGAATTTTACCCGCGTGCTGTGAATGGTGTTTGGTTGGTTAATAATTTTTTGCATAGTACATCATTTTCACTCATCTTCTTTAGCATCAACCTCTCTCCAGTGAAATTGCTCTTGTTTAGTAATGTTAAACATAGTAGAGCAGAGAGAGTGAAATTGTTCATCATTAATTTTTTACATTTCTCATCCTGTTTTGAGCAGAAAATTTGCACTCTTGACTGTCCACTTTACAGATAAATAAAGTCAAACCTTTTTTTTCTCCTTGACGACTACTTTTGTTCCCCTTTTTAGCAGAAAACCTTGTGATTGTCATTTTCACCCATTCATCCACGGATTGACCAATCGCTTGTCCTATTTGCATATACATACTTGAGAAAATGGCATAGAAGGTTATCTTCATGTCATGGCATTTCTCATAGAATTGGCCCTATATAACTCATACACCTCACATTACTAAGCTGGGAAAAGGTGATTTATTTTTAGAGGGTGAATGAATGTTTAGAGTAAAACACATATCAATACTATTGTTTTACTGTGAACAGAAATTTGACAAAAACAAATGAGAAATGTGATCTGCAGGAAATTCTTAGTGTTTCATCAATTCAATCCATATGGCATCAAAATAATTAATTCCTATGATAAATATGGAACTTTAACTTGGAAAAATCAACTTATTAGTCTTCTTGCATTGCTATTCTTGTTCATTACAAGTTGATTTACTTTTTTAAGTTCTTAACATTATTATTCTTGCTCATTTTTTTTTTTATTTTCTAATTTAAGATTGTAGAACCCATCATCACATCACATTACTTATTTGCATTTAGAGTTGCCAAGATTTTGGGTTGTGCATATTGCGTCCTCCAAGTTTGTTAATGTAGCTTAAAACTTTTTTATTAATTTTATAAGATAACTTGGTTTATAGAAAAATTGCATGGTCATTAAATCTTGACCTATGTTTGCTAATAATGGTGTAATTTGTCTTCAAAGTTTTTTTTTGGTAATGCACCTATTTGAAAGAGAAGTTGTAATATTTATGTTGTACAATTCAGCGACCATAGATTAGATATGCATAATCTTATTTTAGCTTGTTAGTATTTCTTTATTTAATGTGACGATCTTATGTAATAAATTATTGATCAAATAAATATTTAATAGTTGGTTAAAAATAATTATTATGGCATATGTTTGCAGGAAAACTTTATTTCTACAATATTGCTTGACAATGTAAATGATTTTTTTTTCAATAGAAAAGTCTAGGTTACTAAATATGAAGAAAAAAAATGATGGTGGGAAATAATAAACAGATATTCTTACTATATTCATATTAGTGTTTCATCAATTCAATCCATGTGGCATCAAAATAATTAATTCCTATGATAAATATGGAACTTTAACTTAGGAAATTCAACTTATTAGTCTCCTTGCAATGCTATTCTTGCTCATTATAGGCTGATTTACTTTTTTATTTTCTTAACATTAGCATAATAGGGATGAACTCTTTAAAGAGTTTAAGGTATGAGATTATATATTTTTATTTTAGACATAATTATATGTTGATGAAATCAACTAGCATTGTAGAATTGAGCGCATGTAATAGATAGTTGAATATTTTGGCAGAAGAATGCAGGAATCTATATCTAATGAAAATATGATGAAATTATAGGAGACTTCTCTTCTCATAGATGGATTTTGAGGAAAATAGAATTTCATGGTTTTGAGTGGGATTGTGTTTTCTAAGATTATGTGTTGTGGTTTTTCACTTATAATAATAAATATGAAATTATTAAACTGTTATGCGATAGTAACTCCTACTTTCTTTCTCTATGCACACCATAGCTTAATTATATGCAAGGAGTATTAATGTAGTAAAAAAAAGTTTTTTATGACAGTGACGACCAAAATGAAGTACGAACCTCTTAGATACAATTAATGTAAAGAATAGTTTTTTAGGGAAGTGAGGACTGAAAAGAAGGAATTAAAGGAATTTTCAGCTAAGGCATTAAGTTTGTTTGACAATTTCATTGATTGAAAACATAAATTAATATATAATTGTTTTTGCAATTTAGACATTAAAAGAGCAAATAAAGGAAAGAGATGGTCAGCATTGTTTTGGTTCGTTTCCACCACCACCTTTATGATAGAACATATTTATTAAATTGTGACTTATCTATTTTGATGTAAGTTTAACAAGATTTAGAAATTTATTTTTATTTGACTTATTATTGTTGTCATACCATACATCGCGGCGGCCTTAAAAATAAAATTTCATGGAAAGAATGGATTTCTGACATCCTATTCTTTGATGGTGAATGATCTTGTTTAAGGAGTCACCACCTAGTATTATGGTCACTAGGAACCCTAACTGGTCAACAAAGATTCTATGGTACGAGACTGGTTACGCAAAAGGAAAGATATTATCACCCTTTAAGCGTCCTGCCTAAGGCGGGCTGCATTACTGACTTTGTCATAAATTGCTAATGTTTTTTTGGTTTATGCTACGGTGGTTGTGCCTGTAATATTCCTAACTCTGGCGTCATTGAATATTTAACTACGGATATTTCCAAATCTGGCGTTGGTAAATACCACGTAGCTATAAAAACAAAATAAATTTAAATCAGTTTTTTTTATTCCCGACTCTGGCGTCAGTGAATAAACAAATCAAATAAATTTATTTTTTATGCATACATATTTTTTATGTAACTAAATAAAAGTAAAGTACAATAAAATAAAATAAATTTACATCAGTATCTTTATTCCTGACTCTGGCGTCAATGAATAAACCAATAAATTTACTTTATTTTATTTTATTTTTGCATGCATATTTTTTATTTTTATGTAATTAAATAAAATAAATTTGAATCAGTATTTTTATTCTGACTCTGGCGTCAATGAATAAAAACAATAAATTCATATTTGTTTTTTTATTTGTACTTACACATATCTTTTTTTATTTTTATTTTTTTGGGCTGGGCCCAGCTCAGCCCACATGGGCTGGGGTGGACCTAGCCAGCTCGGCCCGGGTCACTGGCCCAAGCAAGTGACCCGGAAGTAAAAAAAACAGATGCACGCGTGAAGTAATTTCACGCGTGCATCAACAGTGCCAAGATAATTAAATTACCTTCGCACTGTTCAAATGTTATTCGAACACCGAAGAGCAAAAAAAATGGAAATGGGCGCTCCTGTTTCTGGAGATTGCGAAGAAGGCTGCAACGCTGGTGTGGCTACTCTGGTTCGACTGCTTTCCACTCTTTCCCCCGGTAGGCCCGCTGTCTTTTTTTAGTCTTTTGAGATGAACAAGCTAAGAAGATAATGAGTATGTCGGTGTTCTTTGAGTTTTTTTTCATTCTAGGTTACTCTTTTTCTGCAGGGACGAAGACAATTTCAAAGATAAAGCTCCTCCTTGAGTACTGCACTCTTGTTCTCTCCTTCTTTTTATGTATTGCTTTTTTTTTTATTTATGCTCTGCTTCTTTTCTATGGTTTGTTTTGTTTTTGTCTCTGTTTTTGGGTTGATTTTTCTCCGTTCTTGTTCTGTATTTTTTTGGGTTGATTTCTGCCACTTGTTCTAGGTTTTCTGCTTCCTTTTATAGAGACCCAACGGATTGCTTCTAACCAGTCCTGCCTTTGCAGGACTGTTATCTTCAATGAACGAGATTACAGGCAAGAGACATGGTCCACGATTGGATCGAACTCGTTGCAGATTTTCAGCCTATTGAATCGAGATGGAGAAGACGAACACGGCTGTTCCACCAGCAACGGCGGCGTTTCAGCAACAAGGGATTCCACCAGCAACGACAACGTTTCATGCAGCAATGGACATTTTCTTTTTGACCCCTGAACTTTGGAAATTCAGCAATTGGACCCCTAAGCAATTAAAAAATTTCTTTTAATTTTGCCCCTTGTGGATTAATTTCAATTAAATCCCTAAATTGGTACATTGTTTACAAAACAGTCCTTAATTCCTGGATTGTTCAATTTGATCCTTAATTAATTCTTTTAATTTTGCCCTTTTGGATTAATTTCAATTAAATCCCTGAATTATAACACTGTTTACAAAACAGTCCTTAATTTCCGGATTGTTCAATTTAGCCCTTAATTAAATCTTTAACTTTTTATTCTTTCAAAATTCATCAATTAACTCGCAAATTACATCTCCAAACTTCAAATTTTGTTGTCTTAACCCCAATGTCAACTATATTTAATTTTTTATTATTTGTTCAAAAATTGGGTTATGATAATTGTTAATAAAATAATTTCTAGTATTAATTTATGTTCTTTATATACTTATCTATAATTTTTAAAATATCCATTAATAATTAAAAAAATTCAATAAATGGAAAAAATAATTAAAAAAATTCATTTTTTAAAAAATAGTTATTTGACAAATCAGCAACAAATCAACAACAAAGTTTCAATTGCTAATTAACAACGGATCAACAACGAAATATTCATTGCTAATCAACAACGCAATATTCATTGCTGATCAGCAATAGTGATTAGCAATGACATATCCGTTGCTGATTTATACAATCAGTAACCAAATTTCAACAACGAATAACTTGTTGCTGAAAAAATAAGCAGTTGATAATACGTTGCTAAAAAATTAGCATATATTATTTGCATCTGAAATTATCCATTGCTAATTTCGTTGCTGAGTTTTATGAGTAACAGATTTTAATTTTATCTGCAACGGACTATTTAGATGCTAATAAACTTCTTTTCTAGTAGTGATAGGAATCTGCATGGCTGTATAGGAAAAGATAAATATACTAGATGAAGAAGCCATAGAAACCAAATAGTTCTGATATAAATATCAAATCTGTTGGAAATAAAAACAAAATCAAATAAGAATGAGAAATTAAAAAGATAAATAGTAGAGCTACAGCTCAGTACCAGAAGCAATCTTATTA
>Ga0325403_1006864_pt1 | contig 10871 bp, 6 predicted proteins | sample PopdelMetagenome_19_FD_205665 | JGI IMG/M metagenome (GOLD analysis project Ga0325403, IMG submission 205665) | Populus deltoides microbial communities from Bellville, Georgia, United States - Xylem-PdKOR-R4 | ecosystem: Host-associated > Plants > Phyllosphere > Stem > Wood/Secondary xylem...
GAGAAAGGTTTTGCAAGTTGTTTAATGGAATTGAGTGTCACACCTAGGTTTGTCAAAGCAACTAATAACTTACATATTTTTAATGGATGACTATATATTATTGCTAATGATTGGGTAAATTAGTACCGTGTTTGTTTGCTGGAAAGTGAATTATTTTTCGATATTTGGTAGTGTCATGGAAAATAAGTTGGAAAATACTTTCCAGTGTTTGGTTATGTCATAAAAAATGAATTGAAAAATAACTTATCAATGTTTATTTTTTTTCAATTTTATTAAAATAACGAGGAACAAATCTTACAAATTAAAAAGTTGAATGAAAATGAAATTGAAAAAAAAATCTAATTTTATAAATAATATCAAATAAAATAAATAATAATCAAAATAATGGAGATCAAATCTAAAATATAAAATAGTTGAAAGATAATGAAATTAAAATAATAATAATTATAATTTCATAAATTATTTCAAATTAAATAAATAACAATCAAAAGAATGAGGATCAAATTTGATAGATAAAAAAATTCAATAAAAAAATGATAAGAGAAAAAAAAATAACAATCATAAAAATAAGGATCAAAATAAATATAAAAATCAAATTAAATCAAATTTTAAGAGATGAAATTGAAAAAAAAAATATTCAAAACAAAATATATAGCAATCAAAAGTTTGAGGATCAAATTTGATGTAATCAGAAAATAATATGATATTTTTAAATTTTTTACTTCTGGAAAGTGTTTTCCGTCCAAAATAAAAGGAAAACACTTTCCTGGAAATTAAGCTAAATTTTCCGTTAATCAATTTTTCTAATGACAAATAAATACAAAAAAGTTTGGAAAGTGGTTTCTAGAAAACCACTTTCTATGAAACAAACGGGGCCTAAATCTACATTTGATGTGAAAACATTTTTGTGGAAGACACTTGAATATTCCTATCCAGGGACATCAGATGAACCCGACCCAAGATACATGAGGGTTCCGATGACTTTTTCCTAAGATCTCTCTTGCTTCCTAGGTGCCTCAGTCAGATGCAATGGACTTGTTAGATGATGAAGCTGGTTGAGTTGGCTTGTAAACGAAGCAAGGCAACCATGGAGCTTAATCTTATAAACAATCGATGACTTTCTTTGGAATGATACTGCTCAGAAGGAAATAGTAATGAGTGAAACCCTGCTTGCTCTTGGTTCAAATCAATCGAAATTGGAAGAACAAGAATGCCATCTCTCATTTTCTTTCATTAGCTAGTACCATAACAACTTCATCTGCTGAGTTTACAAGAATTGATGCGAAGCCACGTTCTTTATTGTGGTTATACCAGATACCCCTTCTTGCTGAAGATATGATTGAATCATCTGTGATTATTTCCATATAATGTTGATTTTTATTATTGGTTTCAGCTTAAGTTAGTACATTTTTAGCTGTGGTCATGGATGACATTTGTTGTTGAAACTCTACAGGGAACAAATGATGATATTGTTGATCTGTCCCATGGAAAGCGCCTGTGGGAACTTGCCAAGGAAAAATATGATCCCTTATGGGTCAAAGGTGGTGGTCATTGCAACCTGGAAACTTATCCAGAGTACATCAAGCACTTGCGAAAGTTCATAAATTCCATGGAGAAAATCTCCATGGTGAAACCAACAAAGAAACTCACTCAGAACCAGAGTATCGAAGTCAAACACAACAAATGCTTAAGATTTGGTAAAACTTAGCCAGTTGAATTTTAGTTCGTCAAAAGAGGTAGTTTTTTTTGAAAGATGAACCCGTACCAAGATTGAATATGCTTGCTTGAAGGACTTGCAGTTGGTGGCCAAGCATGTTATTGCTCAGTATGTTTCTAAAGATCAGGGATTTATAGGAAATATACTTGTTTGTTCCAGATCCTGTTCAGGTAGGCATTTTCAGGTATCAAGTTCATGTAACTATTCGTTAGTGATGTCAAAGTGTCCTGTCAGAAAATGTGTCCGATCTGGGTTTTCTTGTAAAATAGAACTGAGTGGCTCTTTGTAAAAACTATCCCATCTATCTGTCTTCAATTGCAAGCACTTGCACCTGTCGGCGGTGATTCTGTAGCATCTTCCTTGTGTACAACTGATAACTGTCCCTGCAAAATGTCTTGGACAAACATTCTTGCAGTCAAGTGCAAAGGCAATGAACTAAGCCTCGATATTCTTGAGTTTGTAGTATTTTGCCATCGCTAGTGCTGGTGATTGTAACACAGGTTAGGAACATGGAGAAGTAAAAGCTTTGACATATATCGTTGAAGTCGTGAAATCTATCCAAGTCGGGGCTCTAACTGGTTCCATAGAACACGACGGCACAAGTTGAAAGGACCTGAAATGCATGGAGCTCTAGGTCGCTCACAAGAACAGAACAACTGATACGTTTAATGTTTAACATTAGAGGACCACGTAATATCATTTTTATCATTACAAGCAAATCTAACCCTTGACTGCTACAAAAAAATAAAATAAAAATCTAGTCGAGTGGTCTTTGGTACAAGGAACAAACCTATCAAAATCAAGGGACAAATAGTCCTGTCTGTGCCTTTTATATTTGGTCGAGGAACAAGCATCCATGGCCCAAGCTCAATCTCCAGGAGGGCTCAAGCCCTCACAAACAGTGTCCTTCGTCACTTATCAGACCAACTACTTTGAAACCCAGATAAGGCAATTTGCGTTTTTGGCTTTTGCCTGAATTACAAGCAAATTCCAGGGAGCATCCTCAAACAGGGGAACAATTTGTCAGCCCAAGTGCTCAATAGACTTTCTTCTACTCCTCTGTCAAACCTCAGGCAAGTGGAAACGGTGGAGGATACAGAAAATGGAAAGTGGAAACTTTAATAAATAGCCTAAAGCTCAACAAACCTGGAAAAAAACTAACAAAAACTTACTGTGATAAATTTCTTTGTGCTCCCTTCCCTCTCTTGTCTTAGAGTAGTGAAGCTTTTAATTATTTTGCAATGTTTTTTTTTTTTTTTAAAAAATGGATATTGGCCCACATATTTACATTACAAATAGTAATAGTAAATAGACCCGAGTGCTGTATGATGATGCTGCAATTACTCAGACAATTCCCAACAACTTACAAAAATCTCTAGTGAAATGTTGGAAAAGTAATCACAATAGGCACATGGTTAAGGGACTCCCACTTGCTTCTTGTCATAATTAAGGTTTCCATTGCTTAATTTCTAGGGCGTGTCAAGAAGCGAGGATGAATTATTCAGCTGAAAAACTTTGAATTTTTTTATTTTAAATTATTTTTTTATATATATTTAGATTATTTTAATACGTTGATGTTAAAAATAGATTTTAAAAATAAAAAAAATATTTTAATATATTTATAAATACAATGTTTTTAAAAAATAATATTTACCGTAGTAGCTGTATGAGAAAGCATATTCATACAACCAATTCATAACAGACATTGCTTGCTAAATATATTGTTTCGCAATATATGAAGGGCTCAACTGCTTATATAAAACACTATAAACTCCGAATAAATTTGTTTTTTCCATGACATGCGTGCGCATATATTTAACATGCAATGTTCCCTTCAAAGATCTTGAGAATCGTTAAACATATCTGTAAATATTATCCTGATTGCCACAAAACTCGATTCAGCGCAGCATGTTAACCCGATAACCTGTCAACCCAGACCTTTTCTCAGGCTGGATTCTATTTCGAACAAGATCTGTTTTTACCAAAACATCATAGTTACTGATAGAAAAATCGAGCACTTCATCACACAGCAGTACTGTTTATAGAACAGCATGCAAGTTCAATCATCTACTCTAGAAAGAAAATTTGGATAGATTTGAGCTTTCTTTAACGTGAATCTGAAGTTTAAAACATGAAACGCACAGGAAGACTACCAAGAGGAACAAGGTGAAGTTTTCACAACAGTTAAATGCCTTCACAGTCAGTGCTCAAAAGGAATATGACACGAGAGGCAAAGTTCTTGGTCATGAGCAAGAGGATGTGCTCGAACTGTGTTTGATGCTGTTAGCTGATGGATTATGCAGTATGCCCGGAGCTGTGGTGACAATCCACCCCAATGGCTTAGCCCAATTAATGGAAAGATTAAATTCTTCTGGAGGATTTAAATGGTCTCAACTGCATCATCAATCAGGTAAGTGTCTGACCTGGAACAATGGATTACCAATGCGAATTCTCCTGAATTTTTCCCTGTCAGGATTCTTTGCGACATTCCCAACATAAACGAGAAGAGTTTGAAAGGCCCTTTTGACTGTAGCATCATCCAGTCCTGTGAACCAAACACAAAGACCTTGATTAAAATCAAGGATTGGCATCTCTTTTGCCTTTTTACCATAAATGTATACGTTAAAGAACGGAAGTCATTTGTCAAATTAATCAGTTGCAGGATTATTATCCTGATTCTTTAATTAAAAAATGGAAAGGTAGGCAATTTATCTCGTAAAATTCGAACTCTCAATGTCATGAGTTGATAAAGTTTGATTAAAGCTTCATTAATTACCAACCCTAAGTAAAGCTTCATTAATTACCAACCCCAAGTGGGGCTTGAAAGTCTGCCGAAAACTCTTTTCAGATGCCAAATTCTCAACTTTATGAAGCCCTTTTAATAATTGAGTCGCTAAGGCGCATGGCAAAGGTTCATCCTCCTAAAAGTTTCAATCGGCATTAAAACTCAAGATGATTTTCTTGCTGCTTTTCCATCGATTTGATTTCAGTGATTGGCCTCCACCTGAAGAGCAGCTTTCTTCCAACCGCTCAAGTAAATGGGTCCCTCTTCAACCTTTTCTATGTCGTTTCCAAGGTTTATGCTGTCAAGCTCCTATTGGCTAAAAAGTGCAAGAAAGGCTAAAGATTCCAATTGTTACCTTTCCTCCATTATTCTCTGTGGCTGCTCAAGATAGCTGAAATTAAAATTACAACAAAAGCTAAAAAAACATATGGAAAACCATATAACTTGTTTTTATGGGTAAAATTATTATTTTTTATGGGTTATATTTGTTATTACAATATTTAATGGGGTAAAATATTTTTTAAATAAATATTTACACATTATAATGTCTAGAAAACCCTTGAAAGTCAAATTTTCTTCACTCTTTGGACAAGGGCATTTTCGTTTTTAATCTTTCCTAGCATAGTATAATTATTAAGGTACCCTAAGAATAAAAAACCTATAACTTAGGTCAAGGGGTTTTTTGGTTTTTTTGTTATGTTTTTTTTCGTTAAAACCATGTGGGGTCAAATGCACCTAGGTCTTTTGATAAATGAAATAAAAAAATTATTGGCACGTGCGACATACGCGTCAATATGTGGGAGACACCTGCACCATTTGAGAAGTGCATATGACACCTCTTTGCAACAAAAAAAATAAGCAATTGCCATCTCTACCAAAGGTTCACGTGGAGGCGCATGTGAGGCTTCTCACGTGATTAGGAGGAGTTGAATTTTTTTCTCTCTCCCTTCTTTTCTCTTTTTTCCTCTCGTAAAGCATGCTAGACTAGCCAAAATTAAAAGTTGACTATGTGGCCCTTATTCTTTTGAATCTTATTTGTTTTAAATTATTTTTTTATTAATTTTTTTTCAATTTCATCTCTTAACATTTTGTACTATTTGATATTTTTATCAAATTTAATCCTCATTTTTTTTATTGTTATTTTTTTAAAAAAAATCAATTACATCCCTTATCATTTGATTTAATTTGATTTTTATGTAGATGTGACCCTTATTATTTTACTTGTTTTTTTCTCCTTGGTTCCTTTTTTGAAATTGATTTTCTTTTTTCAATTTAGTCCTTCAATATTTGATTTATTTAGAATTGGGCTTCATTAATTTTTTCAGTGTGATGATCTCGATCTCATAACCCAGGTCATGGGTATGAGATTTTAACCTAAGTCGATATTAATTTTTTTTACTGATTTTATTTTTGAATTTCATTATTTAACATTGAATTTATTAAAAATCAAGCATTTTTATTTTTTTTCAACAAGTCACGTTCAACTACAAACTTACTAACCATCCTTATCCCCTTATTGACCTCATTACCTTCAACTAAGTATTATTGCATGGCATCATCCCTCTATATTCACTTTTTATCATAATGATCCAACCACTTCATTTTCTTATGTTGTTCCTCTTGGTACGATATGGTTGATGATGAATAGTGATCAATGACCATATGATTTTCAAGATAAGTAAATGCTAATGGAGGTGTTAATTTGGTTGGCAATTAGTTGTCCAAGAAGTGCCCATGCATTAAACTTAAAGGAATAACTAATTATTGAGCATTTAAGCAGCTTCATCAAACACATGGTACATGTTTAATACTTTTTTAAGAACATATGATTTTTTTGAATTTACTAGCATGGTATAAAAGATGTTTTTTAAAATGATTTGATAAATAACTATTCTCGTTTGACAGGAAAGCTTATATAAAGATACCATTACTAAAAAAAATATGTATGTTTTGATAATAACATACGGTTTAATTTCTAGTGTGTGTACAAAACACACTTTTATATGGACAATTTAGATTAAATAAATTCCCTAAAATAATCAAAATATCTCACATTGGATTCTTTTCTTCATCACCAATGTTGAATAGCATCATACAAATAATTTTATTTTAATCTTTAAATCTTAATTTTTTATGTTGAAATTTGTTTTTGGAAACTTACTTATGATGCCCCTACTTAGATTACTAAGTTTGAGTTGTGATTATCCAAATCATTTGATCAATAAATCCGATATCTTTATTGTTTAAGGACAACGATTAGTAGTCACTAGAATAGTAGCCTATATGATACTACAGGCTAGATAAAAAAAAATTAACTAAAAATAAAAAACTTAGTAGACGATTATGTTTTTAAAGAAATAAAATAAATTCGATAACCAAGTTAAATCTTAATTAATCTAATAATAAGATACAAAATAAGGTAACAACAACAAATGAAAAAAAAAGGTATTTTTTTTCAAGTTTGGGTTGATTTTGGGTTCTTTGAACTAGTTTTGTTTTTTTGTTTTTTAGGCTATGAATAGATTTATCAAGGTTTTTAAGATATTTTCTAAGTGTTTTGTGTTAAAATGGGTTGAAAAATGTTGAAGATTCTAAAGTAATTAAGACTTATTTGAATCTGATTTGTAGGAAATAAAAACAGAAAATTAGATATTCTTTTCTATAAATCAGAATCAAGTAATAATATATATTTATTTGTAGTTAATAGCTGTCCTAATATAGAATCATATATGTTGTATATATTCAAGAATTCATTCTGAAATAAAATGAGAAATACAGAAATAATTCTCCACATGGTATCAGATCCAAGTTCAAAGATCTAAAGAAAAAAACCCTACTTTCTCTCCTCCTCTGTCTTAACATTCCTAGATACCTAATCTAGTAAACCTGCCCAGTTCCTGAAAACATGTCTGAAAACACTACAAAAGAAACCCAAATCAATCCATCATCAAGGGAACTCCAAAATATTTACAGATTTCATATCGGCTAAATGAAAGAAACTAATTGAAGTGGTCACAGATAGTGAAAACCTTTTTGAAAGGAAAAGGAAAAATCAACCATTTGATGGACAATCCTCCTAGTCTAGAAAACCTAAAGTTTATACTCTAGGATAAAGAAGACTCAATGATATATCATGACTATGGAACTCTATAATGCCAGAAATTTATGGACCTTACATGTTCCTAATCACAACAAAGGACATTAAAGATGCAATGAGACAAACCTATTCCAAAGTGAAAGATGTTACGTTAATCTATGAAATTAAAACGAAGCTCTCAATGACCAAACATGGTATTATAATGGTTATTGAATATTACAATACTATGAAAAGTTCCTGGTTGGAATTGGATTATTATCAGGATTTTAAGATGCAGTGTAGTGATGATGCTGTAGTTCTAAAAAATTATGTGAAAAAGGAGAGTATCTTTGAATTTCTTGTAGGACTCAACATAGAGTTTGATCAAGTGTGAATCCAAATACTTGGAATGGAATCCCTGACCTCACTCAATGAGGTATTCTCATTGATAGGGGCTAAAGAAAGAAGGAAGGAGAACTGTGATACTTGATGCCCCTAATACCGAAGGGTCTATTATGATAATAACCAATAACAAGAACCTAAGTGAGGCCATGAATAATGCAGAAATGGTGAAGACTGAAGGGAAAAAATTATCTAAAGATGATCGGTTTTGTAACTATTGCAAGAAAATGCTTGTCATATCATATGGGCTTAAAATCTTTACAACTTGCTAATGTAGGTGTTAATTTGATTGGCAATTAATTGTCAAAGAACTACCCATGCATTAAACTTAGAGCAATAATTAACTATTGAGCATTTAAGCAGCTTGATCAAACACATGATAGATTTTTAAGAATTATGATCAAACATATGATTTTTTTGAATTTACTGGTATGGTATAAAAGATGCTTTTTAAAATGATTTGATAAAAAACTATTCTCGATTACACAAAAGCTTATATGAAGATATCATTAATAAAAAAAAATATGTATTTTTTAATAATAACATACGGTTTCATTTCTATTGTGTGCACAAAAACCACTTTTATATGGACAATTTAGATTAAATAAATCCCTAAAATAATCAAAATTTCTCATATTAGATTCTTTTCTTCATCACCAATGTTGAATAGCGTCACACAAATAAGTTTATTTTAATCTTTATATCTCAATTGTTTGTACTGAAATTTGTTTTTAGAAACTTACATATGATGTCCCTATTTAGATTACTAAGTTTGAGTTGAGATTATCCAAATACGATATCTTTATTACTTAAGGAATCACTAGAATGGTGGCTTGTGTGACTTCTTTTGTTTTTTTGTGATTTTTTTGTAAATTGCTAATGTATATTTGGTTTAAAAAAGAATGATAAAACAAATTATTGAACCAAATTAAGTCTATTAGCCAACTTACAGGTTTAATGGGTTAATCCATAACACCCGAGCTATTATTTGTTTTTTTAATGCTTTTTTTTTTATTTAACTCAAACCTAAAAGAATACAATTACACCATTTTTTTTCTTGATCAACTTTTGTTATCACTACTCCACGAGCCTATCACTGTTTTCTTACTTTTAAAAAGTTTGTTTCATACAAAAAAAATTATCATGCGTTTTATTATCATATAATTAAATAAAAAAGAATCTCCAAGATAAAAAAATCTATTGAATCTAATTACGTGCATGCCTTTTGTTACGAGCTTGCGTGGTTGCCTCGATTTTACTTTTTTTTTAATTAAATGCTATTTTTTATTGATTTTGTTATTCAACATTGAGTTAATTTAGGATTCAACTTTCAAATTTGTTTTTTTCAAGATTATCCCCTCCAATGTCACAAGCCAGCCCAACTTAACCAAAGTAGATAAAATGTTTTTCCATCTCAATATTAGATAAAAAAATCATTCAATTTATGGTTATAATCTTTTTTTTTTTAGAAGACACGTTCCAATACCTAGGTATTTTTTGTGCTTAAAATGATTTTTACTAGCATCTGCGGCATAGCGCGAGTGAATGAACTAGTTACCTAAAATCTAAAACACGTTGGATGTTTACTATAGGTGTCGCTACTATTCACTCAGACACGGACATTGTGGATGGTACTGTATATTTTTTATATTTTATTTTGGTCCTCGTAGTTTTATTTTATGCAATTTGCTTGTAATTGAAGGCCAATTGCTTTTGATTTCTTAGTCAATGGTGGAATTGAAAGACAAGGTACTGAAATGAAAAAGGTGTTAAACATGGGTGGCGTGTTAAAATTTTTTGGAAAGCTACACTTTGATCTTCTAACTTTAAATATTGTGTAAATTATACAATTTTGGTACCTCAATTTTTTTCCAATTCAATTTTGGTATAAAAGTTTATTTTCATTATTTTTGTAGTCCCTCGTTAAAAGAGAAGAGAGAAAAGTCGTTGGATTCTAGTGATAGAGAGAGTAGTGTCATTAACACCGATTGAGGCCACCAAAACAGTTGATATTTATTTCAAACGGTCAAAATTTCTATTTCTCAACAAAATTGACTAATAAAACAATGAAAATAGTGTTGTCTAATTGTCAAGATAAACATGGAATACACATAATAATCAATAAATACAAAGTAAACATCCACACATCTCGTAAACAAAGAAAACAACACAATATCATCAATTTATTTTAGTGCCCATATTGTACGCTTTATGCTAACAATGCATTTTACCAATCAAATCATTAATTTGAATTTACATTTACCATTCTTGACCCCAACTTAAGAGTTAGGTCAAACACATTCTTTTCACTCATTTTTTAAATCACCTCTTATACCCTATATATTTTTTTTTATTATGTATTTATTATTTGATCCCAATAATTGTAATTAAGTGCTCATTTATCCAATTAGATAATCATATCTATCAATTCCAACATTGTAGTCTCATATTGTAACCCTGACCATCACGACTAACTTATTTTATTTAACCAAGTCTAAATAATTGACTTGTTATTCAATTAATCAACCAAGTCTTTGTCTAAACGGCTTACTTAGTTTTCATTTAAATCAAGTCCTCGTCCAACGATCAACTTATTTTTCATTTAACCAAGTCCTTGTTCACATTGACTTATTATTCAATTAGTCAATCAAGTCCCCGATCTTTATTAGTATACCACTAAAACTCATGAGTTCATATATTCATGCTAACAAACTTTTGCCCGTACGTACCTAAGCATTTCACACTCACAATTATCTACATCTAATTCCAACACATTAAATTTCCATAGTTTACTATTTAGTTATTTCCCCTTTCAAATTTGTGTTTAACATTTAATTTCATATCTTCCACAATATACAACACATTTGTATTTTCTTTTATACCAAAATTCG
>Ga0325403_1006866_pt1 | contig 10871 bp, 8 predicted proteins | sample PopdelMetagenome_19_FD_205665 | JGI IMG/M metagenome (GOLD analysis project Ga0325403, IMG submission 205665) | Populus deltoides microbial communities from Bellville, Georgia, United States - Xylem-PdKOR-R4 | ecosystem: Host-associated > Plants > Phyllosphere > Stem > Wood/Secondary xylem...
ATAATTTTTCTTACTTTTTCATGATTGTCATCAACATCAATGGACTCATCACTCTAACGCCTCGAAATTATAAAATCATCGCCAAATAAACATTAAGTCCATAATTAATTAAAGATAAAAAAAAAAACCTAAATTAGAATGGTATTTTATTGTATTATATTATGTACCGTAACTCATTTGCAAATTGTACTCCATATGGGCGAGATCATATTTTTTCCAAGAAAAAAACAATGTCTAGTCAATATAAGCATGTTTTAAATAAATGAGAAAAACAAATGATTAAAGTTATAGTCCTAATTGATTTTAATAAGTTGATTTTATTTTAATCGGACAATTAAAAAAAATGATAATAATAGTGAACAAACAAAATTTTAAAAAAAGAATTACGATATCCTTAAAAAAAACTCGAGAAGTATGTAATTGGATAAGAAAAGTGACAAAACTTAATATTGAGTCAATTCGAGGTAGTGTGATAAATATATAAGTTGAGTAATAAGGGCTGAGCCAGCTCGGTGTTATCATAAAACTTGTGTCCAAGATCATGTGATCGGGTTAACTCGATAAAAAATAAATTTAAGAAAACCACCAAGGTTTTTTTATTTAAAAACTAATGTTGAAAGATGAAATCAGAAAAAAAAAGAGGACGCCAAGCCACAACAACTTTTCAAACTTATAACTTGGGTTATTTGATTGAGAAATACCGTGCATAAAAAAACAACAAAACTCAATTCTTAGCAAATCTAACACTAACCGATAAATTATCACTATTATCATCATCATCATCATCATCATTGTTATTATTATTATTACAACTATCACTATTACTACTATTATTAATAAGTAATATCATTATAATAATAATTATTATTACTATTATTATTGCTATTAGTATTATAATCACCATTATTATTATCATTATTATTGTTATTATTATTATCACTATTGTTATATTTTGACGATGACTACTACTACTATTATTATTGTTGTTGTTATTATTCTTAAATTTTATGTAATAAATTAAAAAAAAAAGAAGGAAAGGACGACTTGCTTTGTCAGAAAAAAAAAAAGAAAAAGAAAAAGTCACCAAATCACTTTGTTTTATTGCAGGATAACCTATAGGTGTATGTCTCATATAGGACTTTTGGACAGGTGAAAGTTACCCCATCTGTTTGTTTTTGTGGTAATTATTGTGGTTATGGTTTGATAAAAGTGATGTGGTTGATTCATATAAAATGCGGTGTTTGATTAAAATTGTGGTTTGATTTTTTTTTTTATCAAAAATCATGTCATGATATTTTTAGTTAAAATTATGGTTGGAATTGATGTTGTACATAAAATGACTAAAAAACACATAAATTAATTTATTATGTTTTTAAATAGCTAAAATAACATTTAGTACAAACAATAATCGGCATAAAAAGAAAATTGTTCATTTTTATTAAAAAAAAATTATTGCCCCGTCAAACTTGTTGTAATGCCATCACGAACATAATCCATACACGAAACCCTCTGGTGCCCACATGTTTGTGATCGTGGAACCACATCGGTTAAAATATCATTAAGAACAAAATTAGGATAACAATAAAAATCATTAAATGCAACATCTTGGATTGACTTCTTTCGAATGTAGTTATGTAGTGCCATTGATGCGACAACAATTTGAACTTGTGTTTTGCAAGGAAACACAGACATGTTTTGCAAGATTCTCCACCTTTTCTTCCAAACTCTAAAAGCAAGTTATATTACACATTGTAGCGATGAATGGACATGGTTAAAGATTTCTTCCTGATTTTGTGGTTGTCCTCGTCAACGAACTGGAAGATGATATTTCTCACCTCTATATGGCCCTAAGTAACCATACTCATTTGGATATCCCGAATTAACAAGATAATACTTCTCTGCATCAAGATAATGTTCGTTCAAAACTTAATTTCTATTGCTGATCAAAAACAAAATTATTCAAATTTAATAACACCCTTATTTTTTATTTCTCAATACCTTTTGGTGGCTTCGAAAATCTTTTATTTGGATTGTTAATCGCCTCAAGAAATATTCTTGTATCGTGTGCACTACCTTCCCACCCAGCCCAAACAAACATAAATTGCATGTCCAAGCTATATACTGCCATTATATTTTGAGTGGGTACGCTTTTTTTTGAAAATAAATGGTATTTGATTTACTTGTGATACACAAATACATATATGTATTCCATCAATCGCTCTAATACAATTCTACAAAAAAAAAAAATACCAATCAATTGAAATGTAGTCAAAATATTTCTTTATAACCTTTTTGATTATTTAATAACTTAGAAAAATTATTTTTCACCTTGAAATGTGGCATATATCTTGGATTCATTGCGATTTTTGTTGGTGTTGTAGAGAATTCTGGATATACCAGTTTGATTAACTTAACAGCTAGCAAGCACACCAACCTGAGAACTTCGTTGAAATATTTGCTTATGGTTTCACCTGAATGTTGAAATCTCTCATGAACTTTCTAATTTGAAGCTCCTAGAGCTAAAATATAGAGAAACATGTCTACCTTCTCAATAACACTCATCCTACTAGAATGTTTTAGCCCGTACAACGTTTCCAAATCAACACACAAACTCTGTAATGTGTCTGCATCCATCCTAAACATGTTAACACAATGTTTCCAATGCCAATTTAAAATTTCATTCAACCATCTCATTCCTGTGTTGTATGAAACCATACATAGTTCCTTATAAATATAATTATTATAATACAAAACAAGTGCTCTAGCCATGCATAACAATAATTTATTGCGATCATACTCTCTATGCCAAAACAAATCTCCTTCCTCATCATCATCGTGTTTATTTTCATCATTGTCATCGTCATCGTCGTCGTCATCATCATCATCATCATCTGTATTGTTCACATTACCAGTACCGCTACTATACCCAAAACCACTACCAGTACTTGTACCACCAAACCTATTTGAAACATATTGAACACCATTATTCATAACATTGTCATACTTGTCATCAAATAGATCATTAAACCAATTCGTATCCATATCTACAAAACAACAAATTTTTTCACACATGAAATTGCCATAAATACATTTAGATGGAGGAATCTATTTTGAATATTAAAATTTCATGTTGGCCTGAACTTAAACCAAAACAAAAATTATGAAGCATTCCCAAATTATCTTAGATCTTTTAGTAATAATTAATGAATACAATATTACATGCAAAACAAACATACTTATATGTGAGCTTTTAATTACATAAATGGTTTTAATTGAACATATCTTATAGCATGTACGATCAATTACGAAAGTTAAGTTTATGAAAATGATATCAATTAATTGAGATGGAATGAGGATATAAAAAAGAAGGTGAACATAAGGCCATGATTGTACATAAAAGTGTTTTGATATATAACTTGAAAACCGACAACTAACCTTTTCAAAAGCATGTAATTCAAGGGCAAACTTGTTATATGTTAGCAGCTTAAATGAATGTGTTGTAATTGATAATGTGCTTTAAATAGGCAACCAATGACATGAAGAAATCAATGTAAACATGCCAACTTTTAACAGCAATTCAAACCAACTTTACACCTACAATTCCAAACTCCAAAAGCAATCACTCAACATGTTAACAACCATTCAAACTAAATTCCCAACATCGAATTCCAGATTGCAACAGGAATGAAAAAAAATGTTAACAGTCATTCAAACCATATTCAACACTTACAATTCCAGCTTGCAACATGAAGCATTCCCGCATAATTTTCCACCTTCCAACAGGAATCATTATCCAACAGTCAATAATAAAATGCAATACATCAACATATTATACGTTACAACATATTATTTGAAAAAAAAACAGCAATGACTAATCCCGTACATTGAATCTCATACTCAGCAACAAACACTATATTTAAACAGTAATGGACAACAACACAACAACAACAACAACATTGATGTGCAGATCAACATATCAAAGCAAACTTTTGCTTTTGGAATTGTCAAAACACACAACACCAAAATATATTCATAACAATTCAAACAGGAAAATTATGTTCATGGAGCATTAAAATACAATGACAAAATTAGTGTAATATCCTATCCAACAACTCTTGACTTCAAATATGAAATTCATATAATACTGCAAAACATATATGATAACACAGTCAACTTCAATTGTTGAGAAATAGTATAGAAATAACTATAAGTACATAATATCATATTTATATTTACATTAAGGTTTTACGTCTGATCTCCTCTCAAACATTAATTTCAGCCATTGAAATTTTCTTTCCTCATCTCCAATTGCTGCCTACATTTTTATCCTACTTCTAACCATGAAAAACTCAGTTGCAAAACAATAAAGCTCACTACTGAAAACCACTTCCATAATGGAGTGAAACTCCTTCACAACCTCATCCATATTACATTTTTTTTTAATCTCAACCTTGATGTGCATTCACTCCTAGTAGATACACTATCAACTAATCAATCTAAACACGAAAATAGTTGAGCTCCTATTCCTGAACCCTTTTTTTTCCCACTCTTTTATGTATATTGTTGAACACCTTTTCTCTTTCCATTACTACTACTAGGATTGCTACCACTATTAACAAAATTTACATTAGGAACCATATTATTGACATCCTTTATAAAATTTAGTAAAGTATCCTCCTCCGAATCACCACTACCTTCCTCTATATGTGGATCCTCATTAGTAGCATTCTTTCTCCTTTCACCTAAACCATCATCATCAAAATTCAAACTCTATGATGAAGCTCAATCATACTGACCGGTAGCCACAATGTTTGTAAACATAATATCATATTTACAACACAATGCGGGATCGATACCAGAATGCCTAAACTTTCTAGCTCCTCGTATCTCTTACAACAAGGAAAAATGAAAATATAAATGAATCATACTGATTGTAAGAACAAACAATAAAATAATTTATAGTAATTGTACACATACTAAAACAAAAATAATCCTTAATTTTAGATTTCCACCACTCATCAGTTTCCAAAATTGTTCAAAGTTCAGTACTCCAGCCTACTCTGGTTTCGGAAATCAACTTTTTCCATATTCTCTAATCCTTTTTTATTTCGTCCACTTATTCTTTAATTGTGCTTTCGTTAATGCATGACCAATATGCTCCTTAAAGCAATTCATAACATATTTTCATCCAGCTTTGTCGAAATATGTCTTTGGTCGCATACCTTTCTCAATTGCTTTGATACAAATGTCATAAAATGTGTTCAACATCTCTCTAGTCCAACAAACCTTATATTGTGATTGAGAATCTTCCATGTTCTCGGTTAAATTTTTTTTCTAACATATAATTAATAGGTTAATTTCCTAGAGGTAATGTAACAAAAGACGTTGACAACACAGAAGTTTATTATGATAATGAGTAGCAGTTTAGATATGTGAAAACAATAACTAAACAACATAAGGTATTTGATACAATTGATGAAACAAATTTAACATTAATAACAAATAAAGTGATATTATAGCACTCAATGCAACAAAGAAATAAAAAACATGGTTTTGAGCAAGTTTCTTAAAACAACAATTAAAAGAAACCATGTGAGTTAAGAAAAGAGAGTTACATAATAAGAAAACCAAATCATTAAGCATATAATTAAGTTCAGTTATTCATAAAATGTTGATTGATCCCACATAAAGCAACACACAATTCATAATATTACAAAAAAAAAATATAAACCTTAAAACATGTAACTTAGAAAATGCAAATATTGACATATACAGTGACAGTGCATGCATAAGAACATGACTTCAATTGTTTCCCGGTTATATCTAAACCTTAAAACATGTAACTTAAAAAAAACCAAAGAATGATATTATAGCACTCAATGTAACAAAAACATAACAGACATGCACTGAACCAAGTTTCTAAAAACAACAATTAAAAGAAACCCATGCAAGTTCAGAAAAGAGAGTTACATAATAAGAAAACCAAATCATAAAGCATATAATCAAGTTCATTTATTCATAAGATGTTGATTGACCCCACATAAAGCAACACACAATTCATAATATTACAAAAAAAAAAACCTAAACCTTAAAACATGTAACTTAGAAAATGCAAATATTGACATATATACTGGCAGTGCATTAAGAAATACATAAGGACATGGTTTCAATTTTTTCCCGGTTAGATCTAAACATTAAAACATGTAACTAAAAAAAAACAAAGATACTGAGTCCTGTAGTGTAGGATGTACCGAAACAGAGATCAGGTGTTTGTTGTGCTTTTCAGGAGATAGATTTTTAAGCCCTATTTGGTTCTTGATAGAAAATAGAACGTCAAAAAATTATGATAGGAAGAAGATGAGAATGATAATTGCAGATATTGAGAATTTGAGTTACATGAAGATGTTTAAATAAATTCTCAAGAACATTACCTTGAAAATCATAATAATTTCAGCGTGTCTTCAACCATTTCTGGATTATGAAGAAACACCATCACCGCGAAAAGACTTGAAGAAGGCAGCAGATCTGGTGTATGGTTTAAGTTTAAGACGGGGATTTGGGTTGGAAATAAATAGTCTTTTTTAGCCCGAATATTCTGTTGACAGACAATAGTACATTCCCAAAGGTTTTTGGATCTCCAATCGGCTACAAAAAAAGTGAGTGTGTAAGGTCTGTGAGAGATTGGAATGAGAGGGAAGAACAGTCGAGAGAGTAGGGAAAGAACGATGAGAGGAGAAGACCAAAACAGGGTTATTTTTGACAATATAAAATTAAAAATTCTGTAAACTGCAACGCCAAAGTTTTGTGTTCAGCTAAACAAATTAAAAGCAAGTTTGAGTTGCTTTTGCATAACTCATGGTTGGAACCACTGTTATTAAACTCGGACCGGCCCAGTGGGTCGACCCAGGGGTTGGACCGGTCCTGGTTTGTCAAAGACTGGCCGATGCAACGACCCAGTTGGTCAACCCGTGACTCGGGTGAGACCTAGTTTTTTTTTTTCAAATGTGGGATTTGAAACTCATTAGTATATATACTCTATGTTCCTAAGAAAAAAGTTATGTTTTTTCAATGTGGGATAAAAAACCTTTTGGTTTAAATACTTCAACTTAAAATGATAACATAATATTTTTTTAATATGGGATTTGAAACCTATTAGTATATATACTCTATATTCCCAAGAAAAAAACTATCTTTTTTCAATGTGGGATTTGAAACCCATTAATATATATACTCTATGTTCCTAAGAAAAAAACTATCTTTTTTCAATGTGGGATAAAAAACTTTTTTTGTTTAAATACTTCAACTTAAAAACTTAACATAATAATTTTTTAATGTGGGATAAATTTTTTTAAAAATATTTTTTTAAACTTCATTATTTATAATATGCATAGTCTATATTTATATGAATTTTTTCTTAATTTTTTCATATAAAATATTAAAACTTTAATTTTTTTTTAAAAAATTTTCGGGTTAATCCGGGTTAACTTGAGTTGACCTGAGTTGACCCATGAAACTCGGGATCCGGCTTCTTAGCCGGGTCAACCCCCAGACCGGATTTAATAACTATGATTGAAACACAGGTTAATGTGGGTCCTAACAATTAAAAGTGTTGTTTGTAGCTAACCAAACACCTACAAATTATATAATCAACCAAATTGTTTAAAAAGAATTGCATTTTAGTTTTGATCCGTTGATGTTACAGGCATGATTCAGTGCAGCTAGTTACTTTTTTTTATCCTTGATGTTACAGGTATGATTCAGTGCAGCTAGTTACTTTTTTTTATCCTCCATCTCTTCTGCTTAATTATTGCATCTATCACATTTGATGCAGCCGGATCACTATACTATGAAATTCAGAAGCTTGCAAAACATAATCTTTCTTCATTTCACTAGCGAAACCTAACAGCTTCTTTAAAAGTTAGGTTCTGAAGTTTGTATACTGTATGCTGTATTCCTTTCATATCCAATTCTCCGGTCCTTCTCACCATCTCCTCCACTCTCCTTGTCTTCCTAAAAGACACTACAGGCTCGGGTTTATATGCATAGCCAGGCCCTTCGGCCATGAATGGATTGTCACTTGGGTTCAATTTGCTCTAAAACAAGAAACATTCAAGGCAGTTTAGAATATGATATTCTTTCCATCACAGGGTTTCTGTAGAGAGATAGAAGAGTTTGAACGAGGCAAAGTGTCCTCTTTCATGACTTTGTTTTGGATAGCCATATCTGGGCAGGTTTTCTCTATTGGTTCTGTAGGATTGGTTTACAAGAGGATATTTAGGAGTGTAATAGTTGTTATTTTTTAAAGTTTTTTTAAATTAAAAATATATTAAAATAATATATATATTTTATTTTTTAAAAAATTATTTTTAATATTATCACATTAAAAACAATTTAAGATTATGAAAAATTTTAATTTTAATTTTTTTAAAATAGTGTTACAAATGTTCTCAAACGGCTCGGAGAATTTTAATTTGAGATTGCCAAAAGTTCCTGTCGTAGCCGTGATCTTTTCTCATGACAAAATGAATGGTATAAACGTGATTTCCTCGGTGTTGGGCCGTTGGCTATTCGGGACTTTGTTTCTTATGTCTATCAACACGATCTTGACAATTAAAAAAAACTTAATTCTCCAAGCAAAGTTAACGTGTAATTAAAATAGTGTAATTATAAATTTATTATTGAAAAAAAACAATTTAATTAGGTGTTGGGGCAAGGGTTTTTTTTTCAGCCTAACACAATTATTTTTAACAAATTATATATAATTAAATTTGTTATTTTCTATTTTTTTCACAATAAAATTACTATTTTAACCTTAGAATAAAAAATATATTGCCTTTGACTCAAGAGTGTGTTAGTCATTTTATTTATTTAGAACAGTACAATTACTTTGATGTCCTTATAAAAAAACAATATAACATTTTTATAAGGATTTTTTTGATAATTTTATATTGATTTTGTTGTAATTTTGGAGGTTGCTCATGAGTATTATTGTAACTTTGTGTTGCACTTGCTAGCATATGGACGACCCCCACGTTGTTCAAGCAGTGCATGTTGGGGCAGTTTAACCACCAAACACCTTATTCCGGGAAGATGTTTGGAATATTTTAATGCTCTCTACATGGTGGTGCAACTCCTATATCAAAAATATCTTTGGTTTGGCATTGGTAACCATTTTTTTTCTCTCTCTTCCTTGGACTTTGTGCTAACCCTTGCAAAATTTCATACCATCCCCTTCAATTTCTTTTTCCTTCACGTGATCTATATTCTTTTGATTACTATTTTTATTTTGTTTTAGAACAAGTTATTAAATTACAAATTTTTTTCAATTTCACCCATACTATTTTTTAATATATAAACAATCTATTAAATTACAAATATTTTTCAATTTCACCCCTACTATTTTTAGATATATAAATAATCTATCAAATTATAAATGTTTCTAAATTTCACCCTTATGATTTTTTTTAAACTTTCAAATCCGGTCCTTATTCTCTTAATTGTTATTTATTTTTTTTGGGATCATTTTTAAATTTTCTTTTAATTTCATCCTCCTTGGGTTTTGTTTTTATCGAATTTTATCCTCATTTTCTTGTTGCTATTTCCCTTTTCTTTTGCAAGTTTCTTTTATTAATATTTTTTCATTGATTTCATCATTTAAAATTAAATTGGTGGAGAATTAAACTTTTTAATTGAATTCAAGTCTAAGATTTTATTGGTTGTGAGTTTTAGAGATTGGATAAGATTTATAAGATTCTTCTGGGTTTGCTTGATTTTTGTTTTTTGTTTTTGAAGGTGATGTTTTCTTATTTTGCATCCTTTTTCTTTCGGGTTTTCTTTGGTTATTTTTTTTACAATTTGCTTTCTATTGGGTTAATTCTATATAATATTTTTTAATTTCACCCCTATCATTTTTTAATCTATAAATTATCTATCAAATTATAAATATTTTTCAATTTCACCCCAGTGGACTTTCTTATCATTCTTTTCTTTGGGGGTGTTGTTTTGTTATTTTTTGCAATTTGTTTTTTATTGGGCCAGCCCTCTATAATTTTTCTCAATTTCATTTTTTATCATCTTTAATCTATAAATAATCTATCAAATTATAAATGTTTTTTTAAATTTTTCCTCTTATGATTTTTTAATGTTTTAAATTTGGCCATCATTCTTTAAATTGCTATTTATATTATATAAGATCATTTTTAAAAAAAATTTATTTCAAATTTCATCAAATCTAATCTTTATTCTTTTTGTTGCTGTTTTTTTTTCTTTTGCTTTTGGAGGTTTTCTTTAATAATATTTTATCAATGATTTCATCATTTAAAATTAAATTTGTTGAGATTTAAGCTTTTTAATTGAACCCAGGTCTATGATTTCATGAGTTACAGGTTTTAGTTATTAGAGCAGGTTTAGAAAGTTTACATGAGTTTGCTTGGTTTTTTTTTCTTTTTTTAAGTTGATGTTTTCTTGTTTTTATTTTTTTGAAGTTTTGCTTATTTTTTATTCTAGTGGTTGGTAAATCTAAAAGACCGAAAATAACATGCCTGTGGTAGTCTAGAAATTTTGGTGACGGTTTAGAAATATGATTAAAATCATGTTTCTTAAAAATTTAAAACTTGTTTTCGTTTAAAATTATTTTATTAATTTTTAAATCGTTTTAATGTGTTGATATTAAAATAATTTTTTTAAAAAACAAAAAATATTTTCAAAAATAATTTATACCACACTCTCACATATCATCTTCATGTCTTCTATGAGAAACATCAATTCCAAACAAATGTTTCCCAAGAGATGAACTATGAGCTTTCGAAGAAAAACGCACACCATACTTGGACGATCAAGAAGATTCCCCACTGCACATTGAATGGGAGACA
>Ga0325403_1006867_pt1 | contig 10871 bp, 6 predicted proteins | sample PopdelMetagenome_19_FD_205665 | JGI IMG/M metagenome (GOLD analysis project Ga0325403, IMG submission 205665) | Populus deltoides microbial communities from Bellville, Georgia, United States - Xylem-PdKOR-R4 | ecosystem: Host-associated > Plants > Phyllosphere > Stem > Wood/Secondary xylem...
GAAAAATCATAATTCTTAACTTAAAATCTAAAACATGCATATAATAAAACATATTGAGGATCACATTAGCCAATAAATATTAAAAATAGATTTTATCGATATGTAAATAAAGATATTTGATTATGTGCTGGGAGAATCCCGTTAAATTTTTAACTTAATTACAAGGCAGCACTGATATTTTTTTAATAAAAAAGTAATAATTGAACTCCATGAAAACAAAATTATTTGCTAGTAAAAGTCTTCTTTTTTTTTAATAAATATCTTTGATTTAAAAAAACAACATTTTTCTATGCTAATTATTTGATAAAAAATAAAAGCTAGTGAAAGATAAAAAAAAAAAAAAATAGCTCCATAACTAAAGTTCCATTGTCTCTCATCAACATCTTCTATTTAAAAAAAAACAAATCACCAGAACATTTGTTTTTCAAACAATATTCAATTATTATTTTAAAAGCAGGTTTCAATTCTAAAAAATAACATTGTTATAATATAATTTTAATATGAGTGTAGTAAATAATAATAATAATAATAATACAATAGTTACATGTTATAGCAGTAAACTCTTTAGAAGTGTTTAAAGACAACTTAAAAAACTGATGAAAACATTGTTTCACTTAAAAAAAAATAATAAAAGAATATATTTTTAAAAAATTTTGGGACAATGACATATTGGATCAATTCAGATTAATCTATTAAACCAAGAACAATAAGTTTATTTTTTTAAAACAATTATTTTTTAACTATATAATAACAAAAATCAATGATCACAATGAAGTAATTGAATATAAAAATTATTATGATGGATTGTACAAAAAGAATAATAGTTTGAGAGTAAAGTAAAAATTAAATGAAATTTAATAAAATAATATCTAAAAATATTCTTGATCAACCTAATAATTCAAAAGAAAATATAAATATTATATTTCAAACTATTTTATTTTTAAGATATTAAATATCATTAGAAATTGTTTTTTTTTAATGGCTTAGGCATTTGGGCTTGAGTGGCCCAACATACATCTGCCTTTTAAAAAAGGTGCGGGCCTGAGCATTGAGGCCTTTAATTTTTTTATTCTTATTGGGAAGATGATGCCAATTTATTTTTAAAACAAACAACATGCGATACATTGTTTGCATGTAGAGGTTATCAAAAAATTAAGTAGTCCATTTTTTTTATACAAATACTTGATTTCCAACCCATTTTCACTTACAAATACCTCAAAAATACATTTATAATCACAAGAAACTAACTTTATAACTAAAAAAACCCCAAAATTGATTAAAAAATATAAAATCAAGCTGAAAATTAAAAACTTCTTTCAACTTCGATGTACTTTTTTAAAAGATGTAAGACGCCAAAAGCACCTCAATTACACTCCTCTTGTCAAAAGAAACACTTTTATACTAAGTTTGTCTATTTTTTCATCTAAATCGAACCAACTAATCTCTTTCTATCTTTCCTTGTTTTTCAACGACTCTTTCTCTTATATCTCAAGCTCAGGGACTTAAACTCGAACAAAATAAAGTCCTTAAGCAAATGTAAAAACCTTAGAAAACAAAGATTAAAAATGAACTAAACTAGAAATTAAAAAAAAAAACCTTTAGTACTAAAAATGCTAAAAGCACACCTCAACAACATTAAAAAAAAAAAAGAGCTTCAGAATTTGTTATTGTGTCTATTCTAGTCCTTAAAGTCTTAATTATTCTTAAATCAAGAAATTTTATTTTATTTATGTCAAATCAAGCATGGATTTAATGCTATAATTTTTTTAAAACAATTTGAGAAACCCTAGTTAAGTTAACCAAGATAAATCACTAATTCTAATATTAAATTAACTAAATGTGGAAGGAGAAAAAAAAAGAAGCAGCAGGAAAAAATAAAAGGATAAAAAAAACAATCTTACAACCCGCATTGTTTTCTTATAGAAAACACAGTGAAACATTGTAATATTTTTTTTTTATGTAATGATTTGCATGCTTTTGTGGTTAATATATGTATGATACATGCAGTATTATTAGTATCATTTCTATATCTACTTTGTTATATCATATCTAGCAATATTACAAGTTCATTTATATATAAAAATAGAGAGAGAGAGAGAACTATTCATATTTGTAATCTTTTTATAAACGAAAACGTATTTGTAATATGTCAATGATCTATATATTTTACTGCTTGTATAATACTTTCTCTCAATTTGCAATTAATCCCTATAATGTATTTTGTTTTTTAGTTTATTAGCAATTCAATGAATCCTTTAAGTTATTTAATGAAGGTAGTTTTATTTTCATTGATTTTTAAAAATATGTATTTTTCACATAGATAAGTTGTCCATTACAATGAGACCACCTTGAAAAATCTTTGTATTTTTTTACCTAATCTCTTTCCGAGCACGCTTTCTAGCCCTCGTATACTAGACAGTGCATTTTCTAACCCTATCTCTTTTTATATTTGTCTGCCTTTATCTCTAATAGTGTGTTTTCTATCCCTATCTCATTTTCCTTTAAGTGAGCTTTCTAGCCCGCGTCCTTCAATTAGTGCATTTTCTAGTCCTATATCTTTTATCTCTGAGTGGGCTTTTGAGCCCTCACTTCAAACACTTTCAAAAGGATTGACCAGTTCTTGATCTAGTGAGTCTGTTATCTCTCGTTCATTTTTCTTCTTTAAAAAGCCTATTATCTAAAGTCTCTTACGAGACTTTCTATCGTAACCATTGTAAAGAGGTGTCAACTTTTATAACCTATTTTTGGGTTATTCTTAAAAATTTTACCCATTTTCCTTTTAAAATAAATAATGAATAATAATGGCAAGAAGACTGGAAATTTTAAAAAAAAAAAAAAAAAGCTAGAAGGATTTCAAATATCAAGGAAGATCAAACTGCAATTTTGAATGAATTGGGAGCCTAATTGTATCTCATTATACCCAAAGCTATAGAGATAATATAGATTCAAGGTAAAATCAAATTATTATTGGACGAATCTGTATAAAAATTAAATCCATTGACGTAATTATATTTTTAATAGGCCAATTTGATTTAATCATGGGCCTAATTAAAGTTTAATTATGTTTAAAAATTAATTTGGACCTAATTAAAGGATTTAATTAGGTATAAGGACTTAATTATACTTTAAATGGGTCAAATTAATTTTATTAGGGACTTCATTGGTGAAAAAAATAAGTTTGGGAGCCCAATTTGGGCTTATTTTAAAAGATTAAAATTTTAGAGAATCAAACTTAATTTTTACAAAGTCAGTTGATTCAAATCAGGTGTCAAATTGCAAGAAAATTTGAAGTTTGGGGTCAATTAAGGGCTAAATTGAAGAAACTCACAGCCAAGAACTATTTTGAAAAACGTGCCTCTAGGACCCAATTGATTGAAATCAGGGGTGAAATTGAAGAGAATTAAAAATTTAATGGTCAATTGAGAGTCAATTTGCATAAATCTAAGACCAATGATTAAAAAAAAAAACAAAGCTAAAATCTTAGGCTAATATTGAAGTTTGGTAAGGGCAAAATTACATAAAATTAAAAGTTTATGGTCAATTATGGGTGCAATTGAAATAAATTAAAAGTTAGAGGATCAAAATGAACTTTGGCCAAAACCCTAAATTAAAACCCTAAAAAGTCCAAAACATCACCATTTTGAACAGTAAGAAAAAAACTGACCAGACGATGTCGTGTGGTTACTGTTTATTGCTTTCTTCTTTTTCTTTAGCCCGAAAAGACTACTTAGAAGGCTACTTTTCAAATGCATTTAATGCTTCGTCTTTTCACCAAATTTCAAAAACATACACCACCATCATATGCTGACATTTGACTACATCCCATTATGGCTCCCTTCGGCTGATTGACACGGTGGTGCCACCCTAAAGAGCCCAACTCAGGTAGCTTTGAATTGTCAAAATCTGATAGTTCATGATGACAACTTTAAACTAACTGTTGAGATCCTTCTTGTTCGAATCAAGGGCCAATATTTGGCACCAGTAAAGACAAGGTGTCCCTCTTCCATGTCCTATAAATAGGGTGGATTCCAAGCATTGAGCATTGTCATAACCCAATTCTAGGTTATTCCCTAAAAATTCATTTATTTATTTATTTCAAAATAAAAATCAAAAAATAAAATAAAGGCTGGCAACGTGGAGAAAGCAGACCGGGAAATCAAGCTGCAATTTTTGGAGGAAATTAAAGATCTAATTGTACCCCATTACGCCCAAGAATGAAGAAAAAAATGCAAATTTAAAGTCAAATTAAATGATTATTGGACGAATTTGCATAAAAATTAAGTCCAATGACATAATTAAGTTTTTAATAGGCCAATTTGATTTAATCATGTGCCAAATTAAATTTTAATTATGTTTAAGAATTAATTTGGGTCCAATTGAAGGATTTAATTAATTGCAAGGACTTAATTATACTTTAAATGGGTCAAATTAATTTTATTTAGGGCTTAATTGGTGAAAAATTAAGTTTGGGAGCTTAATTTGGGTTTAATTGAGAAGATTGGAATTTTAAGAGACCAAATTTAATTTTTATCAAGTTATTTAATTGAAATTAGGGACCAAATTGCAAGAAAATTTAAGTTTTGGGGTCAATTAGGAGTTAAATTAAAGAAATTCGCAGCCAGGGACCAATTTGCAAAAGGCGACGGACTATAGGGACCTAATTGAAAAAAACCGGGGACTAAATTGAAGAAATTAAAAGTTTAATGGTCAATTAGGGTTTAAATTGCAAAAATCCAAGACCAGGGACTAATGTGCAAAAGGCACGAAAATCCAGGGTTCCAATTGAAATTTGGCACAGGTGTAATTGCATTAAATCAAAAGTTTAGGTCAATTAGGGGCACAATTGTAACAAATTAAAAGCGGGAGGACTGCTTTGAAGTTCAAAAAAATCCCTAATTTAAACCTAAACGACGCAGTTTTGAGTTAAAAAAAAGGGGATCGGACGACGCTTCATCTGGTCACTATTCATTATCTTTTTTATTTTTTCAAAAAATCTGGTCCGATCACCTACTTTGCATGTGCATTTAATGCACTTAACGTCCACCAAATTTGCCAAACCATGCACGAAACTGATCACCAGACATCCCTCTACGTCTGGGTATGGTCGTCACCGGCTCACTGGCACATAAACGGACATGGCACCACTCCAAATAGGCCACCTCAGGCAGCCTGTAGCTGCAAATTGACAGTGCATCATGCCTACTTTGAGCCAACGGTTGAGATCCTTTCCAATCGAATCAAGGGCTGGAATTTATTCCCCTGTGAAGACAAGATTACCCTCTTCCACCCCTATAAATAGGAGCAGATTTCACGTTGTGAGGGAGAAGTAAATCGAACTCAAAGTTGGCCGAAAACCAGCCTTCCCTGCCCATTTTTCCTGCAACCAACCTCTTCTCTGCCTTCTCTCTCCACTGTGGCTTTCAGCCACCACCATCTTCATCACTCGTCTCCTCTCCATCATCCCCACCTCCAGTAGCCATCAAACCATCTCACGTGGTGGTTGCACCACTTCTCTCTCTCTCTCCTCTGTAAAAATCTTCTTTTCTGCCACTGTGACCTCGGCAGCAGCGGCAACAGCAGAAGCAGCGGCCACCACCTTGCCCAGAAGCTCTTTTCCTTCCCAAAGACAGCCAGGGTAGCATCTCTCTCCTTAGCCTCTCCGACAGCTCCAACCGCGAGCTTCCCTTCTCCTTCGCAGGCCTCTGTTTTCTTCCTCTTCCAGTAATGACCAGAGCCAGCCACCGGCCTCACCACCGTAGCCACATCGTGCACCACTGGTCAGGACGCCAACTCCCTCAACACCAGGTAAGCCTCCCTCCTCCTTTCTTCTTCTCCCTCCCTTCTCTGTCTATTATCGCTGCACGTGAACAGCGCAACGTGAATTATAATTCACGTTGCCCTGTTTCGTGCAACTTAGTCACTGGGCTGCCAGTGACTAAGTTGCTTCGGGCTGGACCTGTTCTAGCCCAGCCCAGTTGGCTGGGCCGGGTCCAGCCCGTCCCCAAAATAAAAAACAATATGTTGGGCTGACTTCGGCCCAACCTTTTTGGGCCAATGCCAGCCCACCTGTTTTTGGGTCTGTGTTTGGCCCAGCCCACATGTTTAAATAATATTTAATTAATTAATACATATAATAAAAAATAAAAAATTTTCAAAAATCCTCTCAAAAAAATTGTGATTTTCTCAAATATTTTTCTACCAATTTTGTATAATATCGGGTTGTATATTTACACTGTAAAATACAAATCCGGTATTAAAATACCCGATTTTCTTCGAAATTTTTCATAAAAAAAAAGCTTTTTTTCAAAAAATAAAAAAATGTATTTTGTTGCATACGACCAAATCCTAAATTTTTCCAAAGCATTTTTTTTTCATAAAAAAATGCATCTTTTTTTCACTTTTAAAAATCAAAAATGGATATCGTAACCAGTTTATGATTATCCTTTAAGATTTGGCCAACATATCAAAAATCTTTTTCAACCTTTTTTTTAGGGGTCTAAATGTAGACTTTAATATTTATGGGGTGTAAAATTACATGATAAAGTACACCCTCAAGTATTAAAGATACAAAGTGTAAAAATGCGATGCTAAAATTCAGACTTCAGAACAGTTAGGATTTAACCCGATAAGGTAGAGAGTCTCTCATGAAGAGAGATCTACCTTGAACTTTAGAAAAGACCAACGAATAGAAACTCGACCTAGAAAAACAAATCAAACAACAATGCAGCTTACTTTAGGTAGGGTGCACTGGGAGTGATGCGTCTTCTCCTTGCACAACCAGTCCCTTACTCAGACTCTCGCAGACCATCCTAGTGACCATAATACTAGGTGGCGACTCCTAAAAACTAATCATAATTTTATGATTAAATCCGAAAACCTTCCCAACATACCAACACCTCACACCAAGAGGCACGACAGAGAGCCTCCATTGTCGCTAGACGATGTCGCGCCCTCGCGATAAGCATCAACAAATCTGTGGCCAAAGTTGGAAAAAAAATCAGTCTCTCCCTAGTTCCTTTTCTTCTCCTCCGCCAGCCTCCTTTGCACCAACATAACCACCGTGTCTCAACCGTCATTGCCGTCACCAACCACATATCGATCTTCCCTACACCACCAGAAACACCACTAGCAACTCCTCTCCTCTAGCTAGGTAAGCCTTCCATTTCTTTTTCTCCTTTACCCCCTAAAGTCATTTGCAAGTAGAATTTCTTCTGCATGCAAATGGTAAAATGTCATTAATATGGGTTGGCCTGGACTTGTTTCAGCCCAACTCAGATGGCTAGGCCAGGTCCAGCCTAAACCAAGAGAGAGAGAGAGAGAGAGAGAGGTCAATTGGGTCGCTAGTCAGCCTAAACCCGACTAAATCGGGTTGGACCTATTCTAGTCCACCCTGGATGGTTGGGTCGGGTCCAACCCAATATCTTAAATAAATAATATTATAATATTTAAAAAAAACTTCAAATTTTCTAAAGGGTATTTTAAAAATATTTGTGGGTCCCTCCCATGTTTTTTCAACTATTTTGCATAATATTGGGCTATAGATTTACACTGTAAGATATGGACCCAGTATTAAAAATACTGAATTTCCCCCGAGACTTCAAAAAAAGTCAAAAAAATTAAAAAAATAAATTTTCATTTTAAAAAATAAAAAAATATTTTGTTTTCGTGCATATGGTCAAATTCTAGAAGTTTTTCATGTATATTTTCTAAAAAGAAGATAAAAATCATTTTTATCATATTTTTAAAAATGCAAAAATAGATATCGTAACTAGTTTATGATTATCCATTAGGGTTTGATCAAAATACAAAAAAAAAACCATAACAATTATTTTGTTCAGAATGTTAGGAATTAGTTATATTTAAGAAACAAATGTTATGCTAAAATTTAGACCTTAGAACAGTTAGGCTTTAACCCAGTAAGGTAGAGACTTCCCCACGAAGTGAAATCTACCTTAAACCTTAGATAAGACCAATGGATAGAAATATGACCAAGAAAAACAATCAAACAATGATGCAGTTTACCTTAGGTAGGGTGTACTAGGGATGATTTGTCTTTTCCTTGCACAACTAGTTTCTTACCCAGACTCTAATAGATCATAGGTTTCCTAGTAACCATAATATTAGATGGCGACTCTTGAACTATATAATCATAATTTATGATTAAACCTAAAACCCCTTTTCACCATCATTCAGGAGGCAGACTCACTATCATTCGACGTTGTGCGCACCCCGCGATAAGAATCAACAAGCATAATCAAAGGATCCATTAGAGGTTTCAATTACAAGGTTAAGGGCCAATAAGAATAAAGAGGCATTTATTGATATAATTGAAGATATTTGGGCCAAGTCAAGCATTCAGATTGCAACAAGAAATGATTAAACTTTAATTAATGTAATCCATGCAAAGGAAATAGTTGGTTATTGGGTTTGAGGCATGGGATGGGCTTATTTTTCTAATGTACGGTTTTATTTTAATAGACATATGTGTTGTTTTATATTAATAGGCATAACTTTCGATCTTACCATTGGATTGGGATGAAATTTTGTCAAAAGATGTTAAATGTATTTTTTCCCACGAGGTTAAAATTTTATAGCAATCACAGAAAGGCATTCTAATAAGGTCTAGGAATTATTGCTCAGTATTTGCAATTTTTCTTAATTGATTTAGTATTCTTTTTTGTATTTTATTTAGAACTTTTTTTTAGCATTGTTTAGTATGTTTTACCTACTATAAATAAGGTTATTTCGCTTGTATTTATGGAGAAGAATTGATTATTCAAAAATCAAACTTGTATAAGAATTTTCTCTTATTCTTAGTCCTGCATGAAACTTTAAAAACTTATCAAAAATTATTTCTTTGTGGCATTCATCTTTATACCTTCGATTATTGGTTTGTTATTGTGTTTTCATCCAATAACTACAGCTATTTAGTTAAAGTAATCATTGTGTTGGGTTTTCTTCAACTTGATTTTAGCTTTTTTATGTTGTGTTCAATCTTGATTGTAGGTTCTAAGGTTCTTATATTTTGGGTTACATTATTTAATTATAACTAGCTATTGACTCACGCTCGTGTTGTGCTCAATCTTGATTGTAGGTTCTAAAGTTCTTACATTTTGGGTCACATCATTTAGTTATAACTAGCTATTTAACTCATGCTTCACCATGGGTTGGATTTTTTTTCTAATAAGAAAAATTGAATATGTAGACTTTTTCAACATGTTTTTTTACATAAAAAATTATTAAGCATAAATCAAAAAGTTTAGGCATGTATCTAATTAAATAAATCAAGAATCGAGCATGTTAATAAATGAAAAAATGTCACTAACAATAAATAAAGACAAAACTGGAAAAATCAAGAGACATATATAAATTAAGATATTTGATCTCGCAACACAAGCCTTTGACCCTGTTGTGTTTATTGACTTTGTTTAGCAAAATTAATTTTTTATTTAATCAAATGACAATAGAAAAGGTCACAAATAAAATTGATTAAATAAAATAAAAGGGGAAAAAACTGTTGATGGGGTGGATGACATGTCATGCACCTGAATTTTATTTTGAAAAAAAAATAAAGTTAGACATTGTGTTGTCTGATTTTCCCTAGATTCAAGCCATTATGTTAGCTGAAAAATCGAGGCTAATATTTTTTAACCTAAAATCATATTTTAGAATTCTTTTTTTTTATATACTCAAAACACTCTAGACACCTTAATAAACTCATCCATAAACCCGAAACCAATTCGAAAGAAAAAATCTTTCCAAGCTCAGATATGTTTTTTTATATATAGAAAATTTGAAGGTGAAAAAATATATAAGTGGAACTTACCTTGTCAAATAGAACTCGTTGACACCAAGATCAACTCTTTTAGTGGCCGAAATTGGTGTCAAAGATGATTTTCTTTCTCTATCGTGAAATCCGATGATTGTCTCTCCTCTTAAATCAAGAACTGAAAATAAGAAAAATAAAGTTTAGGATGAAGTATTCTTTTTTGGAAATCTAAAAAATTAGAGGGACCAAATTGTTATAATTTGGAATGTATGAGGACTAAATTGAAACTGGAGGGACCCATCTCTTCTGCCTCTTTCATTTTAGTCCTTTATCTTTTAATTTTTTTTCTCCACAATTTTAGCTAAATTATTTTTTAATTAGATCCTTAAAGGACAATTTTTTTTTAAAGAAAGAAAATAGACAAAATAAAAAAACTCATGAACATAGTAAATCCACGATGATCATGAATATGTGTTTACAATGTGAGTGTGAATAGTATTTTCCCACATATTTTAGTGTTTTACTTAACATGTGATCATTACGTTGGACTACTATTAATCAAGATATTTGCTCTTTATAATGTGTAAATTTTGTTAAAGATTACTAGCTGAATAAACTATGTAAATTAATCAACTAACTGTGGAGCAAACTTTTTTAATTATTAGTCCTTGACCAAGCTAGGTGAAAAATGAACCCAAATAATATTCAACATTTCTCATTATCAGGAAATAATCTGGAATTAATTGAAATCATAAAAAAAAAAATGATGTTTGCGTGTTATATTAAATGAGCTTTTACGTATTTAGACTAAATATATTTTTTCGATCAAATAAAAAAGCAAACAATCAAAAGAGAGTCATAAATAATCTGGTGCTCGGGCCACATGGATGTCTAAGGCTTTGATGACGTGTAAATTTTGTTAAACCCATTGGATAATCGATATAAATTAATTAATCAACCGATTACAATGCAAGGTTTTTTTAATTAATCCTTATTTGAAACTAGATCAAGTTAAACAAGAATATTCAAAGGTCTTTAATGTCACTCCTTCACCCACACGCAAATATATATATATATATATATATATATATATATATATATA
>Ga0325403_1006870_pt1 | contig 10868 bp, 10 predicted proteins | sample PopdelMetagenome_19_FD_205665 | JGI IMG/M metagenome (GOLD analysis project Ga0325403, IMG submission 205665) | Populus deltoides microbial communities from Bellville, Georgia, United States - Xylem-PdKOR-R4 | ecosystem: Host-associated > Plants > Phyllosphere > Stem > Wood/Secondary xylem...
ATAAACCAAGTCTCAGATTTGATTTTCTAATGATTTTAATGTTGCTAAATGGTCGTTACTGTCCTGCAAACTTAAGTGATTAAAGTCCGATCTCCGTTGACCATCTTTATTTTGAATCAGGTTTTCGTCAGGCTTCTCATCCAAATTTAAAGATGCAAGCACACTCAGTGAGGATATACATTAAGATCAAAAAGTTTCAAAATGAAACTGTGGAGCTTTCGGCTCTATGATTTTCGATGTGAAACCCATGTGAGCCTCAGTTGCACCAAAACACCAAACGGGTCATGACATTTATTCTCACCGAAAATGGAACATCTGTCTCAAATTTGCTCACAATCAGAAACCAAGTTGGGGTATGTTTTTGACAAATCCAAAATGAAAACTGCTGGTCCATTCTGAGAATGGTTGCAAATTTTCAATTGCCTATAATAAATGAAAGAATATTAAATCCATGAAGCAAAGTATGGATTCCACAACATGGTGGCTCTCACTGAATATTATGACAGCAGTTCCCACAAGGCACACTTGTATTGACAGGGGAGAGACACGGAGATAATGATTTATCTATATTTGCTGCACATTTGAAATTGTGGCTTCATCTAGACTAATTTGCTATTTTAACCTATACCCTGTTTTCCAAGATCAATAATTACCTAAAATGCACGGCGGATGGCGAGTTCGGCGAGCAAGGCGCACCTTTGCAGAAATGAAAACGCAGGTATATTAGACAACTTCATGACATTGACCTCTGATCTGGAACAGCTACCCAATTATGGTAAGGTATGGTTAGCGAGACCCATAGATTCAGCAACTTCTCTAGCAGAAAAACTATCTGCTTGTTCCTGCATATTGGGAAATAAAATTTTACTGAATAGAAACCGATGCTTAGTATGTCCAAAGCACACCTAGTTTACAGCTAGAAACAAGTATCTTGCATTGAATGTCTCAATAACATAAACAACTGATCACACAACCAAGTATCCATACCTGAAGGCGATGCAGTAAATACATCAAGAAAAGATGGACAAATACCTGCAAATGATTTTAATGGCCATCAAAAAACTAGATGCTTCTACATAACATGTATCTTTAATTAAACATTTTAAGCATAAAATACTCTTCTTACCAAATAGAAAAGCAAAATAAGTCTAGCAGTTGGATACCGCCATAAAAATCTAGTGACTCTGGCAGCCCCTGAATCCAATATTTTTGCTGCCTTTTGCAACTGCATGATGCAGGTTGAAGCATATGCAATCAAACAAAGAGAGGTACTGAAAGTAGGTTACTACAGGTGAAAAATTTACCTGCATACTTGCCCCAACCATGTGACGGTGATACAAGGGAAGTGGCCTGCAATTATTACTTTGTAAGAAAAAAGAACTTTGTAAAGCATCAGAGAATTAAACAATAGCACATATATCTAGATTAAAGAGTACGAGGGACAAATGAGTGCTGATATTTTGTCTTCCATGCTCAATTGATCAATTGTTTATAGGCATTCCAATCAGAACTACAACACATGAACTTCATAAAGCATCAGAGGGAGCACTAATAGAGGTATCAAGAAAATGAAAGCTGAGGCAGGATTAGAAAAACAGGGGTATATGAAAAGAACAGAAAAAAATCAACATTCCAGCATTCAATGAATCACTAGTTCCATCATAGATACTTTACTTCTTTCAAAATGACTCAAAATAATTCAAAATCTCTGAACTCAATTTATTTATATTTTTTTTATCATATCTTCCACCCTGATCCATTAAAACAGTTTGGAAGCTGATTCCTAGAAAACAATATATACAAGGCATCGTTCTCTCATATTATGCTGCTATGAGACATATAATATGTCCAGACTAGTCTTGAAATCTAATTTTTTGTGAGTGAAGAATCATTCTTCCTAAGAATTTTCCTTTAAGTTGTATTTGGTCCTGCCATGCATAAGAGCAAAAGCAAAGGATTGGTTTTTACTGATTGTGAAATAAGCAGTGGGACTGAGATAAAATGCCTTTTCTTTTCTTTATTTAGAGAAGAAAACTGCTATCAAAACACCTATGTTCTTAAAAACTGGGCCAAAAGCTACTTTGCCTTTAAACAGAGTAGGGCCAAACAGACCCGAAGATGCAAGACCATCAACCAAGGAGTTCACTTTTGTTTTCTAGTGAATTATATGGCGAGATAGTTCTGAAACTGATCGAAAGGTGAGATCAGCAGGACCTGAACAAGAGTGTATTTGAAAGTTCGTATAGGCTACTTTCTACATCCATTCATTTTAAAGAGCCTATTTGGGAGTGTGGTTGCGGTTGCTTTTCAAAGTACTTTTTGTGCCGAAATGCATCAAAATGATGTTTTTTTCATTTTTTAAAAATCATTTTTGAGATCAGCGTATCGAAACGATCCAAAACATACAAAAAAAATTAATTTTTTTGCAAAACAAAAAAAATAAATAATTTTTTTGGGAACACGGTTTGCACCACGTTCTTATCTGATAAAAAGCTTACTCATATTTGACCTACTATACTGCACTCCGCAACATAAAGCACTGGCATCATTGAGTAAACTTTTGACTAGTATCCAACAAATGACCAAATATTGTTATTTAACATGCACATATTTTTTTCCTTTCCACCCTGAGGGCATAGTTTCCATATTAACTCAATCAATAATGTTGGCATAGTTTCCATATTAAATCAATCAATAATGTGCATCAACTATATTTGTCCTTTTAGACTTTTAACCATCTTCCTCAATATCTAACTGAGCTGCAGTAATTCCATTGCCACAGCATAAAAAAGATTCAGTGCAGTATTTAGATGATCATTTTCAAACATAACTGAGCTCCTATATTCATAAAATGGAGCTTGGTCTACCAAAGAAAAGCTCAGTTAAATTCTTAGTTCATAAAAACTGGGTAATGAGACATTTCTAAATGTGCCCAATAAAATGCCAAAAGGATTAGGAGAAGCATGCAAAAATGTCTATTCAATAAAAAACCAAATAGCGTACTCTAGTTCCTTCATTTCATTGTCTTCTTCCCAAGATGTCGACGTGCGGCGAGAAACTCTACTTCTTTCTGCCTCAACCTGTTCAATATGCAAAACAAAGATGGAGCTGTTAGCTACATGAAAAGTGAGTTAAGAGTGAATAATTGCAATTAATCAGCCAGCAGTAAGTACATAATGACACACCTGTGCTTCTTGAAGACGTTTTACTTCCTTCTCCAACTGAAACTCTGCAGCTGCTTTTTCACTAGCCATGGCTTCTAACTGAGTTTGCTTGTAGTACTGAATCATAAACAGATAAAGACATAAAAAGCCATGACATAAATCTAAAATAGTAGTAAAATTGAGTAAAAGGATAGATATGTGGCATCTGCATTACCAATAGGTCAGTTAGCTCACGGTAGCGCTTCTCTAGCTCCACATGTTCCTGTGAAAAGCGCTATATAAGGTGATGCTTGAGTAAAAGCCACATTGAAAAGTTATCATACCATGCATTTCTTTAACAAAATGCGCACACAAAATCAACGTGGTTTTCTATGACTGATTATGCAAATCAATTCAGTTTTGTGTCATAATAAAGTAATCATCTGTCACACGTGGGTACAGTGAAAAACTTGACATCATATCAGCAGTAAAATCTTCTTCAGACAAAGAAACATTTCCACTTCATAAAACTCCTTCAGATCATTAGCATAGGATACCTGACGTGAATAGTGCTCAGCATCCCTCTTCATGGCGGCCATTTCAACTCTCATTTTCTGCGCTTCAGTCTGCAGTCAAACAAATGGTTAAATCATAGCAAACACTGCTTAAATTACCATGCAAGTTTTCAACATAGTATTTTGTACAATAATAAGACCAACTTCTTCATCGAAATCTCTTGAGATCAGTATATGATCTTGATGGCAATTTTGTATTAAATTGGAGACTACAATAACAACATTCACAGCAAAAATCAAACAAATCTTGCCTCTGTATAAGAAAGCTTGCTCTCAGCATCTCTCTGACCTTGGCGTGCACGTTCCACTTCTTCCTGCCACGCCTGCATCTTAACAGTTGAAAATTCAGTCATCAAATAGACCTGGTACACTACTGATCACTGCTGTGCTATAATTTGTTCTCTTCAAGTAAGCAGAAGGATATGAAATGCTTTATTTTTAGAACAGACAACTCCTACCAGTACAGTCTCTAACCATAGAAGTTTATAGTGCATAAAAATTATGCAAGTCAAGGATCAGTGCTATCAGTAGATTCTGGTTAAATGGAACTAACAATAACTAATCATATAAAATCTCAACAACCTTTCACTATTCCAGAGTAAATAAAAGAATTATCTGTAGCAATAAAAGTAAGAACCCTCATAAATAATGATGTTATTGTCAGATATAAAGAAAAAAGAAACCATGATGTTATTAAGCTAGCATTCCGTGCAAAGTAGTACTGCCAACAGCATAAAAATGCAAATGAAAAAAAGAAGATAGAACTTGACATGAGAGGGATGTTCATAACTGAAAAAGAAAATTCTATAAAATCTCTTGATAGGTAAATAGTTTTACCCCTATAATAAGAACAACAAAAACTACATCTTTCTTACATAGCATAGCACATTAGTGTGAATGATAAAATGATAGTTAAATAGTTCAACAGATTATTATTTTAGGTATTTCATTTGTTTTTACTAAAATATTTTAGCTATCCAAAACAAAATTTCATTACAAGTATGCCTACCATGCAATGCATAAGGTATACCTCAAAAAAATGAGTTAAAAAATGAGATGTACAGCCTTGTGAGGGTACCTGAATCATTTGATTTGCCTCTTCTGGGGACTTCTTTTGTCCACGGCGAGCACGAGCTTCCATATCTTGCAGCTCTTGATTAAGAGATGCACATTCAACCTGAAGTGCTAAGTATTAGTGACTTTGAACTGCATTTTGAGCATAAACAAAAAAAAAATCAAATTCACCAAAAAGAAAGTTAACATTGTTTTGAGTACCTCAAGTAGTGCCACCTTCTGCTCAAGTTCAGCTGCCTTTGTTGTCCTCTCATCTGCAATTCTCTAAAAGGGAAGAAATAATGACATTCAATCAAAATAATTGATATTAACGTGAAAAATAGATGCCCACCAGTTTCATCATAAAAACATTTAAAACACTGAGATCTTGAATTCCTAGGCTAGGCAATACTCATACTTATGGTGTTCGTTGTTCGTTGTTTTATTTTTTGACGGAGTAAAAGAAACCATTGTATTATCATTACAGACATCTCGAACCAACAACAGAAAAAGAAGGGCTCAAATTCATGAACATTGTACTATATTCAACTGCAATATACCACCAGCATGTCTTGAATGCAATGAGTTCTATGTTATATAATATTTTAAGGAAGAACACATTACTTTTTTAGTAAATAACATGAAGGGCATACCCTTACATTACCTGCATCTTAGCAAGGGCAGTGGATGTCTCAACTGCTCTATGTTCTAATTCCACTTCCCTTTCCATAGCTGCCTGTTTTACCAAACAGAGGTTATCAAAGTGCGAGCAACGGGGGGGAGACATGACTGTTTAAATGGTTGAATTAGTCACAGTACAAACCATTTTTGTAGCATTATGTGCTGTACGTTCTTCTTCCGCCCTCCGTTCAGCCGAAGCCAGCTCCTCTCGAACAGCCTAATAAAGCAGTATACCAATGATCTAGAATCTCATGATAAAAAAACACTGCAATGATATAATAAGAACAAGAAATAACAAATGACAGAAACAAGGATAGCTAACCAGTTTACCTGCATCATCCTTGTCTCTGTCAGTTCCCTGTTTCTCATAATAGACTCCATGTTTGCCTGTAACATTATTATTGTAACTCATGTAAGTGCATGAAACAATAGTTCATGCACAATGCTATGATATTAGTAGCAAGTTGCACCATGTAGTGAAAAAGCATCATGCTGTCTTGGTAATAGGTCTTCTTTGGTCATTAGGAAATAGAAATCTAAAAAGAAAATGATGAGTAGTAGTAGCTGTTGTTGTTGCATTTTCATTACCATTGAAGGGGGATGGTGAAGTATAGAGGCTGGGGATGCAAATGAGAGAGGTGTTCTCAGGTTGGATTGGATCATGTCCCTGTACATTGAAATAAGTGACCCTTGCCAGTCCCAAAACAAGTAGGGTGGGGCTGGGTCAAGTTTGTTTAATGTTGAAAGGATTGGACAAATTACCTTCTGCATACTGGGTTGGTTAGGTGGTTGAACAGTTTGAAAAAAGAGAACAAGCCAAAAATTCAAAAAATGAGAAGAATTATAAAACAGTGTTGCTCTTGTTAAACAAAGGTTCAATTATCTGAGAAAGTTATAATTCTAAACTCACTAACTGCCTAATGTCACCTCCTCCTAAACACATGAGCAGACTGTCTCAAGTAAGCAGGTTAGGCACATAGGCCAAGTTGATGAACAACCGCATGAAGTACTAATCTTATCACTATTACAGCTACTACATAATATAGAGAACCAAGTGATAAAGGAAACAACTTCAAGAGAGATTATCTTTGAAAGCTTCAATTTATTTGATCAATCAATAATCATACATATCCTGAATGTCAAGCAAATGAGCTTCATATAGCCACAAAAGATCCAACCAAAAATAAAAGAAAATTAAAAATAACTAAAGTTAACCAATCTTCATATAGTATAAAGATAGTTAACTCAATTTCCTTTGAGTTCTCCTTGATATTGCAAGTCATTCAATTCATCCAGAAACTTCATTCTCTTTACTAAGAATAAATCCTAGAACTTCCATTTTTTCAAATCACAACTCAATTCAGTGCGCACTTCCAGGGAAGACAACAAATGTCCTACATCAACCTAGCAAAGTAATTTAAGTTCCAAAACCAGAACAAGCCAACAAGTGATTTGGTACCTACCAACAAAAGCACAACATCATATAACTTTCGCACATAACTGGTTACATAAAGAAATATTTTGTTCATTTTTTTCCCCGTTTAGACTATAACTTAACATTACACTGCAAAAAGCTTTGATAGGATATTATTAATCAAGCCCCCAATGATAACAAATTTTAGAAAAACAATCAAGTTGGAATGCACAATGAGAGACGGATTTGATTCATGTTCCTATAATCTCAATTAGTGTACTTTCCCAATCCATGCACAATCCCATGGTTCCTTCAGGCTTCAAATCACTTATATTTTGTTCTGAATCTATGATTGAATAATAGTCATCATATGCTCAGTGCATGGGATAGCTCCAATACTTGTTAAGGTACTACAGAAAGATATGAAGAATTCTTCCTTTGACAGGTATATTTTAAAAGAGTGCATACCATTCAAATAAAGGAGACAAGCGAAAGAATAAAGAAGACATATGAGACTTGAAAAAATCTATATGACCAAAGGACTCAGAATCCAAATTTTAGGAAGAAGAGGGTTGATAGTTTTGGTGGAGAAAGTCACTTAAACAGATAGAACATTTCTATGCATGTGCACTTTATCTGAAACGTAAAGTGTAATTAACCTGCATTGAAGCCAGATTTCCTTCAGATAAAGCAAGCTGTTTCTTGCTTGTCTCCATAGAACTGACAAGTGCCTCGATTTCAGAGTTCTTCACTGCCAAAGCTTCAGCCATATTTGACTCTATCCTAGCTACTTCGTTTTTAGATATTGACAAGTCCTTCTGTAGCTGCTTTATGTGACCCTCGTATGATTTGGTCAGCTCTCTCTGTCAAGGCAGCATCTTCAATGTAAACAAGCCTCTTTTGATAGCATATCATATACATTTAAGTATGCCTATGAAACTTCAGTAAATAAAATTGGAATGTCATTTCACCTCAGCAGTGAGAAGTTCTTCCAGCTGTGCATTTTCAGATTTATATTCTTGAAGGCGGCTTTGAAGTCCAGCACAAGCCTGAAATTTTATAAAGAAAGGTTACACAGCATCCATATAGGAAATGATTGATAGGAAACTATATAGGAGGAAGGATGGTCGTTTTCCTGCTTGTACACATGATACAGTAAACCAGCTCCTGCTATTCTTCTGAATAAGGTTCCATAAACAATCTTATTGCAGGAAAGTGAATGATCTACTAGAATACCTTACAATTGTTTTATGGATAGAGACTGTTCCATGCAAAAATGCTGCAGCCAATACTAGATAATGGATTTGACCACTGAATCATATCCGAAGTCTACTTTGGCAATGATAAAGAGAGGAAATCATAGCTGAAGCTTACCCGAGCTAACCTCGCTTCTTTTGACTGACCAGAGGAAACTGCAATCTTCAGCAGTCCTTGAGCCTGTAGACCAACTAAAGGGACTAATCAGTAAAACTTTAGATGACAGGCACATGAGAAAAACCAAAACTCCAGGATGCTTCAATTACACCAATTTCTTCCCTATGGTAAACAATTTACCTCATCGAGTTGGTCCTGCACTGTCATAGGAGAAGTGTCAGCTTTGTTCTCCAGTTGCTTCTTTTGATTGACAAGAGGTTCGACTTCAAGGTCAGCACCTTTCAATGAGCTTTCCTTACGCGCAGGAGAGCTGGTAAGTGTTGATTGTGATTTCTCTTGATCAGTCTTTACAGGAACATCAGCCTCTCCTGACTTGATATTTTTATCATCATCAATAGGATGGTCTTCTTTGACAACCTGTGTCTCTTTCACAGCTAATGGTGGGGGATGCTCTACAGGAACATCTGAATCCTTTTCATTGAGAAGCTCACCATTAGAAGTTGATGTTGCAGGGTCCACGCCAGCAACAGTATCATCCCTTCCAGCATCCTGTAGGTTCTCAGTACTTGTTTGGGCTATGGTCTTGCTAGAAAGGGTCTCTTCATTTTCCACAGAAAGTGTAGCCCTATCATTATCAGATGCAATGTCTAGTTGTGGCATTTGTATATAAGTTAGCTCCTGTGAAGCATTACTTGCTTGGGGAGATTCTTTGTTTGAGAGCTTCTTTCCACCCTGAAAACAGCTGACATGTATGTTAAATCATCTGACAACATTGTCTGACATGAAAATATTCCATTCAAAATAACCATCCAAGTACTATCTTGAGTCTAGAGGTACACTGGCAAATACCTCAATCCTTGACTTCATCTTCTTCGGTTCGGATCCTTGCCCATTAGAAGCTTAAAATTTCAACAACAGAAAAAGGTAGGCATCATAAAAAAGTTAGAATAACATACCTAGGTTTATTACAACACCAATATCTTTTCCAAAGACTAATGCCTAGCATGTCAGTAGTTTAAGTTGGATTTCTAACTGTAGGTTTGCTCTCTGCCTTAGAATCCAAGCTGGTGAGAATAATTTCACAAAGCTTTACTAGAATTGATTTTAAAAGTAATTCTCATATTTAGCTTCCATTTTTGCTCATTGTGAAGAAACATTCCGCGCAAATGCCAAGTTGTCATGGCAATATATATATATATATATATATATATATATATATATATATATATAATTTTGGATAAAGGAAGAAATTTTATTGAGAAAGAACAATAAGGAGCACAAGAAATGCATGATGATGCATTCTGCAAGTTAAGCCAAAACTAACTGTAACAATTGCACATGGAATATCAGCTTAGGAAAGCCCTTGGGATGCTCAAGATACCAAACAGAACAAGGAAGCCAGGAAAATCACTCTATGCAAAAAGTAATTGATTAGATAATAATTATGTTAAAATTTTAAGCTTTCAGATTCCCTCCCTAATCCTTAAATACCGGGTCACTAATAATATCTGCAAGAGTTTGTGAGAAAACTCATGACTGCATTATCTCCGTCAAAAGAAACAAATGATCTCGTATATCTAAGGAAAACACATCATAAATGCACTAGGAGATTGTTTTATATATCGCAAGAAAGAAACTTTTTTTTATTCATAGAACTAAAAAAAAAGCATCTATCTTCCAACTACATTGCCTCAATGTCCAGGTAACCACATCAGAACTAAGAACGTAAGAGATGCACAGAGAATACAAGATCTGTACCTGGTGGTTGAAGATCAGAAGACTCATCCGACAATTCAGTCGCAACCAGTTTTGCTTTTCGATCCATATTTTCGAACAAATCTAACCACAACAGTAACCAACTTAAAACATCTCTCAAATCAAAGTATAACACAAATGCAACATAAGCAACGGAGGTATTTTAGTACAAGCGCTAGAAACCAATTTATTTATTTATTTTCAAAACAAATCCCAAAACGCCCAACATCCTAAATTACTTGGAATTCCTATCACAAGAGGTCTCTATTTGATTGAAATTAACCTTAATTTAAATTGGTGGCTAAAATCATGAGATTTCTAGGGTTTATTGCTCTATATAATCTCAACAGGAAAAAGAGAAGAAGAAAAAAGAGGATACACTTTTTTATTTGTTTCAATAATTAACAAACGAACCACATTATTGAAATACCAAAAAGAATGAGAGAGATCCATACCTTCTGCGACTTTGAGCCACGACGCCATTTTTCAGAATCTCCGATCAGTTAAATCAAAGCCCTAAGTTCTCTGATTCTAAGCACAAATGAGCGTTTTCTGGTTTGAAACGGAAATATTAGGTTGATCGCTGAAAGATCGAGAACCAAGAGAAAATGTGTTTGTCAAGTTAGTTACTTAGTTAAAGCCTGTCTCATCGTCTGTATAGTGTGTCACCTCGCCTGTAGGTTGCACCGTTGAAGTAGAATGTAAGAAAATGAGGTATGTTTTGGTGTGGTTGGGTCTCTGGGAATATAAAAGTTTCCCCGATCAGATGAGTGGCTGGACTATTTTAGTATTTTTGCACTGGGTGCTCTAAGTCAATCGGTGAAGTAGGCTTGGGCCCAGTTGACTTGCATGATTGTTTGGATTGGAGGCCCA
>Ga0325403_1006878_pt1 | contig 10860 bp, 15 predicted proteins | sample PopdelMetagenome_19_FD_205665 | JGI IMG/M metagenome (GOLD analysis project Ga0325403, IMG submission 205665) | Populus deltoides microbial communities from Bellville, Georgia, United States - Xylem-PdKOR-R4 | ecosystem: Host-associated > Plants > Phyllosphere > Stem > Wood/Secondary xylem...
AGACAAAAGGTGTCTAACAAATTACAGAATTGCAACAACGCAACTATTCGCTACAGTTGAAAACCCAGGGTCTATATTTTACTCAAAATCACAAAATTTCACCAATGCAAGCGTTCTCTATTCGTAAAAAACCACAACAAAACAAATCCCTAAGCCCCAAAAAACCTCTAAATAATATATAAAGTAAGAAAGTTTATATCTTGGGACTAATCCTCGGTTCATTTAAGCTCCGGATTAGGGTTCAAAACACTTACTTTTCGAACTCAAATTGCAAATTTAGGGTTCTACTCTTTTTAACAAATCACAAAATCCCAACAATGCAACCATTCTCCACACACACAACCACCACAGCAATACAAGCCCCCAAAACCCTAATTACTCAAAAAACCCAAAATGTTTTTCCTCTTTTTGAAAGAGAAAGAGATAACAAAGGAATCCAAAACCCTAATAACCCCAAAAGGCAATGAACTTTCTAATTAAAACCCCCCCAAAAGCAATCACATAAAAAACAAACCTGTTTATTAGTCTGAGAATAATCAACCATATACTCATAAGCATCAGCTTGAGCATTAACTCTCGTCTCAGTCCCTTCAACAGGAAGAGCAAAGGCATCCATAACAATTATAGAATCTCCATCAGTTTTCCCTTGCATTAATCCCATAACTTCAATAGTCCCACCTGATCGAGCATGTACAACCATCTTCAACAACGCAAGTGCAGATATCTTCACTCTTCTAAAATAATTCGGATCATTAGACCACGGTTTTTCTTTCTGGAACTTCGCTTGTGCTGCTTCATCGAAGTAAAAAATCACGTCCGATGAAGAAGAAGAAGAAGAAGAAGTGTCTGTTGTTGTCGGGGTTGCTGTGTCGATAGGTATTATGTTGTTTTCGAGTTCCCAGGTCTTTTGGGCTATGGAAGAAGAAGGGTAGGGATCCATGGTGTTTTCGATAGAGATGAGGGAGGGTTTATGTAGTAGAAGCGGGGAGTGTGGGGGTTAAGATAAGTTTAGAGTGGACTGTAATGTAGTTCTTATAGTTTAACCAAAGTTATTAATCAATCCTTATTTTTATTTTTATTTATAATTTAGTCCTTTTTTCAATTTCAAATTTCAACTCCGAAGGAAACTTATCTAAAACTTCCTACGAGCCGATCAAAGTAGAAGGTAAGGTTTTATTTTGTCAGGTATTTTTCTAAAATTCTAGAGTTTGGAAAATATATTTTTGTAAAAAAACGAAGTTTTAATTAACTCTGTGGTTGTGTTGAATATTTAAATAAGATGAGTTTTGGACTAGATCACGGACCAAATCAAATTTTATAATTATAATTATTTTTATATAGTTGAAATATTATTTTAAAAAAATATATTAAACTAGATTTTTAGCCGGATAAGTAACTATAAGGTTCAACAAGATTAATTAAGTTCGATAAAATTAATTTTCATCGGATCCTATATAAAACTTAACCTACGCAGATACCTCATAAAATCTCTAAGTGAAAATTTGCCTAAAAAGGGTTGTGCGCTTTGCCTAAAAAGAAATCTCGGTAGCATGTTTTTAATCTATTTCTATGATCTGTATATACCTTCAATGTCCAGAAAAGAATCGTTTTTTTTTTAAAAAAAGAAAGAACTAAATTTCATTAGAGGGAAAATAGCTGCCTGTTCAATAAATTCAACAGAAACCAAAGATTATACCAAAAAAAGATGATGACAAAACAAATTAATTTCACTACAGCTTGCAAATCTTGTGCAAAACAGAGACAATTCCTCACTCTGGACATCAATACCTAAATTTAACAGCTACTAAACACCCGATTGAAGGGGAAAAACCAGCTTAGTTAATGTTAAACTAGGAGAGCTATATGAATCTCGCTAAACTTTAATATAGCCCTGTCGTGGCACTATCCTCCCTTTCTAGTCTAGTTTACAGTTAATTTTACACTAGAGTACAAGGACATGATTTAGGATTATTTACCCCGTCCCCTGCCTCTCTTGTTGTATCTGCTGCTCACGATTCTTCCTTGCTGCTTCTCACTGACACCAGTTGTCCTGGATCCCAAGCCGCGTTTTGGATTTGGTTGAGCCAGAGCCTGAGCCTGCAGCGATCCTTCTTGGTGCATGCTAGAGCTGTCTTGGGAGTCAGTAGCAACACTATCATTTTCATTTGCGTTTGGCACTTCCATGGAAGCCTCACTCAGTAGCTTGCAGGTTTCCTCGGCAGGAGCAGTTCTTGTCATCTTGTCATGATCTGGACCAACTGGATTGTGCTCTTCACCACACGGCATAGACTTTTGTTCTCTTTCCTGTGCCTCAGGCAAACTTAGAGAGAAGAAAATGGTGTTAACAAAAATTACAGTAAGCAATTAGCAGTAAAAAAAATACAACCGCAGCCATGATTTTCACCTGGATGCTGAAGAAGGGAAGCCATTGACAGTAACTGAATCGTCTCTTCCAGCAACTTCCTTGGATGGTGAAAAATTTACTTCAAGTAACATTGAATCTGGGATTGCATCTAGAGAGGATCAGCTTGAGAAAAGGTACTACTTATTGACAAACAACAGTCCACCCAAGAAACAAATGACACAATAGAATGTTAGGGCCATAGTTTAACGGAAAGAATTAGAACAGGGCATTCTGGAAAACCATGTTTCCGTATTTATTCAGCTCCAAGTATACTCCCAAATTCTAATTCATGGATTTAGACACAATGAAATCAATGCACATCTCTCATATTAATATCCTAACCACTCTGTCAGAAATGTAAATAGAAGCAGCTTTTAGCCTGGCAAACGAGGAACAAATAAACTAAAATCCTCCATACATGGTCAAGTAATAAACTGCACATTGTCAATAAAATGTTTCTACTATGATGTTACCAGATTTAAAACTCTTGCCTTGTACAGTTCTTTCCATTCTAGAGCTCAAAGGGTGGCTAGTCTCCTCAATGTCTTTTGGGCCATTGGCGATGACAGCATCAGCACTATGACACATAGAGAGATGTGGAAATCATAAGAAAGGACAATAGACCTCTTCATAGCGCATAGGATTTTAGAAAATCAGGGAAAGGGGAAGCTAACCTTTGTTTTACTATCACTTCTTCAGGAAGCTTCTGTTGTTCATGGCTTGATATCCCTTCAGAGCCATCCCGCAATCCTAAATTAATTGGTTTCCATTTGTCAGGAAAGAGTAATCACCAGAGAATAAATGAGAGAGAGAAGAAAAACTCTGAGTGGTTATGGAAAAAGCACCTGCCATTCCCTCAGTGGTCGGTGTTAATCCCAGACCCTTCATGAACATAATAGTAAATCATCAGACATGATTAGTTTAGTTCTAATAATAGAAGTTTCAATTTATTTTCTAATAAAACTAAAAAGGAAAGAAAGAAGAATAAGAAGAAGCAAGGATTCCATGACCGAATTGCTTTAGCTATAGGGAATGGTAAAAACAATTTTTGTGATTCCTATGAGCTAATCACGGTAATATTAATAGATATACCAAATGAGCAAGAAAAACTTTTTACTGAATTCCCAATCGCACATCCAAGTTACCTGACTTTTTTCGGGAACAGAAGTAGCTGCATTAGGTGAAAAATCATCTTTCTGCAACCTAACTTGTGCCATCTGAGTATCTGAAAATGCAGAAAATGAGATTTCAATTTCCCCCCTCTTGGATAAAAAGAGGTTTTATTTCATAAATAATCCACATGTTATAGCACTGGTGACCACAGCTACAATTCACATAATTTCCCTCAGGCAGGTTAAAAAACACACCTGTGAAGCCAGAATTATTTGCTGCACTTCCCCACTTCAAAGGTACATCTATTAATTGTGTGAAGTTGGAAAGTTTATTTTTAGCACCACTAAATTCTCCAGCCCCCAATACACTAGGGCCTCCTTTATAAGCTGAAGCTAATGCAGACCAATCCATTTTGGAAGACGGTCGAGTCCTCAGCATCTCTTCAGTTGCCCTGGATCTCACTTTACGTAGTTCCTCCTGGATATTCCATGAACCAGTGACCAGGAAATCCCTGTTCAACTGCATTCAAGTTTCATCATATCACAATAAATTAAGCTGTGCAGAGCAATAACCTTGAGAAAATAAGCAAACATTGCATAAAGCACATCATTTTCTTGTTTCTTCCCAGTGCCCTCAGAGGCCATCACATGATTTAAAGGTAAGAGAGTTGAAGAGTTACAAGAGATGCCACTTCTATCAAAAGTGCACAAGAGTAGGACTACCACAAAATTCTCCCCTCCAGTACCCCATCATGACTACAATAGGGTCAAAACTGAGTAATGGCCTTCATTTTTTCCCCTTATTCTGTCCTTGCTTCTACATACAAAAATTAAATTCTAATAATACATCTTATGAGTTCCTTGCTCAATTTCTTTCCAATGAATTCAAAAAAATTAATCAATCTGTTCAAATTCAAACAGAACTAGCATTTGTCAAGGTCAATTTCACTTTATAGCCAGAAAAATAAGCACGAGACTCTCAAGAAACTCTCATTCCTTTTCTGATCCTGACTTAACTACTCATGGATGTGTGCTTTATCATCCTGAAAAAAATATGACTGTCTAGTAAAACCTAGACAGGATCACAAAATTGCATTTCTAAGTCAAAATGGTAACAAAACACCCTTCGAAGTTCACAAGATCATTTTTTACTATCACTACAACAAACGCAATAAAAGGGTCTATAACTATACAAATAAATGGTGAAGAGTAAAAGAGACTTCCAAACGACACCTTTGATTGGCACAATGACTTGCCACTGACTGAAAATGGTGTTGCTTCCACAAAAAGCTCTTTTCCCATTGATGGCGGTGATTGCAATGGGATGTGGTTTGTGGAAGGAGAAGCCCAAGGTGGACGCTCTCGCATGTAAGATTTGGCCAAATCCACTGGTGAACCCATTTCTCCTTCAGTAGCCTGTTCAATAAAAATCAATAGCAAAAAGGTGGTGTGCACCAATTAGCTCACAGCAGTTGCTGAATAAAACAAGTGTGTTAAGGTACTTGCACAATTTAGTTCCTTGGTCTAGTGAAAACAGAATCTACAAAAAGAAGATTAATAAAAAAAATCAATGCATGGACAATGACAATAATTGGTTAAAGGAGGATAGCAAGTCAAATTATTATGAGAGCATATACATTTCAATGAGCAAAATGGACACATTCACAGAAAACGAATTACAAGGACAAGGGAACTGCCATTGCATGGAATAATTTAAAATCATCATGACCCATTGTAAAATATGATTAAATACAAAGCCACGTCACTATAATCTAAAGAAGCAAATATTGTAGTTTTCATAAATTCCTTATACTAGGATTAAATAAAAATAAAAGGATTACTAACATGTGGAGCAGTGTTCAAAATGCAGGTTCCATACTCCACTGACTTTGAATTGGACCCCGATTTCTTTCCCTCAAACCATTTTTTGGCCTCTGTAACAGCTGTATTGCAGATATCAGGTGTATCAACATCTGAAACAGGGCTAAACCAATCAGCAAGATATACCACTAGGCATATAAATTTCTAAGTACTTTGAATGTGAAAAATCCAAAATAACAATACCATTGCCAACTGTCTTGTCCAGAGTCTTACTCGGCCTCCCATCTTTTGTGCTTCCAGTCATGGGAGAATCTACAACTCTCGATTTAATAATATGTGTTAGTCTGTCACATTCCTCCCTGGTCATTGTGAATAGAAAATAATTCAGAATTTGTAATCAAACCAAGGCTGAATATATAAAGAAAGAATAATCTCCAGCAACCTTAGCGTTAGGCAAAAGAATTTAAAATTGTCAGCAAAGCTTCACAAATTAAATAAACCATGATAGTTATTACCAGTGTATTGTTTTGAATTTGAACTATTACTTGAACCTTATATCTCAATAATTAAGTTAAATGCTTGGAGTTGACAGTTCAAGAATCAAGGTGAATTAACACAAATGCAACAAAAGCAGTCATATATAGAAGTCCAGAACAGACGGTTCCAATGCATTGATGACAAGCAACGGCGGAACTACAGCATAGCTGAGCAGACAATGGCACCCCCGAGAGTTTGGCAAATTTTATTTTAGTCATGAAATTTTTTTTTTTTAATCTACCCTTGAATTTAAGGCTTATTTCACAGAAAACATACACCCCCCCCCCTCCCAAAAGAAATGACCTATTGTTCTATAACTATCATTCATTTATTTTATTTTCAAATGCACCCTAGTATGTTTTACACTGGAACCCTCATAACTAAAATCCTAGTTCCGGGTCCTAATGGCATGGACTCAAGAAAAAACAATGTAAATGTGCATGCGAGATGTTTCTAAAGAAACAAAGTAAGTGATTCCCAATTACCTCGAGAACGTTTCCTGCATTAGAAGCTGTGCAATTACACGCAATGTCGCAGTCTTCCACTCCACAGCAGGGAGATCTTTCTTCGAGTAATTAACAATTTCAGTTGTCTGATTCTCCTAATTTCCACACGCATAAAAAAAATTCAATCACCACAAATCTCACGCTCTTAAATGCCAAAAAATAAGCTTAATTTAACTCACAAAACACTCAAAAATCAAATGATACATCTGCAATATATCTAAAATCCCTCATTCAAGATAAAAGGGACACAAAAAACTACCTTTTCATCACTTTGAGAAGAACCATTGCCGTCATTGACATCTTCCATTTCACCCTCTACAGAAAGCCACAAGCCAGAATTTTCATAATTTGAAAATTAACATTTCTAAACTAATTTGATTAAACACTAATAACCAAATCAAATTTGCAATACCGGAAGTAGAACCGGAATCGCCTTCTTCTTCTTCGTCGACATCGGAGGAGGAGGAGGAGGAAGCGGAGGATTCAGAGCCGAAGACGGTGGATAAGACTTTTCCGGCACCGGTAGCAATTATACGAGAAGGAGATAAAATGAAACGAGAAAGCCAATTAGGGTTTTGAGGAGTGGAAATAGGGGAAAGGCGAGGAGTAGGCCGGTCGTATGGAGTGGGACGGGTAGTGGTTCGCCTGGGTCGAACGATTTTTCCACCTGATTTGAACTCAGTGAGTCGATTCGGAGGCCGGGAAATGGCGGACATCGTGACTCAGTTTTTGAAATTGGAAAATTTTCAGGTAGAGAGAGAGAGGGAGGGAGCGGTTATCCGGGGGTGGATGGATCTCGTTAAAGAGAGAAGAGGAATGTTGTTGGTGGTGGGGTGCTTTACAAATGTAAGAGTTTGATGGGTTAAAATTATAATTATTAAACCCCACTCAAATTAATCTGGTTTAAGACCCGGCTTACAAGTCAAAAGATTGGACCTTATAGTTTAATTATTATTTTTAAATAAAAACATAAATACCGTGAAACTAATTAATTAGAACTTAGAAGATGAAACAAATTGTGTTTATTTTATCAAATAAAATAAGTTATTTCTTGTATATCAAATATTAAAAGAAATTATTAAATGAGTCTGGCTTATGATATCACAATCATTCATATAAATTTATACGATTTTTTGAGATTATTGAGTATTTTTATAATTATAAGAATTGATTTGATGGTAAATTTAATTTGAGATGAGATTAGGAGAAAAGAGGATGAATTAACTAGGTTATCTTAATTTTATAAAAAATAAAACAAATTTAAAATATTTTTTTAATTATCATTTTTTAATTAATATAATTTTATCAAAGTCTGAGATTTATATTTTTGTGTTTAAAAAATAAATTTTTTATATTATTTTGATATATCGATATTAAAATAAAATTTAAATAATAAAATAAAAATAATTGCTATACCAAACGAAACGTACTGTTTTTCCATCATAAAGTTAGGCCAAAAGCCCATGGGCAATAAACAGTTTGGGCCACCAACTTATATGAAAATCAACAACTCTCTAAGGTTTCAGCTAAAGCTGATCGATCAATCGTAGGGGTTTGCGCAACAAACGACTCGTGTCTTGGAAAAGAATCTCACCTTCTCGCCGACAACCAGCGGTCGTATATTTTCGCCTCTCTCTCTCTCTTAAAAAACGAGAAATCGAACAGAGAAAGCCGAAAAAAGAGAGAATAAAATGCCAGGATTAACTTGTAACGCTTGTAATAAAGAATTCGATGATGATGCTGAACAAAAACTCCACTACAAGTCTGAATGGCACCGTTACAATCTTAAACGAAAGGTGGGTTTTTTTCTTGTTCTTTTAGTGTTTTCTTTGCTTATTTGTGTTTTTGTTAATGTTTTTTATACGGGGTTTTGTTGCTTTAGAGTTTAGTTTGAGTTTATTGCATCACTGGGTTTTTGTTGTTTTTTTGAAAGAGATGCTTATAATGGTGGAAATTTTTGAGGTTTTGAGTGATAATAATTGTTCTGTTCTCGTTTTTTTTTCAGTGTTTAGAATTTTAATTGATTGTTGTTGAGTGAATGATTTGATTTTGTTTTATTTGTTGATAGCTGTAATGATGTTAAGCTAACGTAGTGGTGTGCTTTTGTGGTTTGATGGAGATTAAGCTAGGTGTTGATTATAAGAAATAACTTGGAGGTATAGCAAAAGCCATTGTGTTTGTAAATACCATTACATGACAGCCACTGTTTTTAGTAATATAGCATCGGAATGAAGTGTGTAATTCATGAATTGCTTTAGTGGAAGAATCAACATTATCGTCTAGTCAGAGATTAAAATAACAGATTTTGCTTAGGGTTTCTCGGCGATTGGTGATATCAATAAGAGGACTAATGATATAGTTTTCCTTGAAAAAAATCATGAAAAGTTCTCAATTTTTTACCTTTCTCTGGGGCTCTGTTAAAATCTAGGTTGCTGGTGTTCCGGGAGTGACTGAAGCGCTGTTTGTGGCTAGACAGTCTGCAATTGCTAAAGAGAAAGAGAAGAATGAAACCCCTATGCTTTATAGCTGTGTTCTATGTAACAAGGGATATCGAAGTTCCAAAGCTCATGATCAGCACCTTAAATCAAGGAGCCATATACTGCGTGCTTCTCAAGGAACAAACCAGGAAGAGGAGAATACTGTGATTAAACCGCTTCCTCGACGGGAGGTGAACAAGCGTGTTGTGCAAAGGGAGGCAGATGTTAGAGAAAGTGAAGAGAGTGAGGATGAGTGGGAAGAAGTTGATTCGGATGAAGAGTTGGTTGCTGAGGCCACAAAGTCTTTGACTGGTTTGAATGTAAATGAGATGGCCTCCCTTGATGATATTGTTGAGGATGATGAAGATGATGTGTTGTTGGATCCATCATGTTGCTTCGTGTGTGATCAAGAGCATGATAACATAGAAAGCTGCATGGTTCACATGCATAAGCAGCATGGGTTCTTTATTCCTGATGTTGAGTATTTGAAGGATCCACAGGGTCTTCTTACTTATCTTGGCCTCAAGGTACTGTATTACATGCTATGTTCTTTATTTGCGCAGCATATTCTTATTTTATTTTATTCTAGAAGTCATATTTACTTTTATGCTATTTTCTCCTCTCCAGGTGAAGAGGGATTTCATGTGTTTGTACTGCAATGACAAGCGTCAACCTTTCAACAGCTTGGAAGCAGTTAGGAAGCATATGGAAGCAAAAAGTCACTGCAAAGTACATTACGGTGATGGTGATGAGGATGAGGAAGCTGAGTTAGAAGACTTCTATGATTATAGCAGCAGGTTTGTAAAATGCTCAGTATTGACTGCAGTTAATTTCATATAAAACCCATTTCTTTTATCATACTTTCTGGTAATGATGCTATAATCAGAAGCAGAGTTATCTTGTTCAATACTTGGCTTTTAGTCATTTCTTTTAATCTTCCATCTGTAATTTTATTTCCATATTGTGTATCCATTTTGTTTCCTGGTTGCAGCTATGTGGCTGAGGATGGTAGACAACTTGTTGCATCAGGTGACATGGCCAACACTGCTGAACTTGGTAGTGGTGGTTCAGAGCTAATTATAACCACAAAATCTGGTAATAAAGTATCATCCAAAACACTAGGTTCCCGAGAATACTTGCGCTATTATCGCCAGAAGCCACGACCATCGCATGCAAATCATATAGCCATTGCTGCTGCACTTGCGTCCAGGTATGCTTTCAATCTCTGTTTTTCAGAAAATATGATCGTGATATTGAAGAGGAAACAGTTTGAAATTAAATGAAATCGCTCTCTCTTCCCCTGTCCCCAAGTAATATTAGGAATCAAATAAATTGACAGAAGCAGTGGTATGGCGTCTTAACTTTGTTCTAATTTTCAGATACCGGAGCATGGGGCTGACAACTGTCCAGTCAAGAGAGCAAATGGTGAGGATGAAAGTGATGAAGCAAGTGAGTCGATCATCAGAGGCCATGCGGACCAAAATTAACATGAAGAATAACGTTATTTGGAACCTGCCCAAGAACGTCCCATATTAGCTCAGGGCATGTCATCATCTTCTTGTAATTCTAGCTACTGTTGTGAGCTGCTTTCGAATTTCCAACTACTTGTTTAAGTGTTTGCTACATTGATATAGTACTTGAGTTCACAGTCTCGTTTGTTTGCATCTTTCCCGTTTGGCCGGATTGGGAATTTAATATTTCATAATTGCAGTACTTCTTCAATTTCTTTTTTTCTGGCCAAGATACAGAGCCTACCAGTTATCTCTGGTTAATAATTGTTTTGGGAGTGGAAGATAGATAAAGGGTGCCTTCCATGGTCACTTGACAACTGCTGAATTACTGAACTTAGAAGTAGGTTCGAGGCGCAACAGCACAGTCCTGTTCTTCAGGTCAAGGTTTCCAAATGTCCAGTGCGAGGGTGGAATTGAGCATCATTTTAGGGCTTACAATCCAAGGTTATTGAACCATCACCTGAAGGATATCAGCTTAGATACAAAACCTAT
>Ga0325403_1006880_pt1 | contig 10858 bp, 10 predicted proteins | sample PopdelMetagenome_19_FD_205665 | JGI IMG/M metagenome (GOLD analysis project Ga0325403, IMG submission 205665) | Populus deltoides microbial communities from Bellville, Georgia, United States - Xylem-PdKOR-R4 | ecosystem: Host-associated > Plants > Phyllosphere > Stem > Wood/Secondary xylem...
TGAGAAAACCAAGTAACAGAATCTCGCAAGTGTGCGGCAATGGCGGATCGGAGTCGAAGTTTCCTGAAAGAAGGAACAGTAACGTATGCTTATATTCTCCTTTACATTGCTCTCTCCAGTGGCCAGATCTTCTTTAACAAGGTCAACTCCCTTATTCTCTCACGCTGTTTCCTTTCCTTTTCCTTTTCATTTCTTCATTAACTGATTGATTGATTGATTAAGCGTCAGTGCTCTGTTGAGTTTTTGGGCAAGACTGCATTAAAGCCTATCGTTGTTGGCATTTGCAGTTGAATGTTCCTTTATATATTTATATTTATAGAGTTTATAGAGTGAATTTAATGTTATTATATTTCATCTTATGAACTTTTTTCATGATTTTGTTTTACACAAGTAGCTCACATGGGTAATATTTAATAAATTGATCCTTTGTGTGGCTAATGTAAGGTTTTGTTTAATTGCAGTGGGTTTTGTCATCTAAGGAAATAAACTTTCCTTATCCTCTTGGACTGACTCTGCTTCACATGGTTTTCTCCTCTGTTTTGTGTTTTGTACTAACCAAGGTTTTCAAGGTATTGATTGATTGATTGATCGGGCTCTCTGATTATGATAATTTCCCTTAAGCAACTCTTAATCTTGATTTGTAACTCGTTACAGGTTATGAGGGTCGAGGAAGGAATGACACTGGAAATGTAAGTACAAAAATTAAAACTTCTCCGTAACTGTTCATTGATGAACATCCTTGACAATTTCATTACATATGATTGTGCTTTGTCCTATATCTAACTGATGTTTGTGTGCCAAGATATACAACTTCAGTTATTCCAATTGGTGCAACGTTTGCAATGACTCTGTGGCTGGGAAACACAGCATACCTCTATATATCTGTGGCTTTTGCACAAATGTTGAAGGCTATCAGTAAGTGTTTACTGTCTTCATTTTCGTCCCTCTTTTACTAGGTTTACAGTGCAAAAAATAAACATGGTTTTTACATGATCAATGCCACATTCAACGAATTTAGAGGCACAGAACTTCATGAACACACAATGCTCTGGTTGTGATTACGCTAAATGTTTTGCCTCTTTTGTTAATGTGGGTGATTCATGTCTTTGTTGTTCGTTATATTTATCATTTTCCCTCTTACATCTTGATAAATTGTCGTTATGAGTTTGAATAATCACCTGGATCTATTCTGGATATTAATTATGATCCTGAGCATCTGTGACTGCATCTCTGTTCGGTGGCTAGAGTTGGCCGGTTATTACTAAGTACTTTGGGATTTGTCCTTGTGGATGCTTTGTGATGTTTGATTTCTTCAATGAGATTTGCAGTGCCAGTAGCTGTTTTCGTTCTTGGTGTAGCAGCTGGACTTGAAATGATGAGCTGCAGAATGCTTTTCATAATGTCAGTGATAAGCTTTGGTGTTCTAGTGGCTTCTTATGGAGAAATAAATATCAACTGGATTGGAGTTGTGTACCAGATGGGTGGAGTTGTTGGAGAGGCCTTGAGACTTATTTTTATGGAGATTCTGGTGAAGAGGAAGGGTCTGAAATTAAACCCTATATCTGTCATGTACTATGTCAGTCCCTGCAGGCAAGTATTATTTTAATCTTTAACTAGTAAAACTTCATTCTTATGGAAGTGTTCCTTACTAGTTCCATGAACGGGAAAATTATTATCGTTTGAATGCGATTTTTGGTTCTTTTATGCAGTTCTGTTTTCCTGTTTATTCCTTGGATATTTCTGGAGAAATCAAGGATGGAAGCACATGGGACATGGAACCTTCAACCACTAGTGTTAATGCTCAACTCTCTCTGCACCTTCGCTCTCAATCTATCAGTTTTCCTTGTGATCTCACATACGAGTGCTCTGACCATTCGTGTGGCTGGAGTCGTCAAGGATTGGGTGGTTGTCTTGCTGTCTGCCCTTCTATTTGCAGATACGAAGCTAACAATTATAAACCTGTTTGGCTATGCTATTGGTGAGTGTCTCCATTAAGAAGTCTAGTTATAAACGCCCGTTTAGTTAAAAAATAAGAATGTTTTTCATGAAATTCCATTTCCAAGAACAGACCCTTCAGATTTGTGCTTGGAAGGCCTAGACTTGTGAAGTGTAGAGAAATCCAACAATTTACAAGTGACATTTTGCACAAGTTATGCTAAACGGTGATTTTTTTGAACCTGCTGCAGCTATTGCTGGTGTAGCAGCATATAATAATCACAAATTGAAGAAGGAAGCTTCTAAAGGCAGTTCTGATGAATCGAAACATCCTGAATCCATACCTTTGACGGAACCATCAACTTCCAACAGTTAAATATACCATAGAGTAGTGTGTGAAGACATTTTTGAGGTATGCAATTACACATAAAGCAATCTTTTGTTGCTTCTGTGAGATCAGGTGCTTGTATCTTGTATTTTTACTGTATTTTTTGTTTGTCAATTCTCTGCCTGCAATTTTTATTTTTCATCAAGAAACTGCCTTGCATGTTAATAGTGGACTTTGTATTGAAATTCGTCATCCTGTGCATTGGCTCAGCTGCTCCTACTTTGGTGTTTCTTTTTGTGCCAGTATGGAGCTGAATCTAGTGGAGGCAATGATGTGTAAAGATGCAAAACCCACAAATGCATCACTATGAAAAGAAACATTTGCGGAAACGTTTCACTGTTTGAGGTATTTTTGTTGTAGACTGCTGTCCATTGTTCCTTTTTTTCTGTCACTTGTAAGGAGAGAAAAGGAGGAGGTGAAGCAATTGTGGGATCCCTCGTCCCTACGTTCTTTTCCCTTCTTCTTCTAGAAAATAACAGTATCAATGCCCGGGTACACATGAAATTCACAAATGTATAACGTGTATAGTTTTAAATTTGGATAGTGGATGCCGATGTGCCATGCCTGCAGTTAACCTTTTCACATTGTCGTATTCTCGCGTCTGCTGACCGACGACAGTAATACTTAACCTCTAAGAAAAATGTCAAAATTTTCATTAAGATAAGAATGCTTCGCCATACCTTTCTTGACCTTTCGGTCAAGTCTATTCTGGAGTGCCATTGGTTTTGCTTTTATATGTTTTTTAAAAGTAATTTTTTAATATATTAAATTAATATTTTCTTAAAGTTTTTTTTTATGATTTTAATGTAAAAAAAATTATTTGATATATTTTTAAATGAAAAGTATTTTCTAAAAAAACTAGTTATTCAGGGATAGGAAAAATAGCAATAAAATAGATTAGGGTCTGGTTTAAAATAAATTCTCTGCACGTTATTTATTTCCTTGATATAAAATAGGAGAACTTGGACCCATTTTAGGGGGGTGGGGGACCATTTGGACCGACCAGCATGCGAGTGCTCAATCTAAATTTACTAATCCAAGGGAAATGACCCCGACTGAAAATTCAAATTGACTTCTCCCAAGCTCCTAAAACAGAAACATAGACTCTCGGTTGCGGTCTCTTTTCCTTGAAAAACATTAATTTATGACTCCCATGCTCGCAAATTTCAATATAAAAAAATAAAAATAATTCATAACCACCATAGGTCATAAGCACACAATCTCTTGATTGTTTAGAAAAGCATGACTACACATGTTTACTTATGCCCCCATCAGCTATTTAGCTCCGGTTTGGAAGTACAATTTAAATAGATTTTTTTGTTGAAATTTATTTAATTTTTAAATTTTTTATGTTTTGAATAGTTTTAATTTGTCCATATTAAAAATAATTTTTTTTATTTTAATATATTTTTAAATAAAAATACTGTATAAAATGATTGAATGATTTTAAAAAATTGAGATACTCAAATGAAAAAATTTATACCCATACAATTTCATAATTTTGGAGATTATCGATGTAATTACTAATTAAACGGTAAAAAATTTATATCAGATTTTTTTATTAAAAATAAAAGATTTTATTGAAAAAACAATAAAATTACAAGAGAATAATTATAAGAGAGGAGACCCAAAATATCAAAAGAGAGAGGGGTTACCCTCGACAACCAGAGAGAGAGAGAGAGAGAGATAAAAATAAAAGAAAGAAGCATTTTTCGGGATTGGTGATCTTCTTGTGATGCTGCCTCTGCTGCTGCTGCAGCTTCCTCCCTTTAAAAAAATGCTTCCATTTTTAATTCCTACCTTTCACAATTAATAATTAATCCCTTATTCTTTCTTTCCCAAAACCAATACCCATTCAACGCACAAAGATTCGATTCCATTCGATTCGATGCGATTCGCCTTCTCTCGGCGGCTCTTGCGGTGGTTGACGACAGGAAACAGCGTCGTTTCTAATGAAGAAGAAGAAGAAACATCACCATAGATTTCGTTTTGCTATTAATGAATGGGCGGGTTTCAGCTGCAAAAATTGCAAATGAGTTGGCAACCGAATTTGCTGAGTCAACAACGCAAAAACGGTCCTCTAGGGTTAAAGAATCTCGGCAACTCCTGTTATCTCAATAGCGTCCTTCAGTGCCTCACTTACACTCCTCCTCTCGCTAATTTCTGCCTACGTCTCCAACACTCCTCTCTCTGTAAGCATTTCTATCTTTCAATTTCTGCTCTTTTTTTTTAAATTTTTTTTGGCTAATATCTTAAAGATTTTTTCAAGGTAATTCCCTTGCTAGCGGAGATAGGAAGAGAGACTGTCCGTTTTGTATTCTTGAAAAACAGATAGTCCGTTCACTCAGTTCGGATCTCGCGCACGATGTGCCCTCGAAGATTCGAAGCTGTTTGAAGATTTTTGCTGAGCATTTTCGCTGTGGACGACAGGAAGATGCGCACGAATTTTTGCGATATGTGATTGATGCGTGCCATAATACGTGTTTGCGTTTGAAGAAACTGAGTTGGAAAGGGATTGAGAACGGTGGTGATGGGAGTGTGGTTAAGAAGATATTTGGAGGTGCATTGCAAAGTCAAGTGAAGTGCTTGTGTTGCAATTGCGAGTCGAATAAAGTTGATGAGATTATGGATATTAGTTTAGATGTTTTAAATAGTAATTCGGTAAGAGATGCGATGCAAAAGTTTTTTCAGCCTGAGGTTTTGGATGGGAATAACAAGTACAAATGCGAAAAGTAAGTAGTTTGAATTTGTGTGTGTATTTATTTTTTGTTTTTGTGTTTGATATTTATGAATGAGAAATTTATGCTTGTTTAGTTGCAAGAAACTAGTGGCAGCTAGGAAGCAAATGTCAGTACTTCAAGCGCCCAGTGTTCTTGTTATCCAATTGAAGGTGGGTTTTAACTTTTCATGATTGTGTTCTTGCTGTTGTTATTTAGGTTGTAGGTGTTTGAAGTTGGTTGTGATGCTGCTTTTGAGTGATGAGAGTTATTGTTGGATTTTGGTTTTAGCAGAGATTTGAGGGCATATTCGGTGGGAAGATTGATAAGGCCATTGCATTTGAAGAAGTTTTGGTTCTTTCAAGCTTCATGAGCAAGACAAGCCAGGTTTGAATAATTTGATGAGTTCAATCGGTCGGTCATGTAGATCTATGTGGTTGGACTTAGGTTCTTCTACTGCCAGTATTTAGTTCGTTATAAATGCACTTCTCGATTTTTTTATGTGAATAACATGCATTTCTCCAACAAAACACATGCACCTAGTTTGAAATTAAAATCAAATAAACTAGAAGACTTGCAATTTCTTGATGATGAGTATAAACTGTAGAATATATAACATTCATATTTCTTATATCTCCTTGAATTTACTAGATTCAAAATTTAATATAAGGTTTTAGACTTCAGAATCAGGTGGTAGTTGGTAGAGTGGTATTTGCCCAAAACAGAAGGCAGTTGCAGTGATTGCAAGTGCTAGATTTCCTTTAATCTGCAGAATTGAAGTCTTAGATGTCTTTAAGCTAGACTCTGCCTTAAAACAGTGCAGTTCAGATTGGATGTGTATATAATGAGAATGGAACATAAGCCCCTAGCATTTAGCGAGCACCATTTTTTTTTTATGGATAAGATTAATGAGCACCATTTTCAAAAGCTAGTTGAAGGGTGCTTCAATGCATGGTTATTTTTTTTAACTCTCTTCTTGAAATCTTAAAGCAAGTGAAAACCAACCTGTTGCACAATTTGCACCATTTCCATCCCATTGACTTTTATAAGAATGTTATTTTTAGCCTTCCTTTTTAATTGTAGAAACAAGATGGAAAAGAAATGATTCCTGCTGTGCTGTGTATTATTCTACAATTGCAACCACCTAGTCCTAACACCGTCATGATACTGTATGTCATCTTCAACTCCATTTAGCATGATCTTGCAATTTATGCTGCTTGACATGGGATCATAGCATGACATAGATAAATAAATGTGACAGTATTATTACCCAACTTTTGATTTTCCATTTCCCTCTTAAATTGATCCCTAAATTGATTGAAACTGATATATGAGACTGCTAAAACCAACTTGGGGAGTGTCCAGCACAAATGATTGTGCAATCTCCACTGTCTTTCAATATCATCAATTGCAGAAACAATAGAGAATAACAGTCCATTCCAACAAGGGGATCTTCTGGTAAACTAGTTTGCCAATGCTTCATAGAATTCCTGCCTATGAAGAAAGATTGTACTCCCATGCCTTCACACTCCACCCCTATCACCATTTAGTTCTCTTTACAACCTCTTCTCTTGGCAATTGAAAAAGAATGAGGGCATTATACCCTTTTGATGTAATTAATAGATCAGAATTTCATGCTGCATAAAGACAATTGCTTTTCCAATAAAAGGGAATGTGCCTTTCCAATAGAAACAAAATTGACAGATTATTTCTGATCAGATAAGGAAATTCGTTGTTTTTTCATGTGTGCATTCTCATTTGTAATCAATTGATTGGTGTTCAAGTATCTTATCTGTGATCTTTCTTTACGTTTACAAGGGTCAGTTATTGGTGACAAATGGACAATAGAGAGATTTCTGTTTAATGCCTTCTTTCACCTCCCAACAAACAAGAAAAGGAACAAATAAAGCCTATGAAATGAAAAAAGCTACCTGATTGGAACACATGTAATCCATAGTTTATAAATATTTCACATTGTGTTCTTCCCTTTTTTCCTCTGTAATTCATCAGTATTAATATTTCCTCAGGCTTCTTATTCTCTGTTGTGTGCATAGAAAAATGATATGGCAGTACATTTATGTAGGGTCCCAAATATAGATAAGAATTGAAAGTTTGTGTGGGGAATCAAAGCACATATATGTTAGTTAAAGTAATTTCTTTGGTGCAATGCCTCATTTATAACTGAGAAACTTTAATGTTTGATTGAGCACAAGGTTCATCTGTACTATAGCCATTGTGGGCCCTGTATCTTATTATGACAATTTCTATATTTATTTAATTATTTTTTCCTTTTTTAATCCATCACAGGATCCACAACCCAAGTATAATCTTTTTGGTATCATTGTGCACTCTGGATATTCCTTGGAAGCTGGACACTATTATGCATACATCAAGGTCTGTGTTCGCTGGCTTTTTTAATTTTCTTTTTTCTTTTTTACATGTACTTCATTATTGATTTTGGTTTATGGTAGTTATAAAAGCTGCTACTTCAATTTTTTTTTATTGATACCATTTCCATATATTTGTGTGCAGGATGCAATCGGTCGGTGGTATTGCTGCAATGATTCGTATGTGACACTCTCAACACTGCAGGAGGTCATGTCAGAGAAGGCCTATATTCTTTTCTTTTCTCGCACTAACCAAAAGCCAGTATCTGCTGACTCTGCTTTTACCTCCAATGGAGTAAAATCATGCGAATTGAATGGCAGTGAAGCATCTAAAAGTTCAAAGGCTGCTGTTCCTTTGAAAGCATTGCCTACAAAACCACAGGTTGAACAATCTTCAAGAAAGGATATTTCAGCCATGTCTAAGATTGATAGAGTGCCATCTAGCCCACCAGTAACGTTCAGTTTTGTTGGGAACTCTGGATCCAAAAGTGTTCCTTCATCTGTTAATGGAAAGGTTAATCCTCATAAGTGTCAAAACAAGGAAATGAATGGGAATGTGAAAGAGACAGTTCATGTGGAGATATGTGACAAAGATGTATCAACAGTGACAAGCAGTAATGGCTTTGAAAAGCATAAAAATGTTGATGCTATTGAAGGTGAGACCCACCACACATTTGCAGCAGCAAGTGAAAATGGTCATTCTCAAAATGGTGCTTTTAATTCTGTAAAGCCACATATCTGTGACAGTAATGATACAACAAGCAAGTTGACATCAGGAAGAGGACATGATCAACTTGAATTGCAAAATGGTAGTATGAAGTATCACGCTGACATTTCAGGTTTGAAGAGAAAGCTAAAGGAGGAATCCTGCATTTTGCTTTCACAGGATGCTCAATCTCTAGCTAAAGTTGAAGAATTCAAAGAAGTGTATGTTATATTATACTTAATCTGTTTTGAAGTCTTATTTATTGAACCGATTAGCTTCTGGAGTATGACCTAAATTTCCTAAATTATGCATTCAATTTTTATTTTGCTTGATTTGTGTTTATTAAATTTTGTGGTTGTGGTTATTCTGTAATTTTAAAAACTCAAGTTTGCTACTAAGCTTTTTGTTGGTCTTTTGGATCCTCATACTAAAGCTTAGTATTTTGATGTTTTTCTTCTTAAACCATTTCATTGGTAGCCATTTCATTATAAGTTGAAACTAGATGTTGCTATATTCATATTTTTGGGTGGTTGAATGCTTATTATCTGTATGCTCACTATTTCGCTAATCATGTTCGCTTTTCCTACTAACTTTTTTGTTTGTTTGTTTGATGCTTTATTTTGTCTTAGCCTCAACCAAGAAGCATCTTCCATTTTGGGATCATGCGGTTTGTCAGATAAGGTATACAATTTCATGCGTGCGAGAAAGAGGTCATGTATTCAAGAAGCAGGAAACAAACCAAGTGGTATTGATTTAAAGTAAGTCTTGATTAATTTGACTTCTGTACAGTTTCATATATGTTCAGAGTTGTGATTCTAGTAATTTCTCCCCATAGACAATGCCGCTTGTAATCGCAACCCATGTAATGAAAAATATGTTTTTAGGGTCTTTTCTTTAATATGACATTAACATTGCAAGAAAGCCTTTTTATAACAAGTTAAATATTTCTTCCTGTCAGTGTTTGACCTATTTTTTTACTATTGTTCTTTGATGGGAGGAGAGGGGAAAGGTTCTTAATAAACTTGTGCCATTCTTGTTATATTTCTCTGGTGGTTGCTTGCTTTGTCCAATTAAATACAGCAATCTAAATGAGATTTTAGGTTATGGCTTTTAAACTGGTTTCCCTTTGTGCTTCTGAAATGCAGGAAGTTGTTGATTGCAGATGCCAAACGAACCTATATTCCACAAATACCTGAGTCATTGAAAGAGGACCTAGTCCAACGCCTCCAGTTATTTAGTCAAGAGAAATGATATTGCTCTGGAGTTTTGGTGAACTCAACTGGTAATTGAGGTTTTTTTTTTTTTTTTTGGTTTTTGATATCTGAGTTTGGCTGACCATTACTTTTCTGCAATGATATTTTTGCAGTCTCTTGATTTTGTCACTGGAGGAGCTTGGTGTATAATCTGTATCACTAATTGATGTATTGACAGTGATATCTTTTCTTGAGATAATAACTGGGGATCTGCTGTGACCTGCATCTCTGGGCAAGTGCTGGCAGTGACAAGAGGTCATTATCTTGTCTTTTTAATTCTTTATCACGGCAATATGGTATACTGGTAGGTGCACCATTGTTGGTGCTGAGAAGAGAAGGCTGAGTTCAAAATCTTGCAAAAATTTTCTTCCTTAAGGCTGTAAAGTTCGTTTTGGCAGAGAATAAGTCAGGAACCCTATAGATTTTGTACTATACCTTTTTTGGCAATATCTTAGCATACGATCCTTATTTTATGGATGCATTGCAATTTTTCCATTAAAATGTGTCTGGATAGTCCTTGAATGTATACTATCATTGAGTTTGTCCTTCAAGCATCTTCAAGCATGACATGGTTTTAAAGTTGCTTTTGGCAGAGATAAAGTCAGTAATCCTATAGATTTTGCACTCTACCTTTTTTTTTGGCAATATCTTAGCATACAATCCTCATTTTATGAATGCATTGGAATTTTTTCATAAAAATGTGGCTGGATAGTCGTCGAATGTATGCTATCATTGATTTGTCCTTCAAGCTTGGCGTGGTTTTATCCCTTGTACAGCTTGCTCCCTCCGCCCTTCTTTGAACTGTTGATGTTTAATTGGTACAACCACTTTCCTTTTTCTGCACATGGTATTTTGTTTTCTTCAGTGGAGCATGCATTTGATTGCAATCTATTCTGGGACAGTCTGATATGAGGCATGGATCTTTTATTTGCTGGTTTGCTACATGCGTAAGTCCATTTCAAGTTAACTGTTTCCATGGAAGCTGAATATGTATCGGGAGGCAGGGCGAGTATCACATGCTTTTGCTTTTGCCTCTTTTTTTTTTTTTTCATGTTATCAAGTAGAGCTGCATGGCATGTATGATGGTCATGGAAAATCACAGCTAGAGCGACATTGCAGGCAGGGGTATGCTTCTGGGCTTTTCTCTTTGAAGAGCGAGGTTACCATACATCTAATTTCTTTAATTTGTTGCAGATATAATTAAATTGCAATCTAAGTTTGAGGGACTATAGTAATTGAGAAATATTGTCACGACCTTTTGTCAGTTTCTAGCTTTCTATTAGCCATGCATTGATGATTATTCATTTTGTTGGGCACGGGAATCTGCATATCGCAAACAAATTGGTTCGGTTGCCAAGTATTAAGGTCCTAAATACAGCAGACACGGATTGTGCTTTATTTGACATTTATGTTAACTAGATTTGAGTGGGTCTTATTTGAACTTGTTTTAGGCGATGTTGTTACTTTTCAAA
>Ga0325403_1006881_pt1 | contig 10856 bp, 15 predicted proteins | sample PopdelMetagenome_19_FD_205665 | JGI IMG/M metagenome (GOLD analysis project Ga0325403, IMG submission 205665) | Populus deltoides microbial communities from Bellville, Georgia, United States - Xylem-PdKOR-R4 | ecosystem: Host-associated > Plants > Phyllosphere > Stem > Wood/Secondary xylem...
AAAAAAAATATTTTTAACACCACCTAACCTATTTTTAAATCTGACAGTGAGCTGAACCAGTCTCTTCTCCTATCCCGCCACCACTAATATGATCTCACCTTCACTAAAATTACGTAGCCTAGACACGACGACAAACACCATGAATCCCTCCATATCAACCACCAAAGCATGCCTCGAAACCACTCTCACGCAACCAAATTAGCCCGTCCATGCCATCGTTACTCTCTTGTCAGCCTAACCACCTCACCGCAAACTCAACTTGAACCAGCACAACATCAAACACCCACAGACTCACCACCAAAACAATGCTAGCCAATAGCCCACCAGCAACCATAACAGCCTATAAAGCCATCCTCTATTATACATGAATTCAGTGCTCATTTGCCTTTCCTGTCGAATCCATATTAAAGTTAAGTTTTTATGTCAAGATGCTTGAATGCAAAGTTGTGTTCATGTTTGCTTCTTGAATTATTTTTCATGCTTGCGTAAAATTTGTGCTTTTCAATATCAATTGTGTTGCTTGTTTATTTATTCATATTAAATTTTAGTTTTTGTACCAAGATAAATTTATTTCCAAGATTTATAAAAGTTGCGTAAATTTATTATGCACGCATTCTGCTGTTTGATGGCATGTTAGGAATTATAGCTTGTTCGCCTTAAAGTCCACTTTTTACCACGAGGGAGCTGGGAAAGCTGAGTTTGTAAATGTATTTACGGTGGCATTATGCAGAAAATACCCACAGGACTTGAAACAATTCAATGCGCCACCCCTTCTGTCATTGTCTAGTTTCCAATTGCAGATGTGAAGTGACCATTGGGAGTTTCTCGTGGAGACTTCCCTCGAGCCAAAACGGGAGAGAAGATGTGATCTTTCAGGCCTCAGACAGCCACAAAGCTTGCTACATGGTTAGCACACATCCAACCAGCGCAGTAGAAGCCCTTCTTTTCTTTTTTCAGCACTCCTTTTCAGATCTTGAATTGAGTTCTCTGCAAATTTTGTTACTCCTCCATTTAGTTCGGAAGGAAGAAGATGAAATAATCAGCCAATTTGTTGTTCTTAAAAAAGCTGAGATAATGACATTTGCCAGACCAATCGAAAGACTAATACCATGAATTGATACGGACCTACAACACCTACCATGAATGTTAAAAAAGCTTAAATTTAACATTTCCAACTTTCCAGGATCTACAAGACCTGATGCAAGAAATTAAGGAAAGGCCAATCATATGTTTATATGTTGGCAAAACTAAGCTCGCATTTTAAGAGAACAATTACAATGCATGACACAACTCGAGCACTAATAGCACTACCTCTGCAGAAAAGCACAACAAGAAGGGAGGCAAAATGAGTCGAGACCAACTCATAACTAAGAAATTGATGCAACTATGATGGAGCACCAAGATAGGAGGCCAGTCGCAATATGTCGCTGAATATTCCACCAGCTGTCACTTGAGCCCCAGCACCAGGCCCTCGGACAATCAGGGGCTGTTCTTTATACCTTTTAGTTGTGAAAGCTATGATGTTATCAGAACCAGAGAGCTGAGCAAATGGGTGATCTTTCTTATATCTTCGCAATTCAACACGCCCTTCTTCACTCACCGCATCGACCACCCCAACGTATCTCAAGACCTTTGGATTACATACAACAGAGAGAATGTAAACAGGTTAAGAATTTAAATGAACAAAAAATTTAAGCGTACAACACCTAAACAAACACAAAGTGGCCATGAAATATTTCTTGCAAACCAATTATGGAAGGAAGACATGCTTAATCAAACAAATCTACAATTTCTGAGTTCACCATGGTTCATAAGTAGTTGTACTGTTATACAGTATGAATGGATGTTTAGGCCAGTGGCACTGACCCTCACAAAACACGGGGAGGGGAATAACATCTCAATTTCAGGTCTTTGCTTGCCACAAAAGAACTAGGAAGTTAATGAAATAAATGTACTCCTTCCCCTGATTTGACATCAATAATGGTCTTCTCTTTACTATTCCATTTTTCTTAAACTTGATTCAGGCTACATCACATAAACTGGATCACTTCTGACCTACACATCCCAGTTTAAGGCCATCTGCCGAACAAAAGCCATTTATCACACAAATGGTGATGAAAAGAATACATAGGTCATCCTCTACGAGCTAACACACCGTTTGCCAAGAGGGATTGGAGGAAGGATGGGTAAGAGGGGAGGGATTGGGTGTATCCCTTGTTTGCCAAGAAGGATAAGGACTTGAGGCTCCAATCCTTCCTTGTAATTTCCAATCCTCCCAATTTGGATGGATTGCTCATATCCTTCCATTTTTTTTTTAATAATTTTTAATGCTTTCAATTGGAAGGATTGACTATCATCCTTCCCCTCCCTTGCTAGCCAAACAAGTGGATGGATAGGTATCCATCCTTACCTTACTCCAATCCATCCCTCTTGTCAAACTTAGCCCAAGAGTCTTTCAGAATTTGATAGAGTTTTGCGTTTACTGTGGAAAAACATTGTTACTAAGGAAAAAAATTACAAACATGTTTTTGATAGCAAGTGTTGTTGAAAGTGGTTTCGCTATTAGAATGAGGAAATCATAATTTAATCAACAAATACTAGTATGAACATAATTTATGAAGTCTTGATATTTGTCTTATAGCAGATAATAACAGAAAACCTCCATAAAGAGTTGCCTTTTCCAAATTACTTTTCAAATTCTTTGGTGTTATCAAACAGCACATACACTTGTCCAGCTAATGACCATTTGGCATTACAATTGGTGGAAAGCACCCCCAACGACAACGCCAAATGCCCAATAAGACCATATCTATCATTCACCTATGGAAATGGTTTGCATTTAATGTAAATGCAGCTAAAACTATTTAACATTGTTCGCATGATGTTTATTTAAATTTATGCACAAGCCTATTATATTTTCCCTTTTTAAGCTTTTTCATAGAATCCTATGAATTTATGATAACAGACATTTTGCTAAGTTGGCAATTGAAGAATTCTGCTACTTAAAACAGTATTTAGAAACAAGCAGGCATTTCAAGAGATACTCACATCCCCTGCATCCTCAGCCTCTTGTCTCTCCCTAGCCATTTCACTGTCAAATTGTGGCAACCGCTGCATATATTCTTCAACAGATGCACTAGCCTGAAGCAAAAATTGAAACCATCATCTCAAAGAAAAACCAGTATCTTACGCCCGGTTTATGATTGACATAACATGAATCTTTAAGCCCAGTTTATGATTGACATAACATGAGTCTTACTCTCAGTGGTTGAGGGACAAGACTTTGAACAGGGATATCAGAAAGCTCCAACTTTAAACCAGATTCTCGTGCAAGAATGATAACCTGTAAAATGCAGCAGGTTTATGACTGTGCACTTAAGAAACTGATAAGTACAATTCACATGCAATAAAGTTGTAGTTAGTCAACTATCACATGTCATGTCTTCATACTGACAGCAAGTTGATGCCACCAACATCAGCACTTAAGAGAATGCCATCCACTGAATCCAATCAAGGTTTAGTGGAAATGAATCACAAGGGACATACATTGACCCAATATTATATGAGTAACAACTCAGATTCACAAGACGACTTTCTCAATCATTCATGGGTCAGGAAGTCACCATTATATAGCAATTCCAAAGAACAGAAGTCTAATAGATGCAGATATTTGACAACAAGAGGGCATAAACTTAACAATTTGACAAAGTTATTAAGGACAGAACCTTTCTGGCAACATCTGTTCCAGATAGATCATCCCTTGGATCAGGTTCAGTATATCCTGCCTGCTTTGCCTCCGCCACCACGTCACTAAATGCTCGCGTGCCTATGAAATTGTTGAAAATATAACTCAAAGTTCCACTGTGACAACAAAATTGAGAGAAAACTTGTTTCAAAAGATGCACAGTGAAATTATTTAACATTACTATTTCAGATACTTGGAAAGAAATTGATGGAAATATATAACATAACTGGAAGGCCAGGATATAAATATTACAGGGCTTCTTGAGTGCTCATATTTCCATCTATTAAGCAAAAAACAACGACTAACCTGAAAATCCCTTCAATGCGCAGTATTTTATCCCCAGTTTCAAGGAGACCTCGTAAAGTGCTAATAATTGGAAGGCCAGCTCCAACAGTTGCTTCATAAAAGTAATGCGTATAGGATTGCCTTTGCAGAGCTCTCAATTTTGAATACTGAATTTACATGGTATAAGCGATCAAGAAAAGCACGTAGTAAACAAAGGCAGAAGCAGAGATGATGATGAGGACAAAAGAAAAAACATAGCAGCAACAAAACGTTCAGTGACTAACAAATAGTTGATGACCAGCATCCTTCTCCTCTTAAATTAACAAAAAGAGAAACCAACCAAGAAGTCCTGAATACTACCCAATACTACCCAAACATAATTCATGTTACCTGATCAAGAGGGCCTGAATTTGCCTTTTTGTTTGGGGTGATTACGTGAATTCCTCTCCGCAGCCAATCATGATAACAACTTGCAACACTAGAGTCTGCTGTACAGTCTACCAAAACAGTATTTGGAATAAAATTATTTCCATGCACATGTTGAGTGAATTTCTCCAGGTCAGCCACTTCTCCTTTATCCTTTACAAGTTCTCTCCATTTTGACAAGTCAATTTCTCTGCAGCCAGAGATTCATGAGCCAATAGATATAAAGATTACTTTACATGACTGTTATCAACAGAGTAAGATGTTTGCCCACAAACAGGAAACAAATTAATCATATGTACTGGTGCAAATCAAATCCAATTGGATAAATCTATGGCCCGCAGTTTCAACAACATTGGATATTTTCACACACAACTTCAATCTGTACATTTATTTCCCAGAAGCTCAGAGGAAGCAAGCATGTAAACTATGAGTCTCAGTTATATGCTTTCAGCAAGGGTTGAGCTCTGCTATGCTCATATAAAGTTTGGGAAATGGGAGTAACCCAAATAAAATGGGTGTAGAAACCAATTCTAAATTATAGGACAGGTCTAGATATTGTTAATAAGGTGTGAGATAGCATGGAAAAAGCACGAAAATATGTCAGGTTCTGTTAAGAAGTATGTGAATGCAAACCTAGCACTAATGCCAACAAATTGAACAAGTACATTAATACCTATGGGCAGATTCTATTTCAGTAGGAATCATCTAGCCTTTAGTCCCAGGACGGGATTAGAGGCTGTTGGCCTTTCAAGTCTGGGTAGTAGTAAGGGTCAGTCACTTTACCATCTTAAGAAGTGGAAATGACAATTAAATCATCATGTAAACTGTAATGTGATTCTCAATAATATTAAAGGGTTTTAGCTTACATACAAGCTTCCTAGAAGGGTGCAATTAATTTTCTTTGTTCAGTACTATTTCCATGTTGAATTTTCTACTTAAGCCCAATCCCAGTGGCCTTTAAATATAAAGCTAAGCCACAAAATTCTGAAGAGTAGAAAAGTAATTCAACTAATGTATGTATTTGGTGTTAGCTTTTTTCAATTTAAGCTGCCTAGCATAGTCAATTTTCTTGCTTTAATTGAAAAGTGAGAACTGGATTATTCGGAGTGCACTTCTGACTGATTTTGCAGCTCCATAAAGATCACCAGATCTTGTTAATATTGGACAATTTTTGGGAGTATATTAGTTAAATATTTTTCTAAATTTTAACATGGCCCTTCAAGGGACATGCACTATGTAAATCCCAATAGGACACTGATTGAAAGGCCATAATTGGAAATGCTAAATGAATGAGGAGTTAAATGCTGCAGGAAGATATTTGCTAAATGAATGTGTCAGGTCCTGATGGAAGAGAGTTGCACTCCCTCCCATATTAAATTATAAGACAACATTTAAGCCTCTCAAACCTCAGAATTCTTGATGCGTGTTCAAGAGAATGGTCTTTTTTGTTTCAGATAGCTCAGCATTTTGGTGCAATAATTTCAGTTATGCCCTTTGATAAAAATGTGATTGATACTAAGCAATAGTTGTTTATAGGACTTCTGAACATTTTACATCTATAGATTAAGCACATAATTTTTGTATAAAGGCAGTTATGTTGACTTTCAACAGGAACTCAGAAAGCAAAGCTAATAGATAGTATCATACAAACAGGAACCTGATGTAATTCTTAAGACTTACACATCACTCAAAAGCATTGTTCTTGAGCCAGTGATTCCCATAACACGCAAATCAATGTTAAAATCTTCCTTAAGGAATGCTGCCTGCCAAAAGAAATTTGAGAACATGTTCAGATTGAATGTAACATTTAGAATAATAAGTTAGACAATACTACTACTTAAAAATGAAGACAGGATATGGATTGCTCCATCAGCTAACATTCTCACTCATGTCTACCCCTTCATGAGCCACGGCAAGGCTTCCAACATCAAGGCTGCAAGTATTGGTGGTCAAAAACAGTTCTTGGAACCTGATGCTACTTTATTCAAGCTTAGTGAAATCTTTCAGTCTCTAGTTCAGATTCGAGAAAGAAGGTAAAGGCCATTTATTTCAGAAAAGCGTAACTGGGAATATGTATAGATGTCAGTATGACCTTCCAGGGATTTTCCCTTAGCAGGAACTAAAAGAAAGCTGAATTATAGCACTCATGGTGATATTTAATTTCCAACAACAATCCAACCAAGCAACCACATCAAAATACCAGTAATAATAAATCCTAGTTACATGCCAGAACCTCAACCATATGTTATGTAAGCAACCACTTTGGGAAAAGATGGATTTTATGCAAAGAAATAGAAAAGTTTAAGCAACCATCTATACAATGTAGTTATTGTTTAACCAATAGAAGATACAAATGAATACGAGGAATTCATCCAGTGGCCTTAAATATTCTGTTGGTAAAAGGCACCACTAGCACACTGCATAGTATTTACTCCTTTATTGGTACTGCGTTTCGTTCACTTCTAAAACATTGACTCATAATTAGTAAGTACTAGCATGAGCAAGAAAACGTAAAAAAAACCTTCTAAATGTGGATCAGGCACCACATTCTTATTTAAATAGATAGCGGTTGAAATAACAAGGAACTGCAATCCAATTGTATTTTACCTCAACTATAAAGTCATTTTCTTCAGATCAACAGCTATTAACTTGATTATAGTGGCAAAGGATAATGAATTCGTTAATGTTTGCATTCCAAAGTTAATTATTCCATAATTGCCAGCATATGAAAGAATAATAAGAGATATGACAATGTCCCAATACACACCTGATCCCTGAGCTGGTCAAGTAATGTGGCACCAATCAAACCAGGTCCAATAATTCCCATTGCTATCGTGGTCTTTGAGAGATAAAACCTCGAGTGAACAGCTCTTAAAGCCCTTATACAATCTTCACGCTTAATAACAACTGTAATATTGTATTCAGAGCAACCTTGAGCTATGGCACGAACATTAATATTAGCCTGCATTTGCAAAAACATTTCATACTCTAATCAGAACAGAACAGCAAGAAAATAAGAATAGATACTATTAAAATTATAAAGATATTAATCATCCAGAATACCCACTTCAAGAAGTATGTGTAAAGCCTTTTACCTTAGCCAGGGCATTGAAAAGAGTAGCACTGACTCCAGGTGTACTAGCCATTTTCTGGCCAACTGCTGCTAAAATGCTACAATTTCGAATGACTGCAACCTGAAGAGTGATTTTGAGAAAACAACGAAGTGGCTAAATATGATTCCAATACACTAGAAAGTAAAAAGGATAAAATGCACTGTCATTGAGAAAACAAACTACATTAATAGAGCTCCAGACCAAGAGTCCACAAATAAGGGAACGAGGTCAGAAGAATGTTGCTATGACATTTGATTAGAATGGCAAGAAGTACATTATCATTCAGTGAGTGCATATGACAGGAACTACCAAATCATACTCAAAACTAAAAACCGTGTCAGATGCCAAAAGTCCAGGAGCTGAAATTTTGAAACTGAAATAAGATAATGTTGACGCTTTTTTTACATATGGCTGTTTTCCAGACACCAACAGTTTTAACAAAATAGTCACAAGACATGAACTATCAAAATTCCCACAAAATATGACAACACCAGAGATTAAAAAAAAGAAGAAGAAGAAGAAGAATTTAAGGGAAAAAACTCTAAGAAGACAATAATTCATAAATATTATGTGTACTTGGTAGTGTTTATGTTGAATTTTAGTTAAATCCAAACAGCACCTGGGAAAGACGCCCAGCATTCAAAGCTTCATGAAATCTAGACTTCAAAGCCTCAGCAACAGCTGTCACTTCTTTCTCAGGCACAGCAAAGCACACAGAATGCTCGCTACTTGCCTACATGAAATTCAGTCACTTAGCATCCACGTTAAATGAGAAAACCATCAAATTGATATAGGTGGATAAAAAGTACCTGTGATATCATAATGACATTAGCTCCCACGTCTTTGACAGCACCAAAAATGGCACTAGCTGTACCAGGAACACCAGCCATTCCAGTTCTGAAAACAAAGGAGTAAACATAAAATGGGAAAAAATGAATTCAACATGAAATACATGAATATGATATCACCAAGAAATAGCTCACCCCTCAACATTCACAAGAGCCACATTGTCAATAGTTGCAAAACCTTTGACAGGTGACTCCAATTTCTGGCCATCTTCATTCTCAGCAGGCCGGCAGATCATTGTCCCAGGTGCAGAGAGGTTAAAAATATTCCTTATCATAATGGGTATGTCATATCGCATCACAGGCAAAATAGTGCGGGGATGTAAGACATTTGCCCCAAAATAAGACTGCAAATCCACAAATATAATCTTAGAAACATGAAGTTAGATAGTTCAAGCATTGACAGGTACAAAAAGAGTGGTGAAGTTCACCATTTCCCAAGCCTCTTGGTAAGACAATGTCCGTAGTATTACAGCCTCACTAACTGCAAATGAAAAGGAAAAGAATCTTTCAGCATTACTATCTAACCTCATCACTTGTGTCCTCTTGAAAGTTGTAAGAGGCCATTCTCCAGAATATGAATGGTCTCCCAATAGGTAGTACAGCAGAAGAGGTAGAACCTTGTAGAGGTTAAGAAAAAAAAAGTGTAAGCCAAGCACAAACCTTTTCTGGGGTCTGCACTGTATACCCCATCAACGTCTGTCCAAATTGTGACTTGGCGAGCCCTCACCAGAGCGCCCATTATAGCTGCGGAGAAGTCACTTCCATCTCGCTTCAAAGTTGTGGGAATATTTTGCGGCGTACTGGCTATGAAACCAGTTGCAACTATTGTCTTTGATGGATGTCGAGAGAACCACTCTTCAAGTCTTTTTTCCGATTCCACAAAATCAGGATCAACTTGATTAGACCCAGACGGATTTACAATAAGCACTTCTCTTGTATCCATCCATTCACAATCTAGCCCATTCTGCACAAGAAAACAATAACCTAATAATACACCGGATAACATGTGAGAGGCACAATTGACAGGTACTGTTTGTGGCAATGAGAAAATAACCACTGGACCTTTCTAACAACATATGACAACATCTGAGCAGTCCACAACTCCCCATGTCCTGCAACAAAGTCAGAGAAGGACTCCGTTGCATGACCAGCTGCAATCGATGAAAGTAGAAAGCTGTCAGAGGCAATATAAAGCCAAACACGACAAGGAAACAGACAAACACTTCATATCAACACAAATTAAGAATTATAACAGAGTTGCTAAAAAAATATGAACAAACTCAGATATGGCAATTTACTAGTTGCATAAGCAAAAAGAGATTTAGTCCATTTCAACATCTCATACGCATGCATGAAAAGGAGAGAAGGAAGGAGAGCATTCCGATACCTATGTATATTGCACGAAGCATGGCTTTGAGGTTATTAATATCATGATGCAACCGGGACAAAAAGCTAGCAAGATCATCACCATCAATAAGATCCATGGCTGTTAATCTATGCTTTTCAAAAACAGCATCAACAGCAGACAGATAGGAATCATCCCGTGATTGGGCCTTGTTTATGAGATCATACATCATATCTGTCACCTTGGACATGGCCGATACAACCACCAACTTCCCTTCTGAGCTATCCTTTAAAATGATATCTGCCACATTCTTAATCCTCTCCGAGCTTCCCACACAAGTACCACCAAACTTATGAACCGACCACATATCACCTTTTAGAAGTTTAACCTTTCCCTTGGATTCATCCACCAAAACCGCTACACACGACACAGCCCCCGTGACATCAATCAGCTAAAATCAAAAGAAACAAATCTAAACCAACTCTAGAGAGAGAGAAGAACAAGCACCAAACCTTTAACTGTGCTCGAGACATGGCCGCGCAAAGACTCCCTTCTTCCCCACTGGGAAAAAAAACCCCTCCTGAAATCAATTTAATACAAAAACTTAAATTAGGTATCAGAATTGAATAACCCAATCGCTGAAACTACAACAGGAGCATTGTTTCCCAATCGAAATTGGATCTGAATATAAAGAAAAGAACCTGAAGGGAGAAGAGCGAGGAGAAAGAGATAAAGAGGAGGAGAAATGAGAAGGAGAGATCTTGTTGTTGAGTTGAGAAAATGTAGTTGAAGGAGAAGAGAGAGTGCGTGAAGTATTGGAGATCGAAGCAGCGGAGAATGCCATTTGATTAGCTTTAAACAAAGTAAAAATGGCTACGCTTTTTATTTGTAGTTCTGTTGCTGTTTTTATCTGATCTCTGTGGGCTTTGGGTTTTAGTTTGGCATTTGGCGGCTTTTGGTCTGTGTTATTTGTTTGTGAAGGAGACGAGCGCTGATGTTGATGATGATGGATGATTTTAGGCTGATTTTCGGAGAGAGATTTTCAGTGAGTAGGAAAGTACATGACAGGCCACTGATGCTGTGACACGTTATCA
>Ga0325403_1006882_pt1 | contig 10856 bp, 6 predicted proteins | sample PopdelMetagenome_19_FD_205665 | JGI IMG/M metagenome (GOLD analysis project Ga0325403, IMG submission 205665) | Populus deltoides microbial communities from Bellville, Georgia, United States - Xylem-PdKOR-R4 | ecosystem: Host-associated > Plants > Phyllosphere > Stem > Wood/Secondary xylem...
TATGTATTATTGAATATGATCTTTACTGTATTTTATTATATATAAGCATATACTTTTTTATTCACTATTATATTTTTTAATCGATGTTAAAAAATTCATTAATAACACCTACACATTAATTATTTTGCGTTAGAAAAAAAATTATTTTATCTGCAATGAGGCGAGTTGAATAAACGCATTAACACTTTGTTTTTTTATATTTATTGGCACATATGATTTTTGATATATTTAATTAAATGAATACATATGCCTTTTCATTTATAATTAGAATTAAAATAATATTTGAAAAGCTTGCATTTTTTTTTTTTTTGCTAAAAAATATTATCCAACCCACGGCAAATCAGAGATCAAATAACTAGTTTTAACTAAAAAATGGCATGTTTGTTAAGAAGTTATGCTATCTTCATAGACTTTTCAAGGTAAAAAATCTTAGAGTCCAACATTACAAAGAATTTATTAAATTTACGATGATGGAGAAGTTTTTTTAGGAAAATAAATATTTTTTATAAATATTTTTATTTTTATATTTTAGAATTTTTTTATATTAAGTATCAATATAGTTTTCTAGTTGATTATATACAAAGGATTATAAAATTATTTTGGCAAATGAAACTTTGATGAATAAAAATTGAATATTTTGGATATCTACTCATAATTATAGTGTTCTTGATTTTTAAGAAATTTAACTTGTAACAAACTCTATTATCCTTTATTTCCAACCATGTCAGTTAGTATCAGAGCTATATAAGTCGATTTCAAAGCCCAATAATTTCTAGTGGTTAATGTTTGTGATCCATAAATCTATCTACTAATATAGCATTTGTGGTTGCATTTTGAAAAAAGTAGGTTTGAAAAAAACACTTTTAGTTGTTGTAGTTGGATTAAAATATATAATTGGTTAAAATTGTTGCTGATAATAAAATGATCAAAATGAACAGATAGTAATTCCATAACTTCAAATTATATAAGAAAATATGTTGTTATTAATACATAAGAAATATAGCAAAATAACATTATGGCCTTAGTTTTTTTGTTTTTAAGAAAATATTAATAATAAATGTACCAATTGCAAAGTTGGTCAAATTAAAAATGTAAGCATTATTATTATTTATACATGTCTTGAAATATAAACTAATTTTATTATCCTATTAAACCAATTGTAATCTCATCAGGTACATCATCCATTTGAGATTATTAATGGTTTGCATGACTTTGTGAATGTGCCATAACATTGGTTAAAATCTAATTAGGAATAAAATATAGATGGTGATCAAATTCTGCAAATGTATTATCATCTTGAGTATTTATTCTAATGTAGTTATGTAGAGTCATTGATATAACTATAACTTGAACTTGTGTTTTGTAAGGATAAGTGGGCGTGTTTTGCAAAAGTTTCCATCTTTTTTTGCACACTTTAAAAGTACATTCAATCACATTATGTATCACGATTGAATACTTCTTTTCGACTTCTTTTGTTTCCTCCACATCAAAAATATGACATGTGATATATTTCACTTTTATACAAATATAAAAATCCATAATCATTTGGATATTAAACATCTACCAAATAATATTTTCCTATGAGAATAAATAATAAATTTGTAAGTTATTACACATAGAAAGGTTATTTAGAAAAATAGTAGTAATAACATGATATTTTCTTATCAAATTACCTTCAGGTGGTTTTAGAAATTTTATCTAGGGATTGTCAATGCTTCTAGAAAAATATATGTGTCATGTGCACTACCTTCCCATCCTTCTTAAATGAAGATGAATTGCATGTCAATACTATATGGAGTCACTATGTTTTGAGTTGATGCACATTTTCTACCTATAAATGGAATTTAATTCTCTAAAAAAAACAAGCATGCACATGTGAGTCATCAATTGCTCCTATATAGTTTTACATCAAATACAAGTAAGATAAGTTTATAAATTATTGAACAAAAATATCCAAATAATTTATATTTAGCATTAATAATACAAAAGTATATTAGTATAACCTAGAAAATAGGCATATATCTTGAAGTCATCTCAATTTCCTATGGAGTGTTTCTAAATTCAAGGTCTCCTAGTTTTACAATATCAATTAAGAGCAAACATACTATTTTAAACACTTCTTTAAAATATCTACTAATAATTTTGCTCAAATGTTGAAATCTTTCTTGAACTTTTCTATTTAAAGTATCTAATGCTAGTGTATAAAGAAACATGACCACATTTTTAATAACACTCATTCTTCTTGAAGTTTTTTTACCCATGCTTTGATTCTAAATCAAAGCACAAACTTTGAAATGTTGTTGCATCCATCTTAAATATGTTGAGATATTGTTTCCAACGTCCTTTTAAGATTTCATTCAACCATCTCATACCTATTTCATATGAAGTCATACAAAAATCTTTATGCATATAATTAAGATAAATACATAGAGATAGCTCCAGTAAACATAATGCTAGTTTATTATAATCAAGATCTCACTTTCAAAACGATTCATAATCCCCATCACTATCATCGTTGTCATAATCATCTGTATCTCCATCATCACCAACACCACCAATGCCATAATTACCATCATTGTAATTAATTTAATAAATTACATGATTCATTACATCATCATAATCTTCCTCAAAATTATCTTCGAATAAAGCATTAAACCATTTAGTTTCCATAAAATGAGAAATGAAAAAACATTTATAAAAGGTATTATTTCATTTTGAAAAAAAAAGGCTTAACATTTATATTAGTTTATAATTTCACTATGAAGGACTTATTTTTTACTAATATATTAGTCTAGATAGTGTATTTTATATTTTTATATTTATGAACTAATGAATTCAATATATATTTTAGTTGCACTAATCAAGCCCAATAGGTTAACAACTTTTAAAACTAATCTAATCTATTTGATTTGTCTTGCATGAATCTATATGCTAGTATTCATGCGCATGTAAAAGCTCCCAAGCCCTATACTCAGCCAAGGACCACAAAAATTAACAATAGTAAAGGAGGAGGTTCTCAAATTCTTATATATCCTCTAAAGTTAGAATATAAATAACATGATAATAATACTACCATTCATTGTTTAAATAATCCAGTTACATTATCATAATAATATAAATATTCATCAATCATACTAAATTGCAATACTATAACTAAAGTCTTAATTTAGTCATGAAACATTAACATCCATTACAAACATCCTAAATAACTTAAATCTAACTAAAGAATCGAAAATCCATCATCTTAATTCTAATGCCTTAAGCTTCACTTATACATCTTCTTTAGCCATTTTAGCTTGGAATCATGATCTTCACTCTCTTACTCCTTAAACAAAAGAGCTCTGAAGAAAATGAATGAAAGTTATCACATATAGTAATTTCATATATAGAATGAAGGTCTCTCATTATTTCTTTAATGTCACACCCTTTCTTATCTCTACAATGACTCTTGCTCTTTATAACATCTATTAGTCGATCCAAAAGTAACAATAACATAGTTTCAATTCTAGAACCTTTTCTACTTCTTTGTCCACCTTGTTATCTAGAATGTTCTTTATGTTTTCTTTTACCATGTACTTTTGAATAACAATTAATCAACAATACTGCTTACCATAAGGTGCACTAGGGGTGATGCGTTTTTCTCTTGCACAACTAGTCATTTTACCCAGACTCTCGTAAACCATTAGGTTTCCTAGTGATCATGATATTAGGTGACAACTCCTTTAAAAATCATAATTTTATGATTAAACCTCAAACCCTTCAATCCAAGAGGCAGTTCATCCATTCGATGTCATGCACGCATTAACAAGATGAGGACTCCACCGAGGACTTGTCTGGTTGGACTAAGCTTTGTTAATTATTTGTTGCCGTGTTTATTTTATTGGTTTATGTAATTTAATTTTGCCATAAATTTTTTTTACATATTGCTCATATATAAGTACATCGAATATGGATTCATGCTTTCATGCATTTAAAATTCTGAGAGTATAAACCCAATTCTAGGTTAGGTGGAGGAGTATTGGTCTACCTAATGACTTTCAGTTGGAGTTTAGACTCATAAAACACCCAATTATGAGCTGAGTATTTACTTGATAATGGTGGTCAAACTGTGCCCAAATCATTCCTTGTAAACCCATATACTATGTTCATAAGAGGTGGTCACTGGGAAGATCATAGACCTTATTGACGATAGTAAGCCTACCTTTCATGTAATGACGAGAAGCCACCTCTAGGATTTTTAACTCCTAAATAGTTCATTTTGCATTAAGGAAAACTTGATAAAAAATCCTAAACACTACAAGATTTTTTTGAGCTAAGACCATGACTTTTTCTTAATACGAGAAAAAATATGAGATGATGTAACTAGCTATGGGGAATTGCTTAAGGACTAAGGCCAGAAAATTATCGCACAAAAGAACCATTTGTTTTTTTTTAAAGAGGCTCAGACCCATCTTTTTTATTGTACTTTCCAATGTGTATGGAATTTAACTGAAATGAGGACTTGGAAAAGATCTCTTCAGATTCATTAGATTATGTGTTCTGTCTGTATTCAACAGAATAAGTCATGGATTAACTATTTGAACAAGTTAATCCATATTAGATGTACATGTACATACACTTGCATCAATACATAAGTATATGCATTCATGTTTTGGGGTTAAATGTCATATGTCCATGGCCAGGTTGAAATATAGGTCACTGTAAAGTCCAAATCCATAAAATCTACAACACCAAACTTTAACAAATAAATATGGAAGATAAGGATCGATGCTCACTTTTAAAAGGAGCCAGACTCCTTAAAAATCAACATGGCACACATCTCTAGCCTACTCGAGCAAAAGCTCAGGAACATATCTAGTGAAGGTCCATTTAATTAGCCTGTGACCTTTGCCTAAACTCAGGCTACAACTTAACATGAAGAAAAGATAGTTGGCTAAGGTCAGGATCCCTAATGCAATATGATATTTATGCAGTCAACTATACTTACACCAGCCCCAACAACTGTGGATGCATTCTTCAATGAATCCCATAAGATAAAATACTCCAATGATGTTGATTATGATAAGATAACAGCGTCAGAAGCAAGAGTAAAAGCTATTGAAGGTGTTGACTTGTATGATCCCGTCCAAGCCACCAAGATATGTCTAGTTTTGAATGTTTTCATACCAAAAAAATTCCATGTATCTGAGTTCATAAAATACACCGGAACTTAGTGCCCTGCCACTCATCTCAAACCTTATTGTAATAAGATGACATAAATTATGCATGATGAAAATTTGTTAATGCATTTTTTCTAAATAGCTTGAGTGAGGTTGCATTAAATTGGTACATGAGGCCGGATAACATGTAAATTTGGAGCTAGAAGTATCTTGCATATGCTTTTATTAAGCAATACAAGTTTAACATGGACATTGCTTGAGATTGAGTCTATTAGTGTTGGAGAAAAGAAGCCACGAATCAGTCCGAAAGTATGCTCAACAGTGAAAAGAAATGGCTGCTTAAGTTAATCCACCACTACTTGAAAAAGAAATAATCAACTATTTTCTAATACTTTTAAAAACCCTTATTTTGATCATCTGATAGGTGCCTAAGCCCAGCACTTCATTGATATAGTGAAAGTGGCTGACAGAATTGAGCAAGTCATAAGAGCTAGTAAAATTGCTACTAGAAAGAAGAAAGAAGACAATGAAGTCCATCAGCTGTGATCTAACCAAAACCAACCAAGAAAACAATGGAATAATATGTAGATGCCAAGGCAACAGAACCTTATATCTAGTTATCAACATTTATGTTTGCCTCATCCCCTCAAAATCAACTAATAATTGGTTAAAACAATATATAACCTCATTGACATCTATAACAAAATAAGAAGGCCTTACCATCTTTCTTTTCCTTAAAAAAATGTTTAAGTTATTGATCAGTATTGGACAAATCACTTTAATGTTGCAGAAACCATTTCAACCACCATACCCAAAATGGTATGAGCCTAACCAAACATGTGAGTATTATGATGGACTAATGAGGTGTAATATTGAAAATTATCATTCTTTCAAGGACAAACTTTTTTAACTTATTAAGGCTGGGTGGATTGTATTTAAGGGCTAGAAAATCTCCAAGAACAATGTGAAGGGATAAAAGAACCGACTATAAAAGCTTCAGGTGTTTAAGAAAATAAGAGAAGTCAAATTGTTGTAGTCAACATACTTTGTCATTTTAGTTTTGTAAACAAGGTCTTCAAGACCACGTTTTATTTTTAGATGTTTTCAAAACTCAATCTTATCTTTTAATAGGATTATACATTTTCATAGTCTAATCTTTACATTGAAATCAAGAAATATTTTGTTATGAAAAAAGTAATGACATCTTTATTCATGATAGAAATGATCAAACATCAAGGTGTGCCATGCAAGATGCTAAGAGGCAATCCCCACCCTTATAAAACCTATAAAATCGACTTTCATAACTGATCTCATAGCTTTATTCAAAACATTTTGACCAAATAAGTTTGTAAAAAATCATTTTACCAAAATAATCCTGAAAAATTGAATTTGATTTTTTGTTTTAGAAATAATTTGATGTTTTCTTAAAACAATATTTAAACACTTTTTTTTAAGGTGAACAAAGTATCATTCAAGCAATTCACTTTTTGAGGTGACCAAACAATTTTGAACTAAGACATAAAAAATAAAAAATGCATAAAAAGCTTTACCATGTCTTTTAGGCCATATATTTAGTTATATGCATAATCGCATGTAGTTAAATTTACTAGTCATTGATTCATAAAAAACGTAAGTCTTTATACAAAAGTTCAAAACAGTTACACTAAATAAGGACAAAACTCATCAGTTTTAACCATTTGTGCTTCAAATGATAAAATGTTATCTTTGTTATCCCTTTATATTTTAAAAATATATCACTTATGTTCCCTATTTGAGCCTGCATATGTTTTTTCTTGTGAAAACTCTAACTAGGATCACACCCCACAATGGGGGAAAATGAAAATTGTAAAGATCAAGAGTCGATCTTGAGGATCACACCTCATATTAGGGGCAAGCAAAAATTCAAAGATCAAAGACCGAAAAGATGCTGTGAAAAATCCAAAGAGCTTGAGAAATCCAAATGTGGGGGAGCATGCCCAAATGAAAAGAAAAAAATGACCAAGTCAAGGTTAAAACAAAAATGCCCCACCTAAGCAATCAAAATAGGTGAATCAAAGAAAAGAAAGACACAATGATAGTGATCCTAAGTCTTTAAAACCTTAAAACACTCTTTAAAACTACAAATCCTTTTCTTTCATAACCAAAAGACATGACCTCATTATGTGTCTTTAAAAGTCTTTTCTAATCAAACAAGTAAGTAAACTGAACCGATAAATAGTGCTCTCAAAATAGAGAAGTTTCATAAAAATCATGATATTGCGAACAAAACTACTCGTGATTATTCATACTGATAAAATAAATGCTAAAAAACAAGACAATTTATGTGAAAACCTGATAAATTAGAATCTGAACAAAATAAAATACCGAATAGATTAAATAAAAGAATTTCAGGTATTGTAAATGGACACAATTGAATAAAAGGTAAGGTGTTGCGGTGTAATTTAGTAAAAAGAGAAATTATGTGACAAAAATAGAAATAAAAAGTAATGAGAGCCAATGTGTAAATAAATAAAACCTAGACTATAAATACTCCAATTTTTCTCTCTTTTAGGCGAGAGTGTGAAACTAAGAAATGGGGAGAAATTGTGTGATTTGTCTACCCAAATTCTTGTTAATTTCACCAATTAAAGTGAGTAATTAGAGTGATTAGCTTAGTTAAACATCAAGAGGGGGTGATTTTAAGGTGATGAGTACTTTAGAAGAAGAAATTCAAGCTAGGGTTTGAAGAGGGAGGAGAAGAAAACTTGATTTTTTTTCTTGCATTCTTTCCTTAAATCCTTATCAAAGTGAGGTAAATAACATGCTCCAAATGATTTATTCCTCTAATTTTATGTTTGATGAAGGATTATGTAGAATTGAAATTATGTGAAATTGTGAGATTATGTTATAGATTATGGGAATGATGCAAATTATGATCGAACCATGTTAGAATGCATGTATTAAAATTGGGTAAGTGTTTAATTTTAAATAAAAGAAACAAAAATTATTTCCTCCTTTTTTTTATTAAACTTTCGACCAAAAGAGGAAATAATTAGGGGATTTGAGGTTTTAATAAAATTGTTTGGAAAATATAGGAAGAAATAGGTTTATAAGTGTTATTATTATGAAAGGAGTAAGAAATTTTCAAAGAGAAAAGAAAAAAAATCTCTACTTACTTCTTTAGGTTGATTTTGGTTAAAAAAAGAAAATTAGAAAAAAATAATTGACTTTTGATAATATTATTGAGGGATCTTGCCCTGTTGAAGATAATTAATGTTGATAGGTTAAATTGAATAATGAATTTTGTAAATAAATAAATGAATGATTAAGTTAAGCTTAATTAAGGGTGTTCAGTATATTCAACAAATATGTAATTGATATTAGAAATTTTACTAGTACCAATACATGAAAATAACATAGTCATTTGTGTAGGGGAGGCCACGGGACCTAACCAGTAACAAGGGACCTCTTTACACATACAGACACTAGGTAGGTGTTTGACACCTTGAAATAATTAATTTTTTTTTATTGTAGAAGGAATTTTATAGGTTGTAAATTCTAGTGCTGGTTACTGGAAATAATGCCCTTGGTGAATGGGCAAGCCTTGAAAAATTATTTTCTGGTTACTAAAAATAATACCCTGGTAAATGGATAAGTCTTGAAGATTATTTCCTGGTTAAATGGCCATGTTAAGAAAATTAATTTACGAATCAATGGGATACTCACTCGATGTAAAATAGATTAATTGTAAAACTTTGAAGTTAAATATGTTGGTTTGTGGGAGATGCTCTTAATATTTTTATTTAAGTAGATTTATTTCTATGTCTAGAAGAGAATTTATGAAATTAAAAATTTCAAAAAGAAAATAAGACAATTTATTCGATGATATGAAAGTCACTTTAATGTATATGAATAGTTAGTCCTTAATCAATTACTTATTGAAAGGTGCAATTTTTAAAATATGTTTAATACGATTATGTTTTTAGGTACATCGCACCCTCGATCTGGAAAGTAGATGCTTGGATAAATAATTTTGTTATGTGATTAATGTAATTGGAAGAACTAAAATTTTGTTGTAATATACTTCCATATCTAAAAATTGTAATGTTTAACTTATTATCTTATGTATGATGCAATTTATAATATTATTATTATTAAGTTGAATTATGGTTGGTTGTATATATATTTTGAGCACAAATACTTAAAAAAAAAAAGACGATGCATGCTATAAATTTATTAGCTTTTATCATAGTGTTCTATAAAAAATAGAATTGAGATATTGAAATATGCTCGAGTTTTGGAAGTTCAAATGATGGGACGAATATTGTGATTGATGTTACAGGTTGAAAAATGATTGAGTCGATAACTTGGTATCTAAAAAATACAAAGAAAACTCTGCCAAAATTTCAAGAAAATAATATATATATTGAGTTTACAAGTTGAAACTGTTACAATTTATTTTCTAAACAAAACCTTGAGTTTTACTCGAACCTCTTGCTTTGAAACCTATAAAAAAAAAGGTCACCTCATCATATACATTTGTCAAATCAAATCATCTTTTTTCTAAAGAAATATTAAAACCCTTTTAGAATTGTAAGAGATTATAAAAAAAAATTGTTTTAAGCTTACATTACGTAAATTTCTATTTTTAAAATGAAAAAAAAAATAATTGAAACCATGGATAGCCCAACTTTGAGCTAACACTTCTTTCTCAACCATTACCCTGTCTATTGACCTGGGTCAACATAAGGATAAAAATAGTTATTATTATAATTTTAAAACCCGACTCGAGGGTCAACCCAGAGTTAGGCTTGTATCACAAGTAGGGTTGATCGTTGACCCGGGTCAACATAATAATAAAATGGTTATTATTAATGTTTTAAAATCTAACTCGAGGGTTGACCCTGGGTAAAGCCCGGATCATGGGTTGAGAGGGTTGACTTGGGTCAATGTATGGATAAAAATGGTTATTATCGTTGTTTTAAAACTCGATTCAAGAGTCGCCAGGGACAAGGCCCAGGTCATGAGTTGGGAGGGTCAAACCGGATTGACCTACAAATTTTTTTAAAAAAGAGAATCAAAGTAACCTTGTTTTGACCCAAATAATTTCAAAAAAAAAATCAACGAGTTTTTGACCTGTGTTTTATCTTAAGTTGACCGGATCAATCATCGATCAAGTTTTGGACCGGGTCAATCATTCCTTTATTTTTTCTTAAACCAGGACCAATCTAGGTCCTAGATTATCCAGGTCTTAGGTTAATTCATAAGTTTTATAACGATAATTATTATAATATTATTAATCTTATCGCTCAATATAAACTAAAATAATATCTAATTATTTTATAAAATATCCAAGTTTAGCAGCAATGCATGGTAAAGGTAAAATATACCTTTTATATTTATTTTATCTTATCTACTATAATTAAACAGGATACAAAGATAATTATTTTATCTTATATACTATTATCAAATACAATTCTGTTTTTTTCTTTTTCTCTTTTCTTGTTTCATTTATATTCACTATCCTCATCCTTTTATTTTTATTTTTAATCTAAGAATAGGAACCAAACATTATTTTGAATATAGATTCACAACTTATTGTTAAAAACTATCTAACTCTTATTATCTGCAACCAGAGCAACAATATCAACATGATCCAATTCTGAAAAAAGCATTGCCTAACCTTCTCAAAGCCCTCGTAAATATAGTCCTATAACT
>Ga0325403_1006883_pt1 | contig 10856 bp, 7 predicted proteins | sample PopdelMetagenome_19_FD_205665 | JGI IMG/M metagenome (GOLD analysis project Ga0325403, IMG submission 205665) | Populus deltoides microbial communities from Bellville, Georgia, United States - Xylem-PdKOR-R4 | ecosystem: Host-associated > Plants > Phyllosphere > Stem > Wood/Secondary xylem...
ATACTATGTACATATCCCATAAATTCTGAATGATAAAATTGCATCATTAATGACTTCATATTTCTCTGATACATTCAATGGACGTATCCCATAAGATATACAATTGATGCTTCAAGAAAAGGAAAGGGGAAAACAAAAGAACAAAATAATAGAAAAGGAGGAGGCGTGCCAACAATACAAGATTCTATTAATATATAACTAGAAAATGGGCAAAAAATTATGACATTAACTCTCTGGTCTTTCACACACAAACCCTTTGTAGTTTGGTCCGAATTAACTATTTAAATCCTCATGGTTTGATACCAAATTCATTCATGTTCCATTGTTCTCGTTAGCCATGGCATCGACTTATTCTTACATGTTTTTTTCTTTTTTTCTTTTTCTCCTCATCACTTCACAATTCTCATATGCTAGATATCCCAAGGGCCAGCTTGACTTGTCTGCCAGCTTCCTGCCAAGACTACAAGCAGAAACGCAGATAAGAGGGCTTAATTTGTTCCCTAAGCATGCCATCAACGTACCTGCCTTTGATGATAATGAACTTTTAGGCACTTCTTCTCCAAGTATTGTTGAGAAACAATTCCAATTCCATCTTCTTGGTAACCCAGGGCCTTCTGTTCAAGAGTTTGGCCATTATGCTGGGTACTACCGCCTTTCCCATACTAAAGCTGCAAGGTAATTCAGAGCTGCATGTATTTTTTTTTTTATCGTTATTATGCCTGATGCAGTAAATTAATGAAGACGTGATGCATATGCACGGAGATTTTCAGCCAAGTTATGTAATCATGTGCTGCTTGTTATATGCAGGATGTTCTACTACTTCTTCGAATCGCGGACTAACAAGAATGATCCTGTTGTCATATGGTTGACAGGAGGGCCAGGATGTAGCAGTGAATTGGCATTGTTTTATGAAAATGGTCCTTTCCATATTGCAAACAACCTGTCTCTTTCATGGAATGACTACGGTTGGGACACGGTAATTGCAGTACTGCTTTTACTTTTCTGATAACCTTGATTTCAAATTTCCTCTGATACATGATAATTATACCTCCAGCATAAACAAGTTTTCTGTAACCATTGATCTTTGGCAGGCATCAAATATTATATTCGTTGACCAGCCTACTGGAACTGGCTTTAGTTATACGACAGAGGAGACTGACATTCGCCACGACGAAACTGGAGTCAGCAATGACTTGTATGACTTCTTGCAGGTCAGATTACTTTCATTTACTGTCCTCCTTTTCATTTCATTATTTGTCAACATCTGAAGTTTTACGTTAATGATTTGATATTCACATCATCTCTCTCTCTCTCTCTCTCTCTGATTCTGTAGGCATTTTTCAAAGAGCATCCTCAGTTGACGAAAAATGATTTTTACATAACTGGAGAATCTTATGCTGGGCACTACATTCCAGCATTAGCTTCTCGGGTTCACCAAGGAAACAAAAAGAAAGAAGGAATTCATATAAACCTCAAGGTATGCACCCAATGCCCTCAAATCTTGCTTGTTTTATAGCTGTTTCATAACTGCTGAATTGGTTTCTACTATTTCTAACCGCTAAAACTTGTTTGATAGGGTTTTGCCATTGGCAATGGTCTAACTCAACCTGACGTTCAGTATAAAGCATACACTGATTATGCTTTGGACAACAAGTTAATCGAAAAACCTGATTACGATAGCATTAACGAGATGATCCCAGACTGCGAACGAGCAATCAAAGTTTGTGGTATCTTTTCTTACTTTGGTTTCATTTCACCTAGTAGTGATTTAACAAACCGAAGTGGCACCCGAATTACCAGTACCTGGTTTTATTATATATTGAACTGAAAACTCCCTTTCCAGGAACTGATGGTGTATCTACTTGTGAGGATGCATTTGACGTTTGCAACAACATATTTCAGAGCATCTTGCAAGTTGCTGGCAATATAAACGTAAGGAAGCACAACCTCCACTATACATTTTTTTTTTCTCTAAACAAACAACCTAGCAACACTACTGGTGGATCAAGGGAAAACGAAAGCATTTTTTTATGTAAATGTGAGTTTGTGAACTCTGTTGTCTGCAGTACTATGATATTAGAAAGACATGCGAGGGCAGTCTATGCTACGATTTCTCAAACATGGAAACATTCCTGAACCAGAAAACAGTAAGGGATGCTCTAGGCGTAGGAGATATTGAATTTGTTTCCTGCAGCAGCGTGGTGTATGATGCCATGACAAGAGACTGGATGAGAAATCTTGCAGTAGGAGTTCCTGCTCTCCTAGAGGATGGTATCAAGGTGCTTATTTATGCTGGAGAGGAGGATTTGATATGCAACTGGCTGGGTAAGTCTACATGGTATAACAAACTAATTAACCCTGTTTTTTATCCGTGACAGCAGTATCATGCTTGTATTTTGCCAGGAAATTCAAGGTGGGTAAATGGCTTGGCATGGTCTGGCCAGAAAGACTTCGGAGCAGCTCCAACAGTTCCATTCATTGTTGAAGGCAGAGAAGCAGGACAGCTGAAAAGTCACGGTCCTCTCAGTTTCCTAAAGGTCATTCTCTCCCCCCTTGTTTTTCTCTGTTGTTTCTGTGTATGCTGTGATGATATTTAATTCTTACTCAAGAAACTTTGATCACCTATAACTACCAGGTTCACAATGCTGGTCACATGGTTCCAATGGATCAGCCAAAAGCTGCATTACAAATGCTGAAGAGCTGGATGCAAGGAAAGCTTGCCGTGACTGGCACTAAAGATTGGATTGCTCCCCAGTAATTTGCCTTCACTGTCTTGGCATTCTCAAGCATGGTCTCACAATGGTTTTCAGCAATGATGTTTTGTGCATTTCTCCAATGATAGATTCTGCTAATCTCAATATTCATGTTCTCAACTCCAGAACAGATACAAAATAAAAGACACATACAATTTTCACTTATGTCTTCGGTGTGAGCTCAATGGGTTTGGTATCATTTGTTGACCATGAATCAAATCAAATCAAAACCAATTTAAAAGAAACCAATTTGAACAACTTGACAGCATTGATATCACCCATTTATGATATACGAGACCGGGAAATATAAGCATTACTGTATGTAAAGAGAAATATAGTCTGTTACATAGGTGATTGGCAGGCACTTCTCCCAGAGAATGACGATTTCAAGTAAGTTAGGCTGAGCTATACGCAGTTTATTACTCAAACAATTGATACCCTAAAAAGATATCCTTGAATGCTTAAGACCTGGAATGCATAGCTTAAGACTGTAGTGTCTCTTGATACACACCCCGCAGCCAATTTACCACCAACAATAAGCAATTATTTTCTTCAGCAGAAAGGAGCCTCGGTGCCTTTGATTTCTCAAGTGTCGTAAACAGAACTCAGAAGCAAAACAAATTATCATTTTAAACCATGTATCCAACCCACAAGACCTCCTTGCCACAAACTACTCTTTTAAGGAAAATTTGGCAAGAATGTTTACAGCAAAACAGATGGCATTGTCAATCCAGTGATGAATGGATAAAAGAATCAAGAAGTTGCTGGTTTTACCCCATAGAATTCCTTCAATGATTCAATTGCTGGCTTGAAACCAGACCTCAAAGGTACAATAGAGACAGCTCGCAAGTTTTGTGCATTACCATTCTTTGGTTTGGACAAAGTCATTCTAAACATCTCTCCTTCCAAAATTTTAGTAGCATTGGAAGCTGCATAAAGCCAGGCACACATCCCATCATTGGAATTTGCATTAAAAAAAAGACAAAAATTACAAAAAAATTTTGCTTTCTTTTTTTCTTTTACCAGCGAAAGGGTGAAGCTTGGAAAAGTGAAAGAAGTCATCAGCAGAGCAGCCAAACAAGACTCTAGCAGCCCTATCAAAGCACATGACATTAAGCACCTTGGTATCCGTGGCTATGGAAACCTGCCCAGAAAACAGAAATCATAAACAGACTCTAGCGACCCTTTATTCCATTATGAAACTTTTGGCAAACTAAATGGTGGGGTAGTAGAAACTTACAAGGACACGAAAGAGGCGCTTGGAAGAGGAGGAGGCGGTATTGTTGTGGCAGAATTTGCAAAGGGCATTGAGAGTATCAGGAAGAGTTCTCTCGCAGAGTGAGCAGGCTCTGTAAGAGAGACTGTTGGCGTGGTCCATGCCTATCACTGTACACATTACTGTTCTTGCCTTCTCATACTCCTCCATTGATTCGCTTCCTCAAAGATAGCTATTTTCTTCCTTCCTTTTTGTCTTTCTTTATTTGTTTTCCGTTCTCCCTCGTTTGGTTGTGCCGTTCTCTGAAGGGAAAAAAAGAAGGATAACTTTCATTTTACCCCCTAAATTTATGGATTTTATCAAGCTCTTTCAAAAGGTTTTTTTTTTTTTTAAAAAAAAAAATCACCTACCCTTCAATTTCTTCCGAAAGTATAGATAGTTATCGATTTGACTTTTTAAATAAAATTTTCACATCATTCGATTTTAAGACATGCACTAAAAAATAATTTTTCATAAGAAAAAAAAAACAAAATAAAATTCAATCAATTGAAAATAATGATGAGGTACAAATTGTTTTTTTAGAATGTCTAACGAAGACATCAAACTAGAATTTCTTGGAGATTTGGCATGCATCAAGTTTGATAATAACCTGCAAGATTCCATCTTATTTACAAATTTGATGGGATTTCATGGAATTGATCAACCAACTCTTAACAATGGAGTTTTCAATTCTCCATCGTCTACAAGTTAGATTTACAAGTCTGAGATGTTTTTAAGATTTATAGCAGGATCTTTACTCTATTACCATGTTAGATCAGATCAATGAGCCTCAAAGACTTAGTATTTCCATTGATACATTATATTGTATGATTATATACAACAAAAAACATATCTGTAGATTTTTCAGACTGCTATTTAAAAATTAATACAATTAGAGCTCATGTTAACATGATATCTTCTTTTAAGTATGAAGTTTTGTTATTTTGATTACGAAATCCATGAGAAAATGTTAGAGAGAATATTTGGTGTGGGAAAGCCCTTGAATCCTAAGAAAATCAACCCTTGGTGTTTTCAATTCATGTTTTAATTAGGAGGCATGTTTGTTCTTTGATTTGTGAGATGTACCATTAATATGATAATATAGGGTTCTTATGATCTAGGGATACTTATTTAATTTAGAAATAGATGTTTTGGAGACTAAAAGTTCACTCCTGTAGGGTTTCTCTGTGCATTAATTTAAATGGAGCATGTTAGATCTCCTTGATTATATAGAAGATGCAACGTCTCGTCTCCATTTTTTGAAAACTCAAGTTCATGGGAAGGGGAACTTGTAAACCCAAAGAGTTTCATCTGATTTGATAAATCACAAGCTGCCATCCATCCCTCTAACACAAAGCAGTAACATTCTCTCTATCCATCGTGATATCCTTAATTAAACGGCTGGTTATCAATTGTAAAGCTTAAAGCCTCCACTAATTGATCAAGGCTCTGCCTAGGGATCTTAAATGGGGACGAGGAAAGGGAAGCTTAGAGCATCCTAGCAGATGAGTAGCAGCAACCTTGAAAATTAGTACAGCGAAAATGAAGAGGACAGCCTCCTGAATCCATAAATCACTCAAAAAGATTAATGATGTAAACATCATAGTCCATAAATCATTGATCACCAAAGTTCTCAACTAAATTAGCAGAGTTAAACATCTCATCATATGCAGCCAATCCTGCTTAACATAATTTTGGTTCAAAATTGACCAACTTAGACATAAACACCAGAAGCAAGTAGCAGGAACAAGGACCCAAAACCCTGCACCAGCGACATCAGAGATCAGATTGAGCAATGAACCAGAATTAACAATAACAAATCAGAAGGTGATGGGGGAGTAACAAACATAACAAATCATACCAGAAATAAGGAGGCAATTGCTCCTGTTGTAAGCTCCTTTGCCAAACTGCGATTTCTCCTAGAAGAGGTCGCTTCGTAACTGCATAAACCACGCTTGTATAACATCAGAAACAAGATGGCACATGTTGGAACACAAACAGATCTTTTCATTGTTCGTCAACAACATGATTAAACAAACTAGCAGATCTTTTCATAATTCATCAACAACATGTTTAAATTTAAATAAAATACTCTTTGTTCTAGAAAAGAAAACGAAATGCCTGCTCCATAGAGTGTTAATCTTTGTTATTACAGTACATTAAGTATGCCGATGATGTTTGTAATAATTAATCTGAAGCAAATTTTGGTGGTATTATCTCATGGAAAACCTAAATAGAAGATTAAAATGTGAGGAACAAATCAAATTAAGGCCTCGTTTGTTTGCTTGGCGAAAAGTTCCATGGAGGAAAACGTTTTCCTAATAATAACAAAAAGCCTTAATTTTTAAGCTGTGACTAGGAACCATTTCCATTGACTAACTTTCCTAAAATTCAACGTGGGAAAATCTAGAAGGTGGTTTCCAGAAACCATTCTATGAAAAACAAATACAAAAAAGCCCTAAATTAAAATCACAAATCACCTTGACTGGTAATTGAATTTTTTTTGGGCAAATTACATCACATGTAGATCTGATCTAGTGGAGGAAAGGAACTGCTAATGAAGCAAAAGCACAACAATAATTCCAGCAACAATTCATTTCAGCATAGCTTAGCTTACATGAAGAAAGAAGCAGTGACAATAAGGCCGATGGCCAGCATGAAGACTGCTAGGGTTGGGTACCATGCCACCGGGACTGGACTCGATATTGCTGCTGCCTTTGAACCCTTCAATTCAATAAGAAAAAAAAAAGAAAAAAATCAAGAAGCAGAACAACTACGTAAATCAATCCAATTATCAGCTATTAAAATAAAAATAATAATAGCAATTGATCTTCTACCATTGACTTGGATCAGCGCTGTTTGTTTTGAGAGATGTTTTGTTCACTTGACGACACACCCAGACTTCTTGAATGCTTGGTATCATAAAATTAAAAGTAGTAGTAAAGGGAGGGACTGCGGACTTCGCCTTTGGGCCGATATTCAGTTGGGTGTAGCCTTTTCTTTTTAATGCGATGGCCCAGTATAGTTGGACGTGCTTCCTTAGCCCAACAAGTAGTGGGCTCGAAATGTTTGAAGCAAAGCTGAGAACTGAGATGGGCTATGAGCTGCGGGCCTTTGCGTATAATGAAAACTGCACGTTTGATGCTTCTGCAAATGGGTGCCGGCTGCTTCAATTCCATTACATATGGAGAGCGTCATTCGTAATAAACTGCATGTCGTTTTTTGAATGAATTCTTTTAAAAATGAGGACTATTTCTTTTCTTTGATTGAAAACAACGTTGAACATTCAATTCAAAGAATTTTAATATATTTAAAAAGTTCTTTATGTGTTTGAGGGTAAAATCATTGTGTACATCAACAATGTTTTTTCTTTCTTGGTCTTAAAAAAAGTTCTTTATCATGTGTTCGAGGGTAAAATAATCTTTGTCTTGGGAAAATTTTGGTGTTCTAAAATTGATTGGGGCAGGATGAATATGTTGCGTTTGGATTGCACAGTGAATTTACAACACTACCCTTAAAAGAAATTAATTTTTGAATTTTTACTTAGGAATAATTTTGTATTTTCAATTAAAAATGTACAATAAAATAACATTTTTAATCTTGGAATAAAAAAACTAACAGGAAAATGGAGGGCCTTTTCATTATTTTTAATATTATTGCAGAGTAAAAAGACCTTGGTGCCCTTAATCTCAAATAATTTAACTCTTAGATTAAAGGGCATTTTTGTCATTTTGTTGTTGGTTTTTCTTGTAATTAATTGGTTGGGTGGGGCATTTGAGTATTTTAATAATTAAAAAAGAATTAAAAAAAGACTGACGTGTATTGCGTAAATGTCAGCTACTTTGCTGTCTTTAGACGACACATACAGTTGATTGCAGCGGCTAAAAAGGCTATTTCGGGGTGGTTTCAGGTTCATCTCAACATTTCCTCCTAGGATATGTGGCGTGTGCATCGATAAGAGGTCTGATTTGTCACCAACAATATTTTTTTCTTCTTCTTTCTTTCCTCTCTCTTTCTCAGCGCCCTGCCACCTGATTTTTCAAGTCATCCCCTAAACTGCTATTTCTTTTTTATATGGTCCTTGTTTTTTTATTATATTTTTTTAAAATAATTCATTGAGTTATATTTTTCTTTTGATCTCATCCTTATTTAATTTTTTGCCTTGTCAAATTTGATTCTCATTTTTTTAATTTTTTTTTATTGTCTAAGATAATTTTTAGAGTTGCTTTTTTTTTTTGATTCCACCTTCTGTAATTTTTTCCTGATAGATTTTATTCTTAATTTTTTTTATTTTGTTTTTCTTTGTAAAATTTTCAAAAATGGTATTTTTTTACCCAATTTAATTCTTCAATATTTATTTGGTTTGGATTTGAGCTTGGTTAAACTTGTATCTTATATTTCACGAGTTGTGAATTTTGAAAATTAACCTAACTTTATGAGGTTTGCCTAAGATTGCTTTTGTTTTTCTTATAATATTTTTTAAGCTAGTGTTTTTTTTTATTTTATCTTTTAATATTTATTTAATTGGAGATTGAGCTTTGTTTTTTTTTTCATGCTCTCTATAACTTTGGTTTTATCATTTTTTTTATTTAATTGGGTTACCTCATGTATTTTTATTTGTTATTCTTTGTTAAGTTTTTTTAAAATAAATTTTATTCTTTAATTAAATAGAATTGGTTTATTGAATATAGACAAATGCTCACTTTATTTTTTTTTGTTTGATTTCTTTTTTTGGGATGTTTTTCTAGTGACCCAACAACCCGGGTCAAAAGACCGAGATGACCTCGCAAAAGGCAAAAACAAAAAAATCTCGAACAAGATTCTTAACCATAAAAAAAATAAAAATAAATAGCAATCAAAATAATGAGGACCAAATATAGTATAAAAACTAATGAAAGAAAATAATGAGGGACTAAATTAAAAAATAAAAAAACTAAGAAAAGGATAAGAAAAAAGAGAAATTAAAAGAATGAGGATTAAAATTAGATAAAAAAAACAAATACAATAAAATATTGAGGGATAAAATTAAAAGAAAAAAATTAAAAAAAAATAAAAAATAGAAATTAAAAGAATGTGGACCAAATCTATATATAAAAAAGAAATGAAATAAAATATTGAGGACCAAAATTGAAAAGAAAAAAATCAAGAAAAGGATAAAAAAACAACAATAAAGAAAATGAGTAACTTATTTGATATAAAAACTAAACAAAATCAAATAAAAAAGGATGAAATTGATTTAAAAAAAAAAAGAATCCAAAAGAAATAAATACCAATAAAAAAAGGACCACGATTGAAAGACAAAATAAATGGAAGGACAATCTCGTTTTTTGGCTGACCTGACGTGAATTTCAATGAGAGAATAGAGAAAAGAGAGGGGAGAGAAAAGAACTCAACCACCACCGAATCTCCGAGAACTGAACAACATGCGCCACCCCAACAAATATGCTTCCATTAGACGTTTTAGAAGACATGGCGGTTGAGAAATTTTGGTCGCCTTACGACGCCATGCGTGCTGTCTGGAGGGAGAGGGCAATGTCCACTTACTAGTGCGTACATGACACTTGCCATCAACTTTTTCTTTTTTATTATTATTTAAATTTATAAGAGTATTAATTTGCCCATAATCCAAACAGAATATAACAAAAAAAATGATGAAAATACTAAAATATCTTTTGACTTTGACTTATTCTTTATTATTTTTTTGTCTTAAAAGATAATGAAGTAATTATACTATTTTAAAAAATAAAAATTACGCAAAATCCATATTAACCTTTTTTTTTTTTTTTGGCATTTCAATAGTATCTATGTAATTTAATTGTGAAAAACATATAAACTTACTAAATTGTCCGGAATCAATTTGCTAATAAGATAATTATTTTTCTGTAGAAAAAGGAAAAGAAGTTAAAAGACTACAAATCCCGGTGTTTTCCTTAGCATCCACGGTGCACCACATTGCACAACCCTCCTCTTTTATTTTTTTATTTTTAATAAAATAATGAATAATTAATTGATATAAAAAACAAAGCACGAATCATCCTCAGGTTGATTGTCTTGCTCTTATTTTGTCTGATACACTCTCGCCATCTGTTGCATCATCATCAAGACAGCAACAGCGAGACTGATGTTTGTCCGTCTTGAGTCCCTCCTCGAATCCCAGTCGAGACTTGTTTGACTTTTGTTCTTGTTTGTTGCATGGAGAAGCCCCTCCTTTTCTCTGAAATTGCCTTTTGGTCCTCATCTGTTTTGGTTTTCTCGAGGCTAGCGACGACCTTTTCCATAGATTTTTTCCCCATTTTTTTTTTTATATATATTCGATAATGATGACTGGAAGAGGTTCTAGTTTCTGTACTTGAGCATGATCTGAATACTTCATCAAGTCCATAAATAGTTCTCATGGTATAAAACTCTATAAATTGATGCTACCATAGATATATTAACATGTCAAAAAACCTATCTTGTGTTTTTTAGTTGTCTTTTTTTTTTTTGGGGTTTGAATTTGACATGTACTGTTTACTTTAGGTTTTAATTTTGAAAATCTCATCATGGAAAATGAAAAGATTGAATCCGAAAAATGAGATGTGAAGCTTACTCTTCCTTAGTCATATGATTTGTTGACAAAAGTTGATTAAAATATGCCTTTGGTCATTTGATGTGATGTGATGATGATTTGTAACATGTTTAGCCTCCAAAATTTAGAATTATTTTTGAAAATTATTATTGTTCTTAAAAATATTAACAAAATAACACAGTTTGAAAAATAATTAATTTGACAAATAACACAATTAGTACAAGTTGTGATTGAAAAACATGATGTGTTAAGATGTTGTTGATAGAAATAACGAAATGTT
>Ga0325403_1006887_pt1 | contig 10854 bp, 5 predicted proteins | sample PopdelMetagenome_19_FD_205665 | JGI IMG/M metagenome (GOLD analysis project Ga0325403, IMG submission 205665) | Populus deltoides microbial communities from Bellville, Georgia, United States - Xylem-PdKOR-R4 | ecosystem: Host-associated > Plants > Phyllosphere > Stem > Wood/Secondary xylem...
AAAAAAAATAACATAGATTTAAACTAATTATTTTTATTAAAATAACAATGTTTTATTATATTTTTACAAGATACTCCATCATATTTAACCGAGTTAATTAAATTATTAAAATCCATTTAATTCAAATCACGAGTTAATAGTGTGAAAGCCTGAATAATTTCAATCTCATGCAAATGGCTGAAAATACGTGTCACGTATTAGGCAATAGGGGCATCATAGCCATTTGAAAACCACAATATCGCTATTGATTACCATACACGTGCCAAAAAACCCCCCAAGTTATAGCTCTAGCCGACCATTTGACCCGAGTATTTTTTTTCAAAGGGTAGTTCACCAACCGCTGTACACGTGTATGATATTCCAATTTTTCTTCTCTACAAAAAAAAAAAAAAACTTTCAATCCATTCTCACTCTCATGAATAACAATGCATGGCCACTGTTCTATTTTAAAGCTTTGGCTCTTTCAGGTTGGTAGCATTTTGCGCTAGTAGCCTGCTAAATAGTGCTAAGCTGCTGGCATGGCTGCTTGTTTGGTCGTTTTTCTCTTGGTTTTAGTCGGCCATGGGGCTGGGGTTAGGGCTAGCTTCATTCGTTTGGGTTCAAGATTGGTCGCTCGTGATCAAAATGAAGCATGGGTTTCAGATAATGGCACTTTTGCTTTTGGTTTCGCTTCAGCGGCTAATGCTCGTGACAAATTCCAAGTGGCAATTTGGTTCGTAGATCTTCCTGGTGATCGAACCGTGGTCTGGTCAGCTAATAGGTACACTTGCTTGTGCTTATATTTATACCTGATGGTCTAAGCATTTGTTTTTGTTTAAAAAGGAGAACCTTGTACAAGTCCCTAAGCTATACATTAATTAATGTTTTTATTCGAGTTCCTAAAATCATTTGTTTCAATTGGATCCTTAATATATCAGAAATCCTCAATCGCATCTCAATTGGGATTTTCTTCAAACCTCGTCAGGTTCTATCTATGTTCATTATAATTTTCATGTATAGTTTTGATTTCATGAATTAATTGATCTTATTTTAAAGAGAACTTGACATATTAGAGAAGGTCAGATGATTTTAGATGGGAAGACTTGGAAGTTTAATTGGAAATCGATGTATAGTTTCGAGAATTATATAAGATAATCTCTCAAGAAAATTTGAAAGCAAAAGTCTGACGGTCTTGTTTAATTATATGAACAGAAAACAGAAGAAGATAAATGGGCGATATGTATGGTTTCTGCATGCTTGAAAAGAGTTTGTGCTTGTATTGTGCCTAACAGTTTCACTATATTATTAATGTATTAAATCAGTATTTCTAAGTTGCAAAGTCCATGAAAATCTGTTATAGATCATTAATGGCACTGAATCTTGACAAGGGAAAAGAGAAAAAGAAAAATCAAAGACATTTCTCCTTCTTTAGTCTTCACAGAAGCTCTTGCAGGTGACAATTTCTGAATTTGCTCAGTGATAATCTAATATTTAGAAACTCTCTGGTCACCAAAAACGCATTCCTGGAGCTGGACACCACCGGCAACCTAGTCCTAATAGACGGGGACAGAACAGTCTGGATGTCAAACACCTCCGACGCAGGCGTTACGTCAGCCAGCATGGAAGAAACTGGCAACTTCATCCTCCACTCTAACTCCAACCACTCAGCATGGCAAAGTTTTGAACACCCTTCTGATACTTTACTTCCAAACCAGCCTTTAACAGTATCTCTTGAACTAACATCAGTACCAAAATCACCTTCACAAGGTGGCTATTACTCTCTCAAAATGTTACAACAGCCCACTTCACTAAGCCTTGCTTTAACATATAACTTGCCTGAAACCTATGATGCTGCACCTGAAGCTTCTGCCAACTATTCCTACTGGCCCGGGCCGGACATTTCGAATGTTACGGGGGATGTGGTTGCGGTTTTAGATGAAGCAGGAAGCTTTGGAATTGTGTATGGTGAATCATCAAATGGAGCAGTTTATGTGTATAAAAATGATGGTGACTATAATGGATTAGGTTTAGCTTCAAGTCAATCAAGTACTCGGTTATCAGTTCTTCGAAGACTAATACTTGAGACTAACGGAAATTTGAGATTGTATAGATGGGATAACGATGTTAATGGTTCGCGGCAGTGGGTTCCAGAGTGGGCTGCAGTGTCAAACCCTTGTGAGATTGCTGGAATATGTGGTAATGGGGTGTGTAATTTGGATAGAAGCAAGACTATTGCTTCTTGTTCATGCTTGCCTGGTACTTCCAAGGCAGGAGGCGATAACTTCTGCTCGGAGAACTCATCGTCGATTGGAAGATGTGATTCGAGAAACGCAAATCAGACATCTGAGTTCAAGATTGCATCAGTGCAGCAAACAAATTACTATTTCTCCGATTTTTCGGTTATTGCAAACTACAGTGACATTCCTACAGTGACAAAGTGTGGTGATGCTTGCCTATCAGATTGTGAGTGTGTGGCTTCTGTTTATGGGCTTGATGACGAGAATCCTTATTGCTGGATACTGAGGAGCTTAGACTTTGGTGGATATGAGGACCCTGGATCCACCTTGTTTGTGAAGGTTAGAGCGAATGAATCGATGACTCTAGGAGGCAATAAAAGTGGGTCTGATAATGGTGATACAAAAAGGAAGGTTTTGGTTGTACCTATAGTTCTCAGCATGACATTTCTTGTTGTCCTCCTATGCCTATTACTATATCACAATGTTCACAAAAAGGGATCCTTGAAAAGAGCTATGGAAAGCTCTCCTATTCTTCCTGGCGCTCCAATACATTTTACTTACCGAGACTTGCAAGTTCGTACCTGCAATTTTTCACAGCTACTCGGAACAGGTAAATATTGATAAGAAAAGATGCCGTGTCTACTAAAGAAACAGAGGAATTGAAACAGAGGAAATTTGAGTAAATTGAGCTTTGATTATGATTTTATGCATGCTATCGCTGTGTTGCAGGAGGATTTGGGAGTGTATACAAAGGAAGCCTTGGAGATGGAACTTTGGTTGCTGTAAAGAAATTAGACAAGGTTTTGCCTCATGGGGAGAGAGAATTTATAACTGAAGTGAACACCATAGGCTCTATGCACCACATGAACTTGGTTCGTCTTTGCGGGTACTGCTCCGAGGGATCGCATCGGTAAGAAATGTTTCTCAGAAAACAGTTTGGTCATTTCAATGTGTTGAAAAACCTCAAATGTCATTGGTTCATCCAACATTCTTCAGATACTATTGAGTCTAAAACATGGTTTATTTGTTCATTGGCATTGGCATACAGTCTCCTAGTTTATGAGTTTCTGAAAAATGGGTCATTGGACAAATGGATCTTTCCATCATATAGTTTCCGAGACAGACTGCTGGATTGGTCAACGCGCTTCGATATAGCCATAGCTACTGCACAAGGGATTGCATACTTTCACGAACAGTGCAGGAACCGGATAATTCATTGCGATATCAAGCCAGAGAACATTTTGCTAGATGAGAATTTCTGTCCTAAAGTATCAGATTTTGGACTAGCTAAGTTTATGGGAAGAGAGCATTCACATGTTGTTACCATGGTTCGAGGAACAAGAGGGTATTTGGCTCCAGAATGGATTGGCAACAGGCCGATTACAGTAAAGGCTGATGTTTATAGTTTTGGGATGCTTCTTTTGGAGATTGTTGGTGGCAGGAGAAACCTCGACATGTCTTTTGATGCAGAGGACTTCTTTTACCCTGGGTGGGCTTTTAAGGTATCTAAATTAAGTTTTCTCCCTCAACCTCACCTACAATGAGTGCTTCATGGCAATAATTCTTGTTTAATCTGATCATTTCTTCAATGGACTTGTGCAGGCGATGACGAATGATACGCCACTGAGAGCAGCAGATCGCAGACTGGAAGGATCAGTAAAAGAAGAAGAGCTAATGAGAGCACTGAAAGTGGCATTTTGGTGCATTCAAGATGAGGTCTTCATGAGACCTTCAATGGGAGAAGTAGTGAAAATGCTAGAAGGATCAATGGATATCAACACCCCGCCAATGCCACAGACAGTTTTGGAATTGATAGAAGAAGGCTTAGAACAAGTTTACAAGGCCATGAAGAGAGAATTCAATCAATATAGCTCCTTCACCACTGCTACTGATCTTCCATCATCTCGTGCTACATGCAGTTATTCAACAATGTCACCTAGATAGGGAAACCGACACAATTTTGTTTGTGCAGTTGATGTCACTCGGTTAATTTAAGCTCTAACCTTTTCATGTTGCAGATGGAGCCGCCTAAGATTTCTTTTTTTTTTTTCAATATTAGATTGATTTAAACATTGAACATTATATATGCTCAAAAGGTATGCTTTTTTTTTTTTACAAAGTGAAGGCTTGAACACGAGATCTTTAGAGAAAAAAGGATTATACTGCAGTTAAATTACATGATCATCAGCAAAAAAGATGCATTTCAAACACTAGAAATTGGTTCTTTTTGGTTCGATGCATGAAGAAAAAGAACTTCACTAGTAAATGCCTCCATCAATGCAGTCCACATGCATAAACATAGAGCATAAAATGAATGAATCATTCTTCATCACAAACACACAGACAATTTTCAATGGGAAAAAATGTTCATTGACGGCTCATGAATTTACAAGACGACATCTAGAATCAATGGCCGCACGGTTAATATCAGTAAAATGAGATTTTTTTTTTCATCTTATTATCTTGATTTCTATTAATTGTAACTCCAAAGTCACAACAAAGTGAAAGTATTTGCTTCTGAACATATATATCATGCCATGAATAATTTTAGGTTATTTTTTTATTATTGTTTCAAGATAAAAAATGATAAATGCAAAAAAAGAAAAACATGTGTAGTTAGAAAAACAAAGATATAAAATAAATTTTTATTTGAGGTAAAAAAAAAAAGAAAAACATGTGTAGTTAGAAAAACAAAGATATAAAATAAATTTTTATTTGAGGTAATTTTAAAATGAATTTTTATTTTAAAAAAAATTTGTATTTGACATAAAATAAGTACAATGGGACATCTTCATTTTATTTCTATTATTTATGTTTTTTATTTTATTTATTTCAAGACACTATCCCAATATTATTCTAAAAACAAACCAAAACATTTCTAACAAAAAAAAAAAAACTTAGCAATTTGCTTTGCCACTAAAATACATTACTTAAAATAGATCTAGTAGCATTAGCACCATTATTGCCATTAAATATTTTTTTTTCTTATTAGAAAGTAGCTCATAACAATGATTTCATAGATGGGGATCATGTCTCAAGATAGCATGCAAATAAATTGAATATATCATACTAATTTTTATAATTTATAAAGTCCAAAACTTTCATAATATTATTATTATATGATGATCTAATGATTAGAAATATGTTCAAGGGTTTAATTTATTATATTCTTTTCTTTTAGATCAAAGTGTGTGTTCGAGTTAGATTGCGCGCACCTCGACTAATTTCTCAGGCCCTAAAGTTAATGACCATGTAAGTCTCCAGTGACCCTGAGATTTGTGGAATTCGAACTACTGATCTTTAGGAAGCAATAATAAACCCAAAACCTGATTAGTTGAACTATACCTTTCAGAGTTTAATTTATTAAATTCTTTTAAATACATCAAGCTGTAAAGAATATATTTTTGAATTCATCTAAAAAATAATTTAATCTCAATCAATTCATAATAATATTCTCTTTACTATCAAGAAGGGGAAAAAAACACCTTCAAAATATTAGGCTTAGAATTTTGCAAATTACAAGATTGATCTTGAAATAAAAAACAGAATTTCATAAAATTTGAAATTTAATTCCTAATTGGACCTCATCTTGTTACAGAGTGAAAACCCCATTACAACTAAAGCCCAACCCACGCTTACCGTGACCCAATTCCATTTCCTTCTCTAGTGCTAAAAAAAATTTATTTTTATGTTTTAAAAGTAATTTTAAAATTTTAAAATTAATATTTTTTTAATATTTTTAATTATTTTAATATACTAAAATCAAAAATATTTTTAGTAAAATAAAAAATATATTATTTTAATATATTTTTAAATAAAAAAAAACTTTGAAAAAATTATTACCACAGGAAACATCCAAAACTTAACATGGAAGAAACCATTTTTTCCGGTAGCAGTTGACTACTGTTTTTAAAAAACTAGGGCTTTTAAAGAAGAAGCTCAGCCTAAAACCCCCCCTCTCTCCGTGGAGAAAATAAAATAAAAATAAAAAGAAGAGAAGCACCGCGAGAGAGAGAGAGAGAGAAGCAGTAGAAATGGGTAGCGAACAGGACATGAGTAACTGGACTGATCTGCTTCACTCCTCTACTAAGCTTGTCGAACAAGCCGCTCCTTCTGCTCAGTTCCCTCCTCTTCAGGTTCTTCTTTCCTTTTCCTTTTCCTTCATGTTTTAAAATAACCGTTACAAAACTCTAGTTGTACTTCTAGTCACCGTTAATCACCATTTTCTTTTCTTCTTATTCAGTAAAGGCGCAACGAAAAATTGAAAAAAATTGAAAGCTCGATTTATTTAACATTGCGAATTTTTTCTTTCGTATTTGGAGAATTATACTGCCTTGTTTGAAGAAAAAAAAAGAATTTTTTGCATTTGCGTTCAATTTAATTCCTTTACCGTTTTATTATTCATCAAATAAATATTTTTCTTCTGATTATTATGACAATTAGAAGTAGTGCATTTTGCTGTTTTATTTTAATTTCATGACTTTATATGTTTTTTGTGTATGTTAAAGAGAAACTTAGATCAATTAGAAGCATTATCAAAGAAACTCAAGGCGAAAACCATAAGAACTGAGGCTCCTTCGCAATCTATTGCCGCTACAAGGTTGTTTTTTCCGAGTACTTTCTCATTTTTTCTCTATCAATTTTTAAATACTGTTTTCTGTGATTTCTTGCCCCTTAGAGGCATTTATTGAACTCTTGGGAGTGCGAAGAATCTTGAATGGGTCATGGGTGTGGTTTATATGTACTGTTTGATGTATGCACAGGCTTCTTGCGCGTGAAGGGATAAATGCAGAGCAGCTTGCTCGAGATCTTAAGTCTTTTGAATTGAAGGTAAAATTTAGCTTACATTTTGATTACCATATATAACCTAGCCTCAGTAGATGTAGTCATGCAAATTTATTTTTCTAAACAGTTGATGAATGACTGTAGAGTACAATAGTCTAATGAAAAACAAGTTTCATATGTCTTATTGAATGAAATTAAGATTATAATAGTAGTTAGTTAATACGGCCTTGTTTCTGTAAGCATGCTTATCTTGCTTTTGGAAACTATTTTGTAGACAACATTTGAGGATGTGTTTCCTGCCGAGGCAACAAGTGTTGAAGAGTATCTACAACAGGTAGTTTTGCTGTTTAGTTATGATTTGAGCAACAGATCTATGATACTGTTGATATTACTGTCTTTTTTCTTTATTTCTTTAACTCTATCATCAGTTTTTGTTGGCATAGATAATATTTTTCACCGCTATTCTGACTTTTCAAATGTGTTGTTACATATTCTGTTAAATTTAGTAATGGGTTGTACCAAAAAACTAAAACATGAGCACATAATCATTCTGTTTGCTAGATGCTGCTTGACGGAAGTGCTCGTTTATTAGTATCAAAAGTAGAAAAACCTTAAGATTGAATATTAGTTCGTGTAGCATCCCGATCATGGTGAAGTCACTAATGAAATTCCCCCACCCAAAAGCCAAAAGCAGTTGTTCACAGGACTCAGAGAAATACTAGCTGCGCCTTCTCTCCATCCTCAATTCTATGAGCAGTTTTTGTTGGCATAGGGAATATTTTACACTGTTATTCTGTTCACTGTTCAAATGTGTTGTTTACATGCTCTGTTAAATTTAGTTATGGGTTGTACCAAAGAACTAAAACATGAACACATAATCATCCTGTTTGCTACATGCTGCTTGACAGAAGAGCTCATGTATTAATATTGAAATTAGAAAAAACTTAAAGATTGAATCTTAGTTTTTGCTATAAACAATGGTTTTTTCTAATCATGTTCTTCTTCTTTCATTTGTCTGAAAAGAAGTAATGATTTTTCTTTCCCCAGAAATGATGACTTTTTGAGACTGCTTAAAGAAGATGATTTTTGAAACTAGCCATCTAACTTGGCAATCTTCTTGTTTGTTTTGTCACTGTATGATGATACCGTTTTCTTTCATCATGGTTTTATATGCATGGAAACTTCCCAAAATTCTTGTGTAGAATTGGTTGAAGGGCAACGTAAAGTTATCCTCCGTAAATGCCTAAGAGATATGGCCAGCAAAATTTCTTGAAAATCTCAAACTAATCTATTGGAACAAACACCATATTGTTTAAGCTTCATATCTGTTTGGAAGGGAAAAGATTTTGGAAGAAAAGCTTTATTAGTCTTAAAATATTTTCCTTTAAGCTTAATGAATTGTCCTAAAGTATTCTTCTTTTTTGTGTTAAAGTTTGGAAAAAAGAAAAATAGTAGCCGGAAAGCTGTTCTAATCTTTGAGCTGGTGCCAATATGTCTCTATGTAATAGCATAGTTTTGTTTTCCCATCTTGTTGCTTGGAACCTTTGAAGTGAAACTTTCAATGAAGGTGGTTATTCTTTCCCCTGTTTCATGAGTTTTTTCGCGTTTAATTCATAGATGGATGATGGTGTTACATGCAATTGGCTGATAAAAGATTTAATATCTTAGGCAATACCTTTTCATTTGGTTGTGCAACTCTGCTTTGTCTGAAGTAGTTTCCTCCAACCATTTAGATGAATGCTTTTGCTTCTTAAAAAGTGTTTTTTTTTCAGGTTTGATGGTGTTACATTTTGTGCAATTTTTGTCCTTAGGTTCATGAAATGGCAATGGTATCAGCCATTCAGGAAGCTCAGAAGGATAACGTAAGAAGTTTTAATGATTACATGATGAAAGTTTTGGAGGTTAGTGCCATACAACATGTATTTGAAATGTTGGTATATTTTTGTTTATTGCCAATATATATAAGCTGCTAAAACAATCACAGTTTCGACTTCTTAGTAACAATTTTTTATATGGTAAAGTGACTTTAAGTCCCTATACTTTTCCTAATGTTTTATGTTTTCTTGAAGTTTTCTTAAATCTGCAATTTTACCCATATATAATAGCTTGCTAGAATGCAAGCTAATCCACACAAAATATGGGATTGAACATGGAATATACTAGTTATTTGACTCGAGCTTCGCCGCAGGTCGGATAATTTCTTTTGGCAAAAAAAAATAAATATGCAAGCTTTTCAAACGTGTTTTTTTTGTTAAAAAAATTCTAATTATAAATAAATAAAATCCTATGCATGCATTTAATTAAATACATCGAGAAGTATTTGTGCCAATAAATGCAAAAAATAAAGTGGCAACGCTTCATTCAACTTGCCTCGCTGCAGGTCAAATAATATTTTTTCTAATGCAAAAGAATTAACATGTAGGTGTTATTAATGCGTTTTTTAACATCGAGTAAAAAATATAACCGTGAATGAAAATGTCAATACTAACATATAATAAAATATAGTTAAAATCATATGCGTTAATAAAAAAATGTAAGATCTCAAGCTAATTTTTAACGTGGCAGAAAAATGGAATAATGTTGCAATTCCTATAGTGAAACACCATTTCCTTAGTCTTTATATAATAATTTTTCAAAAAAAAAGTGTAGAAAAATATTACAAAAGAATAAAAATAAGAAAAAAAAAGTACAAATAGGCCAAGTGTACAGTGATAAATATTCAAAATGTAAAAAATAAAAAAAATAAATTTTGTTTTCAAAAAAAATGTAAAGAAAAAAAAGGAAAAACTTGTTTTCTTTAATAAAAAAAACCCTGAAAATTACAATTTTGCCACCGCCACAGTAGAAAATTTGGCAAAATTTACAATTATGCCATTTCTACAGGAAAACACCATTTCCTTTTAGTATATGTATAATAATTCAATGCATCTTGGTATTGGTACCCACTAAATTTTCATCCAACCCTGCTACCTATTCAAATGGACAGGACCCTAGTAAAACAAACTATAGGGGTTGCTGTGCAACCTTTTGAACTTTAAGGAGTGAAGTGGACCATTGTATAAATTAAACTAGTAATATACACTTTGCCCTTAACCTTGTCAGTGGCAAAAAAATGCCATAGTATTTTACTTTTGAGCAATTACATTTTAAGTTAAAAATATGTCATAACTAACTTGGTTGTTTGTAGATTTATAAAAATGTAAAACTCACTACCACTGATACATGAAGGGATCTATGGTGGTAAGAGATAGACAGGGATTTTAGTGGATGTGATTGCCTATTAGAGTGCTAGTGAGATATGTCTTAGTGAATGATTGGACATTCTGTTTAGACTTCTGTGAAAATTATGTTATTCAAAAAGTCACATCATTAAACAATAAAGATGGCTAATTCTAGTCTCCTCTAAGTCTTGCTGTTTAATGATGTTGCACTCCCTTGACTATCTCTCTCAATAAAATCTGTTTTGATTATTATGCCTGCGATGGTGGCAAAGCCTTGGCCCAGTCAGATGGAGGAGGGTGGGAAAGTATACATAAATGAATTTTCAGAGCTGGTTTTGTCATTTAAAGAAACTGTTTTGGGTTCAAGAACCAAAAGAGACATTGATGGCTTCTAAGATGTTTTTGTGCTCGCTAGGTTTTCACTTTGGTTGATCAGCCAAACTTGATATTTTGCAGGAGGATTGGCAAAAGGAAAGACGTGACTTTCTTCAGAGCTTGAGCCGAATTTCATCATTACCCAAGACTAACTTAGTTGATACAAGCACTGGGGTTACTCGTTCTCGTCAAATAGCTTCTCTGGCTTCCAGCCCTCATGTTTCTTCTGGTTCATCTGGCATGGAAAATTTACCTTT
>Ga0325403_1006890_pt1 | contig 10852 bp, 7 predicted proteins | sample PopdelMetagenome_19_FD_205665 | JGI IMG/M metagenome (GOLD analysis project Ga0325403, IMG submission 205665) | Populus deltoides microbial communities from Bellville, Georgia, United States - Xylem-PdKOR-R4 | ecosystem: Host-associated > Plants > Phyllosphere > Stem > Wood/Secondary xylem...
CTTGACAAAAACTTAATTGTATATTGATTTCAATAAATAACTTGACGTTTGCTTACAAGTAACATTTTACATCTCATTCCACCATCTTAGCAAATGGGATGGAAAATTTGTTAAAGAAATGTATAGGTTAGATTCAAAACATGATGTACAAACACACACACTAGGAGCAAATCAAAGTCATAAAAAGATTAACAAAACCTAAAGTAAAATTTCAAAGTAACAACATTTCACCCGTAACATATCTAGAAAAGCCCACCTTGCCATCATAAATCAAAATTGTAAAGGTCACATCAAAATTAAAAAAAAAATCAAAGTGAAAAAAAATCAAAAACAAAAACATAATGGAAGATCAAAGAAAAAAGCATGTCCCATTAGCTTATGGGAATGGGTAAGGCAAAAAAAATTTATAACAAGTGGCAATGAAAGTTGAGCACCAAGGAGCATGTATAAAAAACAAGAGTCCATGCTATATGATGGATAATCGGTTGAAAACATTGCAGGAGCACCCCGAAGTGATCCTAGTCTTTTGAACCCTTTAAATATATTTTGAGCCTGTGAATTCTTTCCTATCATAGGCATGCGTCTTAACCTATATTATATAGATTTACAAGTCTTTTTTAATCAAATAGTGATATGTCAATATTGATAACTAGAGAAATTGTTTTATATAATTTTGTTGATATTTTATTATTATTATTATTATTATTATTATTGGTGTTAATGCAATTTTTAAACACTTGAGATAAGTATATGTTTGGCAAACCCTGTGCATATACATTTATTTCTAATATCTTGAATTCATTGAATCTGAGAACATGTCTAGCTAGTTATATCCATCTCCCTTGTAAAAATAAATTATTAGGAAATTCTAAATGCATGTCTTGTTGAGTTGGGATCTATTTTACGGACGAAATATAGAGAGACTTATTATAGGGTAAATTTTATTGTTTATTTTATTTTCATAGTTTATGCATAAATGAGACAAATATTCCCCATGCAAGTTACAAGTTCTTCTGTTCTTAAACAAGGAAAAATAAAGAAGTGCTTGCATAAGTTGAAAGAAAATGTCTAAAGCACACACAGCAATTGCTATTTCTTCGGATGACCGTGACTGTTTGAAAAAGAAAAATTGCAAAATATATTATAATTATAAGCACAGCATCAATCTCACCTACAGTGCTCTTGTTTTCTTATTCTTCTTCCCGTTACCCTTAGGTTTCTTTTGCTTTTTATTTTTGGCTTTTTTGCTGGGAGGTGAAACCTTGTCTTTCTTTGGGGGACTTGGGACAGTAGGTTTGTTTTTCGGATTGAAAACTCTACAATTTTTCCTCACTTCTCCACCATTTCCAATAAGAACCCCAACGCTCCCCATCTTCACCATTGCATTTCCAAAACTCTGCTTAAATCCATTCCCATCTCTCGCAAAACGTGAAACGAAACCAGAAGTAGAGCTATCTATGGCAAGTTCCTGGTCAATATGCATTATTCCTCTCTTCAGAAGGAGCTGTTTGTAGAACTCATTATCAACCACAAAACCTGTGCCTTGGTCCAACAATACAGTAGGGTCAGTATTTGGATTAGCACAGACATTACTCAGGTTGGCAGCTAAATTAGCATCCATTGATGGATCATTTTGAAGACGTTCACTGAAGAAACTACAATGTGCAACACCAACTGTATGTGCACCTAAAAGGATCACCATTTCTTCAAGGGTTAGACCTTTTGCTCTGAAAATTCGAAATGCTTGAGACACGTCCACTTGTGGTCCAGGCAAGTTCACATCACCCGCTCTAGAGACTAGCCCGTCACGTCTTCCTGTAGGCACAGTGTAGTTTGGTCCTCCAGCAAGAACTACAGCGTCTCTGGTTGCAACTGTTATGATGTCTGCACATGAGACTTTTGAAGGGCATTTAGCCTCTAAGGCTTTCTTGATCTCATCAATAAGCTCGTATTCGCGGACAGTCTGGTTCGGTCCTGCATCTTTCTCTGCTTGGTTTTGAGTGGTTGAATCTATAAGAATAGATGCATCACATCCCTGCAATAAGAAGTTGCTCGTGTTACCTTTATGCATGAATCTATGTAACCCAAATTGCGCACACGTTTACATGTTTATTGCACTAAGATTTGTAACATTTTTACCTCGAAGAGGCAAAGTTTATGAGAATACTAAGTTAAATAATTAATCTGTTGCTCTATAAATCTCAGTAGTTTTCAAGTAGGAAAATCTTACTCTAACGAAGCAATCATGAAAATGCATGCGAAGCAAGGCTGCGGTTACGGATTTATCTGCGTTGAACCGCTTTTGCACTGCCCGAAAAATGATAGATTCTGCGTCAGGGCATGTTGGTTTGTAAAACCCAACTCTTAGATCGGCTAATACAGCCGGAACAATGAAGAGAATGAGCAGAAATGAAGATTTCATTCCCATTTTTTCTTATCGAGTACAAGAGAAATTCCTGAACTTTCAAGTTTCAGCTATGGAGTTGATGGCCACTTTGAGGGTATTTATAGATGAAGAGTTACAGACAGGTGCAGCACGACTAGTTTTTTGAGGGAGGCAAGGCTCCTACTTAGAAGTTTTTTAATAATCTTTTCAAAGAACTTGATTTTTGAAATGGCTATACCCTCCCAGCATACACCAAAAGATGCCCTTGTTTTGCAGCTAGCGAATATTGCTAGTTTCCTTCAAGATAAAAATAATTGCTTTGACTATGAAAACAAAACAAATCTCCCACACCAATGCAATTAAATAAGAGTTTTTTATATTAATTAAATGGATGAAGCTGATCATTAAACGATAACAACAGGCAAATCTCAAGGCCGGTGAGAAAATAATGATGATAAAAAATAATATCATCTTCTGACCATCTGTATATTTGCCAAAATTCCGAAACCATTTGTCATTCCTCTCATAAAAAAACATAATTAAATTTTGTTTATACCTGCTACTGAGATTGAGAAGTCGTCAGCTGTCTACAACTTGCAATGTGAGATCTCCAAATACTAAGAACATATCGATGACAAGACTATATATAATTGATATTTAAGTATATTGATCATAGAATTAATCTCCAAATGCCTCTCATCATGCTAGTCCTAGCTAGGTATAATGAAAATATAGTAAGAGAGTCACAGGATCAACAAAATCTTTGCAAGTGTCTAACTTGAAAGCTGTCAAAAGTTTTTTTAAGATCATCCTTTGTACAAGCAGATAATTAGTGACCCGTGATCATCGTGATTCCGCAGAGTTAATCTTAAAGAGCAGCCGTCAAGAAAAAGTAGAAACAAAGTTTTGTTTTTGTAACGCAAAAATAAACGAGTCAATCAATTTGTGGGTATCCACAACGATTTTTGGGTCTCTTTTCCTTATCCAAATGGTACTGGCACTGTCAAAACTTTTTAAGTTTTTGGTTTCTGATATTCCGCATTGTAAACCTAAGGAAATTAATTCATGTACTGATGAAATTACAGACTTTGAATTTATTTCCCCACAATTGTCTTTCAAAATTTGAAGGCGGCCATATCTGTGAAGAATCGAATAGTCATGCCCTTCGAGTTTCATACCAGGAAAAACAAAAGATTATATTTTAAAAAAAAATCTGTAACTGTCGAATCATTAATGAAATGACAAGGGAACATGCCTGCACGTTGAATGCAATTATTTGCCCGTTTCTACGCAATACAAGCGTAAAAGAAAAGTTGTAGGATGCTAAGTTTATTCTCAAATATATTTTTACAAGGTTGACCTGGATTCAGCATCCAGGATGGTTCTCAAAATGTGGACGAAATTTGATGGTAGCATGCTAAGACCACAGCTATTCTGTCGGTAAAAAAACAAAAAAAGAAGGAAAGGAGAAATTAAAGGGTAAATGTTCTCTTTTACGAGTCAATGGAAAGCTTATTTCAAAGGGTAAATGTTCTCTCTCTCACACACACACAGTGACTTGTACAGGGCCATCACTGTGTCCTGCTGTTTCATGTCAAACTTCTGAAATAAACCCATCCCGCTGGGAAAAGTAGGAAGAAAAGAAAATTGCGGGGAAGGAAAATATGGCCCCTAAACTATTGTGTTTGTTCCAATTGAGTCTCCATCCCTAAACAAATAGCTATCAATAGTTCTCATTTCCGAATGTCAATTCTGAAGCCGTTTCAGTTTTTCTATTGTTACAAGAGACTACGATATAATTAAACAGAATTCGTAATATAACATAAAATGTAATAATTATATAATAAAAGATACCCATTATTGATGCATTCATTGCTAGATAAAACTCTAGTGTAAGTAGGAATCCTTGATAAAAACAATTTGTGTTAGACGAGTTAGATAGAATTCTTATTAGATCGTAAAGCCTGTAATTTTCTATAAATATAAAGATATTCATAATTAAAAGTGTGTTAAAGGGTGTGATCGATCAATTAATAAGAGCCCGGGAGGTTAAATATTTGTGTTTTAGTTTCAAACATTTGTTGTCAGAGCTTGAGTTGATTAGGATAACAAAGAAGCAACAACTGTCTTGTGAAAACCAGACACAACAGCTTCACTTTTGTAGCAGCAAAATCTCCAAGCAACAGTAGAAAAATGCAGTAGACACAGACTCCAAGAGAGTAGCAACTCCATACATAGCAGCAGTGCCAACTTAATTCGCAACAACAAAAATCATAGCAGCCTCCATTGACAAGATTTTTTAAGGAATGAGAGATTGACCAATTAGGTATCGACAAGGTGAAAGGAATGATAGGGTTAGTTTATTATTTTTCCACAAGCAGAAATGGATTATAATCTACCAAAAAAATCCTTACTTGAAGAAATAAAGCTTTGTGTAGTGCGCAATGGAAACTACAAGCTTTATCCAACAAGAAGATTTATTACCGGATAAAAAAAAAATGAAATTATCCTTAATAATCTCTATTTCATGCACGAAAGAACATTAAAAAAATGTTTATAATTAATGCTCTGACTATTTATCAGCAAAAGCTAGATATGCTTCGCAAAGTAAAACTTACTTTAAAAGATTTGGTTCCATTAATCAACAGATTACTAGATTAAGATCAATTAAAAATATATATTCAAGTCACTTGCAGTACTTTGCAAACAAAATATAGAAAAAGACACTGTCAAATTGGTTTTATTTTTGAAACTAGGAAATTACTTAGTGTTTTCACTCATGAAGATCTTGTTTTAGATCCTCGTTGTTAAACTGTTTAAGCGAGATTATTAGATAAAATCCTGCTGATCTCCTGTTATCTGTCAAATTCAGGATTTTGGCTGGTCTTACGTTTTAGATTAAAAGCAATACAATAAGGCAAGTACTGTTTGCTTCTTTTGCTCAAAATATTATTCTGCTCAATTCTTTCATGTTCCAAACTTTCAAAGGAAACTTAGAAATTTCCGCGTCTTATTTATTTATTTATTTTGGTTCTGTTGTCAAGCAGCATAGGAGCCTAAAACTCAAGCATATCATAAGATGCGACTTCAAAAATCTTTCCCAAGAGCAATATTACTTGACCCACATATAATTGTGCTAAAGGGCGTTTGATTTTGAAAGTTGAACTGATAAACATGCTGGAAAGGTCATAAAGGACACAAAAACCCTTCCCCTGACAACATTTTCTGAAGGGTTTAAAAGCAAGAGTTGGAATCTGCTTTAATCTGTTTAATGATGATAAGAATGACTTTACGGCTTTATCTAGGAAATTGCTGAAACCATTCTTTCCAAGGAGATGACTCACAAGGCACATATTCCTTAAGAGTGGTGGAATCGTTCCTGACATAGAAAATGGAACATTTTTTGGCAATAAGCAAAGGTTCAAAGATGAGCTTTATTATGATTAAAGAAAGCATGTGAATGGAACATACACTAACTTAAAAAAGACAAGATCAAAAAACAAACTCACCATGTTTTAAAAGGTTCTCCCCTGTTGGAAGTACTGACTGGCACAAGGAAATGCATTTGATTACTTGAATCCATAGACAAAATTGACTTGCCTAGAGCAGATGTTTTAGACTAGTTTCTTTGTAAATCAACAAGGAAGGAAAATTCATTTGATTGAGGATGGCCTTGAAAGCTGTGACAAAATATTTGGGAGGAAAAAGTGGACAGATGAGACTTACCATCGAACTGTTGAGAATTTTGACCACCTTTTCACAAATGAAGCAAGGAGAGTGGAATCCTACATCATATCGAGTAAAATTGTCTGTTGTGGGAGATATGAACTGTAAAGTGCAAATTAATTTCTGCGAACCTAGATATATTGCAAGACTTTATTAAAAGTTCCAGTGGTACCAGCAGGCGTTACAACATGTCGTGTATCCAAACATGAGCAGGAAATGCGTTGTTTGCTTCCTGATTCTCTCCCTTAAATGTGACATCTCCACCATGGCAATCTTCACCTGCATCACGTCTGGAGTGTCAACCTGGGATATTCTTGAAAAGTACATAAAATGATCCGAAATGCCTGCTAAGCTTCCACAACAGACAGAAATATATATTTTGAAGGATTGAATAATCTTTGATTTCTCTCTCCAAATTATATGACTCATACTATAGTACACTTTTCGTTTCTGAGACACATCATTCTTGGAGCCCCTAGCTATGAAAGAACTTCAGGTGAAATTTACTCTGAGCCTAGGTATGACCTAAATTACTCAACTTTACAAACTCGGGCATAAAAAGATTCAGTAAACAAGTGCAAAATAGTACAACTCTAGAAGAGATTTACTATTCCAGCTGACATGGTTGAGAACTAGCAAACGAGAACACAAATTACAGCATTTGAGAAAAGATACTGGACTTCAGAAAACTTTGGTTAGCCTTCCAATGGATGATGGCTTTAATTTATACATACAGGCCAGAGCTTCATCTTATTTTTCTGCAGATTCCAAGCAGTAAGATAGGTATGAGTGTATTAGTTGAACCTAAAATAGGCCGCGGACCATAACCACCACGCATTAAACAACCTCTGTTATTTACAATGACGACTTGAAGCACCGCTGATCATGTAGCAATTGATTATGAAGAACTTGCCTTTCAGACTTCAATCAGAATTAGTTGAGCAGAAATCTCATGCGCTGTGAAGGAAAATAAATGTGGTATACTCTCCACAGAAAACACGTCCCCATGGTTATGCCTAGAGAAGATCACGGACGCAAGTGAGGTTCACAATGGAAAATCTCAGCAGGTGTCCTTTAGCCACTCTCCTGGAATGTATGAGAGCGAGAAAGAGCTGCTGGGTTTGCTTCCAGTACATGAGTGATATCAGATACATGGCCATAGCATTCTGCTTTGGTTTCAAAATTCTTGAAGATAGTAGTACCTTTTGATGCGGGATCCTTCTGGTCAGGCTTAAGACCTAAAGTAGCCCATAAAGGACTCTTCGGAGCCTCACTTGGGTCATCAATTCTTAGTGTTTTTGGGACCAATATACATTTCTCTGCCTTCTCTTCTTCCATAAATTTTGAATCTCTAGAATGCTTGCCTAGGGTTGGTGAGCCATTTCCTGAGCAGCAACTGGTGTTAGCAGAGGTTGATAGAGAAAGGCAGCCATTCGATCCACTCAATGATACATTTCTTGTTCCAGCAGCCCATGTGGGCATGCAACCCCAATAAGAAGCAGGTACAAATTGTAGAGGAATGTTTGGAGGGCAAATGCTGGGAACAGCCAACATTGGTGTGGGGCACAATTGAACTTGATTGGGAATAGTTGTCACGCAAGCCTGGCCAGTGGAGTGCTGAGCTGCGGTCATGGAAGCAACATTATTCCAACCCGGGTTCCAAGGAAAAACCCATGAAGGAACAGAATAACAAGGCAGGGAATTTGGTGCGCTGAGTTCGTTAGAAGATGCTGGCACATCAACTTGCTCTTTCTGCATAATATTTTCTCGCAATTCGTTTGCCCAAGCATTGGAAGCTGTCTTGGAGGATCCACATGAAGACGGCTCTTCTACATTATCTTGACAATTGACTGAACTTAGCTCAACATATCTTTTTTGGTCTCCAAGATTCAGCACATTCTCCATGGAATCACAAAGAGGTGCTTCATGACCGAATTTTAGAACCATTCCATTTGCTACTGAGGGACTCAAGGTGGTTCCGGATTCAACAGAAGATTGAAGTTGGTGACTGATTGAGTCTGAGTTTTCCATTCTGGCAATAGGCATCCCATCAGAAGACACTAATATCTGACGATATTGAGTGGCTAAGTGCTTATTCTTCCGCCGGCCAGCACCAATAGGGACATTTCTCATTGATCCCCCAGCTGTCCAATATCTTTGGCAATTCTTGCAGAAATGCCTTGGTTGGTTGACATTATAGTTATTGAAGTAACAGAATTTTGTGTCTAAACTGTTGCATCGTGGACATGGTAGAATTTTATCTGGCTTCTTAAGGAGTTTCTCTTGGTCTGTGCCATTAGTCTCCAGTGGACCTTCCTTAGGCTTAGCAATTATTTGTGCCTCATTCACTCGCATTGCAGCTTGGCTTTCTTCCTTGCCTTGTCCAGAACCAGAGAACATTTCAGGTTCTTCTGAGCTGTCTTCACTAGGACCCTTGGTTTCTACTCTTGTTATCTCACTGCAGGTTCCCTGATATTAAACAAAGAAGGAAAAAAAAAACATTAGACTAGTTATAGAATTGAAAATTTATGAGAGAGAGAAAAAAGATTAGCAGGGGTGAAATGAAATTAAGGGACTGATATATCTTCACCGCATTTAATTATAGTAGCTTTATGTCAGAAGACCCTAAATAACAATAAAGAGAACAAAACAAATAATAATTTAATTCATTTCCAAATGAGATTAATGGACTCCTGCTACCTTCTTATCTTCTTAAATTAGATTTGTGTCATCAACGCAAATGAGCGTGCCTTGAAGGGATCATGCTCAGCCACCAAATTTGGAATTACCATATTCAAGCATGATTCAAGAAACAGAAAATTTATAATGAAAAAGGCAACTTTTGACAGAATACAAAGAATGGGAAACGAAGTTGATCATCAACCTGCTTATAACTTTCCAAGAATAAATAATTAAGCACTTGGGAGTTTGATTGGCATGATTGAATCAGTTTCTGATACAGCACAAGAAAAACTATGCTGAATTATTTGTTTTTAGCCCCACTACCCCCATCAACTGGAAAACCAAATATGAAAATATTTTAGCTCTGATCACAATATTATGTATTTTACCATGTCAGTCTAGAAATTTAGATTTTTCCAATTAAACTAGAATCAAATATGAAGATATTTCAGAATTTATTTCAAAATGAACAAGGAAGAACAAAAGCAACACACAACCTATTTTCACAAAGCTTTATCTCCTTATAAAAGAAGAACAGCAGAAATAGTTCACAAATTTCCCTAAAAATAGTAGTTTCATCTTTCCATGCACACCAGTTCACAATAAAATCAGAAATGAAAATAGTATGTTCACCATCGAGCTAAAATCGCACACGCACAAAAATTGCCAATCTTGAATATCTAACATTAAAAAAAATTATATATTTTCTGGGACCAATTTTTTCCAAAATTCAAAGTTACAGTTATTATCATTCCTCAAACAGGTAAATGCCTTCTAAACAATAAGCAAATGGAAAGAGAAAAACGAAGAAAGAAAGGAAGTTTCCTGTTTCAACAACAGAGGAAACAGAACATGGCATAGACACCTCCTTTTTAACACTATTTTCCATTAAAATGTTTCTATAAACAACACATAACATCCTTTATTTTTTACCTACAAGCCTTACAACAACTCATAACGCAAATACCTTCACTATTTATTTCCCATCAAGAAATGACCACTTTTCCATGCCAGCGTTTACTCAACCATAAACCAATACCATGAAACAACACCATACAGCCTCTACAACATTCATTTCACGATTCATTTAAGCTCAAGCTCATTCTTTCTTGTACCAAAACACAGCCTACAACATCTATTAGTTCAAAAACCAATACAAAACCAACAACCCAGATAAAATCTCAAGACTTTCAGCTACCAAACTAAACTACAACCCCAACTCAAAACCAAAAACCAAAAACCAAAATGGGTATTTCATTATATACATACACATATCCCTGTAAGTAAGTACCTTGGCTAGTGGTTCGGCCGGAAACTGAGTGTCAGGTACAGGAATCTTCCTACCAAAGAGCTTGAAAGCTGGATCTTTAGACTCACCCTTCATGGTTTTTTTTTTTTTTGTATCAAAATAGAAGTTGCAGACTTTGAAGGGTACTAGTAATAATAGTGACACCAAAACCCATATAGAAATTAGTACTGCAACAAAAAGTAAAAAGAATGTTAAAAAAGGTTGAGAAAAAGAGAGAGGGAAAGAGATAGGCTTTTTTCTTTTCTTTTCTTTTTTAGACAGTAACAAGCTTTATAAAGTTAAGTAGCTTCTCTCTCTCTCCCTCACTAAAAACCCACAAACCCTCTCAAAGTTAGCATACTTACACAAGTCTCCACCCTGAAAAAGTAGCAGACGATAGACAGCATAAAGAACGTGAAGGATCAGAAGTTTTATTTTTATAGGAAAAACTTTCTTGCCCCCTTTTTTTTTTCAAGATATTCAATTTGTTTATTGTTTATCAAGTTTAGTTGGTTCATAGATAGGAGAAAAGGCTGTCATGATCTCCTTAATTTTGCCACCTGTTATATTCATGTCAGCTTAAAAATGATAGGGTGCTGGATTATTTTATGCATAAACTTTGAGAATAAATTATTACAAGTTGTCCTCTTGATTATGTGCTTTGAATTTATCTATAGATTCCTTGAAAACTAATGCTCAAACTTCTAAAATTGGATAACTCTTCTTTTATCAATAACCTTTTAATATTTTTCATTTAAAATCATTAAATC
>Ga0325403_1006892_pt1 | contig 10849 bp, 2 predicted proteins | sample PopdelMetagenome_19_FD_205665 | JGI IMG/M metagenome (GOLD analysis project Ga0325403, IMG submission 205665) | Populus deltoides microbial communities from Bellville, Georgia, United States - Xylem-PdKOR-R4 | ecosystem: Host-associated > Plants > Phyllosphere > Stem > Wood/Secondary xylem...
ATCCCAGCCAACGTGCTTCAGGTGCTTTTTTTCCAGCGCGTGCGTTCAGAATGTTTTTGATTTAAAAATAAATTAAAATTACTAGTTTTTAGATTTCTTAGGTGATTTTAATATAAGAATTAAAAAATAAGAAAAATCATTTTTAATATATTTTCAGTGCCAAATAGACGCCCTGCACCAATGCTCAAAACACCATCACGGCAGCAATTGTTTTTTTACTGATTTTAAACTCTACTCTTAAAAACCTCTTGAAATTAGTTCTAATTAAAATTTAAAATAAAAACAAAACAAAACTTCACATATAAAACTCCATGATTGTGATAACTCCTCGACCGGGCTTACCTTTGAAGATAAAATGAAATAGAGTACTGACGAATTTATTATATTTTAAATTTATTTTTTAAAAATTATTAGTTTGAGTCTTATAAATTTTAGAACTATTAAAGAGTTATATGGTTATTAACTTTAGAATTTATAAAATTAATTAAGATATATATAAATTCATTCGAATATACATATTAATAAAAAAATAATAATAATGGGTGAATTAAGATTATGATGGCGGGCAATTATTGCTCAATTTAAGTTGTCGTGTTGTTAGAATGAATAGTTATGGAGATCCTTCAATTGGGATTCAGAATAATAAAAAAAAGGAACAATTTATTTCTTGAAAATTTCAAATATCAGAACTATGAAAGCGGGCGGTGTGTCTGTCCATTTCAATTCCGCGCCTACAATTCAATTATACCAAATTGGCACTGCACTTCTCCTTTCTTTTTTTCTTCTGTCCGTAAGCTTTCTGATAAAAAAAAACAAGGGAGATTACGTGTATACTTAGACAATTATTACCTTTTAATGGAATAATGTAATTATTAATTTGTCCTTTCCAAAAAAAAATTAATAGTATTATTATCGGAAGTAATTCTATTTTTTCACAAGTTCTATTTGTTTTTACATATTAATAGGAGATAGAATTGTTTTTTCTATTCTTAAAGTACAATGAAATAAATAAATTATCATTGAAAGTAAAATTTCTAAACATGGTATCCAGGGTTTTTTTTCGTTTCTTTTATTTTTTTAAATACAATATAATAACTCAATTATTCTTAAAAGCAAACTTTTTAAAACTTGTATCTATGAGCTTTTTTATATTTTCATTAGTTTTTTTTTTTTGTTATTATCAAGTTGAATGAGAACAATTTAATTTAATAATAATTATAAATATTGTTTTATATAAAAACATGGTTGGCAAACGTGTGGGAAGTGTCCGCGGTTTTCAAATGGTGTTTCTTAGCGGTAAAAAATTCCCTTCCGTTGTGACATTCGGTTGTTAGGTGTTTTTTTCCTGGTGGGGTGTCATGTGACAGCGATGGTGGGGTGGTTTGTTGTCGGAGGTACTTTCTTTTTTATTCTCCTATTTTCTCTTTCATCCCCTTGAAATTCGTGTTGGTTATTCAAAATTTCAAAGTTATTCTTTTATTTATTGACATTTCAACTTAGATCCATATTCTTTTGATTTTAGTTTTTGTTCTTGAGCCGTTTGTAAAATTTTAATTTGTTTTCAATTTTATCATTTAATCCTAATTTATGATATATATATTTTTTTCAATTTGATCCTCATTCTTTTGATTCTTTTATTTTTTCCTTTTATTAAATTAATTTTTCTTTTCAATTTAACCCTTCAATAAAAAAATTATAGTTGTCCTCTAATTTATTTTTTATTTCAATTTTGATCTTCATTCTTCTAATTTCTATTTTTGGTTTTGGATCCTTTTGTATAATTGATTTTTTTTCTTTAATTTCATCCTTCAATATTTGATTGGTTGAGAATTAAGGTATTTGGTTTTTCTAGATATGGTGCTTCCGGTCTAATGGCCTGTATCACGAGTTTGAAAAATTAGTGCGGGTTACCATTGTGTTTTTTTGTTTTCCTTATTTTATTTTATCATTCGATATTGATTTTTTTATATAAAAAAATAGGTTGCGTGGTTTTCTTTATTTTTTATTAGATTATCTTAATTTCATGACTTAGGTCACAAGTTTGACAGGTTAACCCAGACTGACTTGACCTTTATTACCCTGATTTTTAAGTTTGTCATGCTAACTCAAGTTGACTTGAGTCATTTTTTTTTGTCTTTTTTTACCCACATACTTCTGTATTTAATTGACTATTAATTGAGCTACATTATTTTTTCTCTTTTGAAAAAAGGTTTTTTTTCCCCCAAGTTATTGTGTTCATTTTTTCTTTATTTGATCCATTTATTGTGCCCACTTGTTTCCCCAACTTTTTCCTCAAGTTTTACTCTTCAACATTATCATTATGTTGGTTTGAGAATTGAACTTTATAATTTTGTTTAATTTGTTTTATACGGTGTTATCCCAGTCTCACAACCAAGTCACAAATTTAATAGGCTGATTCAAGTTGATTTTTTATTTTTATTTTTATTTAATATTAATTTTTGTTTTTTCAATTTTATCTTTCGATATTTAATTTTTTAAAAATTAAGTTTTAGATTTTTATTTTATTTTATTTTTCTACAAGATTATCCCATTTTCATTGAATTTTTTTATTTTGTTATTAAATAACATCATGATTTTAAGAATTCAAGGCCACCAATTTAATTAAGCACTAAACAGTGATAATCTGGAAAAGAAAAAAAATAAGCAGCATTATTGTTCAGTCCATGCGCCCGTTGTGACTTCGAGATTCACATATGAAATAATTGACAAATGTTAAAACAAAATAAAAATTAAAGGGTATTATTCAAAAAGAAATAAAAAACTTAAATAAGAAAGCTGCAATTTCACTTCACATTATAGAATGTTTGAATATTCTGTAATGTCAAATGCAATTCATATGATGCTTCTTTAGGGTGCAAGAACTTTGTGCTAAGCTCGGTGAGATACCAAACACAACAATCCCAGCAGCAGCGTTGCCGACAAAGTCATGCTTTTAGGTGTGATGGATAATATAATAATGGTTATTTTTTAAAATATTTTTTATTTTTTAAAAATTATTTTTATATAATATATTAATTTAAAATGAAAAAATTAATTTTTTTTAAAAACAAACACAGGGTCGGAAAAAAGGCAAGACTTGACAAAACAACTCAAGGTTACTTGCCTTCGGGGAGACCTTTCAGCTCGGACTCATTTCGTGGTGCATCGCCATGAAAAGGAAGATTAGGCCAACAAATTTCTATTCCTGCCTTGTGAATTTGGCACTAAAACATTTTGCCTGGTGATGTATTGATTCTTCTTTGAATTAAAAACAATTGATTAAGAGAGTACTGGACTAGACTAGTATGCCTGTTTGAGAGTATGGTTGCGGTTGTTTTTTAAAATATTTTTCATGTCGAAATGCATTAAAATGATATTTTTTTTATTTTTTAAAATTATTTTTGAGATTAGTGCATCAAAACAATCTAAAATATATAAAAAAATTAATTTTTAATAAGAAAATAACTTTTAAAAATAAAAATAATTTTTTTAAAAAATACAGATAGAATCACGTTTTCAAACTCTCACTGGACTAATATTATAGTCAAGCAGCGGCAAGTAAAGAGTTGAAAAGCAACCAATTCCAGATGCCGAGCACAGTCAAATTTGTTACTTGCAATCGCCTCCAATTGTTAGGCAGTGCGTAATTTTCAGATAGTGGGAATGGTTGTTGAAAACGGTTACCAACCAGTTTCTATGGAGTTCATAATGATCGAAATATATAACCAAATTAATGCCACAAAACATGCCCCCATGGCCTTCAGTTCTAAGTAACAAAACCACCTTTCAGAATTCGTTTCCATTTATTTTTTTTGTTTTAATCTAATTTAACTTCACTAAGAATTTACTTTTTTATTTTTAAATTAATTGTTTTACTAAAATCAAAGAAATATTTTATAATATGAATATCTTTATAAATCTTGTCATGTTAATTTTGAGAATCAAAGATGGGAGAAGAAAAAAAATCATTATCCTTCAAAGTAAAAACTTATCTTTTTATATACACACAGAGGAAACTGTTATTTCAATTATTAAAATAAAAAAAATATTTCATAATACGAGCAAGTTAATTTAAAGAATAAAAAAAAAGAAAGAAATAATCATTATCTTTCAAAGTAAAAATTTATATATATATATATATATATATGAGAGAGAGAGAGAGAGAGTTATTTTTTTTTAATAATACTTTTAAATATTTGGACTAGGATCATTTTTAATGGCGAGGCCTGCTCTAATAACTAATAAAAAAATAATTTTTATTTTCATTTTTTTTTTGGTTTGGTTGGTAATTTCTGAGATGTCAAAATCTGATCAAATTCTCATTATCATGACTTTAGACCTTCCAATCCGATATTCAAATCTCGCCTTGATTTAAGGTTGTCCGGCTTGTATGAAGGATGCTTTCATCCAGTTAATACTATCCTTCTAGATTTTATGTGTGAGCTTATAGTCAGAAGAGGTAATTTTAACCTTTTACATCCACCTGGATGTGTTGGCACAAACTACTGGTTGTTTAAATTAAACATCTGATAACTATAAATATGATAGGTAGTACCTAGTTCTTTTTGTAAAACATAAATATTTTTCTTACATATTGTTTTTTGTTTTTGGGTATTATCATATTTAATTATCACATGTTTGATTTAAACAACTAATAGAAAAAAAAATGTTAAGATGACCCAAAATAGCTGGAATTCCAACCTAGACCTGATTCTGATATGACATGTCTAATCTTATCCTAACACACTCTTTTATGTATTTTTTGGGTTCCTAGAAGCCACACATACAAACTTTCCATGCATACAATTTTTTTATGCACATACAAGTTTTTCCATGCAAAGCAAACACTATTTTTTGTGCCAGTAACATTGTTCATTACCAACATTTCCTAGAAGTTACACGCACAAACTTTTCATGCATATAATTTTTTCTATGTAGAGTAGATATCATTTTTTATGCAAATGACGCTGCTTATCACTAATATTTTTATTAATAGCGTGTATAACACAACAACCATTACATAACACAATAATTATTAACCATCATGGCTAGTCAAAGATAATACTAATTTTTTCACCAATAATATATTATTCTCCTTCTTTATAAAGAAATTCCAAGACATGGGTATTAACACACCAATCTCAAAGTAAAAAAGCAAAGCAATTTCTAGCAATATAAGTCCAACATACAACCATACAAAGTTATAGCTTAGCCATAGCTAAAACTACTTCTTATAAGAGTCAGCCAAAGCTAACCATGCCATTCCATGCCATAAGTCAACCATGTAAAGGTGTATGCCACACAAGTTCTATCTATGTGACCATGCTATATAATTTCCAGCTAGTACCCTCATATACTCATTCTTTGTAATTTTATTTTATTTCTCTCTTCTTATACATTATTATTATTATTATTATTATTATATTCTCTTACATTTACCGACTTAAGCATTAAAGGGTCTCATATTCTTATAAGGATCTGATTTTTCAAGTCCAAAATAGATTATCAGAAAACAAATTCAAACTCTAGATCGGGGATTCATGGTTGTGCCTAAGCTGAGCTAAGCCAAGTGCATGCAAGCGAATTAAACTCGTACTATTTTGCTTATGCTCATTTATGACCTTTCAACTTCCTATTATGTAAACTATAAAAACAAAATCTCTTTTTTTTATCTATGTGGGATGGAAGGTTTTGGATTTCACAGAAACATGTCAACTTAGGTTTTTTTTTTATATTAATTTCTCATTCACTCATAATTTATTTTAATCATGTCAATGTTTCATGTTAAATAATTTTGGTTGAAGAATAATTTTCAATAAATTTTTAACCTTAAAAGTGAATGGGTTCCACTTCAATTTAATCTTAAATATGCCAATTAACCATACTTTATTAAAACAATTCCAAGAAAATAAAACAATTATGGATGTTTTTTTCTTCTTCTTCCATTTCTATTACACAGAATACATATATAGTCTATTAAAAAACATTAAATGTTTTATATTTACGAAATAGTTAGTCTATATAATATTAGGAAAGAACATACATATCATTTTAGATATATGTTTAAAATGTAAATATAATAAATTGTTTTTATATATAAATTTGGATATACAAATATATCAAACAATAAATACCCTATCTTTTATACCTACCTCACTTTCATGCGTATAAAAATAATTTTATTACATTTATAATTTTTTCATACTTGAAGGAGAATCTCCATAAAAATAAATATAATTATCATCTCTAACTAATTCCTTGTGAATCTTGATCCCTTGGTTGATAGGTAATTTCAGTTTATCTTACCGTTTTACTTGAAAACACAAAGTTGAATAATTTCTATTTCTTAATCCAATGAAACGTGGATGAATTAGTTTATATATAAACACCCACACACACACATGTAAAACAAAATTGTAAAACAAGACCTAAGTAAACCTAGGATAATCTTTTAAACCCGTGACTTGGGTCCTTAGATCAGAATTACCCTATAGAAGGTAAGTTTAAAAAAATCATGAAGTCAAATTCATGATCAGCAAAATCTCAATCAATAACAAAATATTGAGGAATGAAATTGAAAAAAAAATCAATAAAAAAATTCTAAAACAAAACAAATAATAATTAAAAGAATGAGGATCAAAATTGACATAAAAATAAATGAAATCAAATATTGAGAGATGAAATTGAAAAAAAATTATGAAAAGAATTTAAAACAATAAAAAAAATAGCAATTAAAGAATAAGGATATTAGAGTTTTGGCGTTGTTCTTAGTAAAATTAAAATTAAATTAAAAAAAACTAATTGGTACAGGTAATAAAATGTTCATTCACTGTTTCCTCATTTTAGTTTTCAACATTCAATTTTTTTTTAGGTTATGTTATTTTTTTTTAATTTGATCCTTTCACATAAAATTAATTTGATATTAGACTTGATAATTTGATTTAATTAGCTTAATATGGGTTTCTCGTAGTTTCAAGAAATATCCCGACATTAGCTTGATGTTTGATTTTGTTATAAAGAATTTGATTTTTCTGTTCGCGGGTAATTACAAATAGAAGGACTTTAATTGAAACAAATGAAAACATCATAACATTTGTTTTTATCAAGCACTATTCATTCTTTTTTTCACTCATGTAATTTGTTTTTTTCAAAAAAAAAATGATCCTTCCATATTGAATATATTTGAGATTGGTCATGATAGTTTGTCTCGATAAACGTGAATTAAGGTTCTTAGAGTGTGAAAAAAATATTTTTGACATTGCCTTGATGCTTAATTTTACAAAAAAGAGTTCGAGTTTTAAAATTTCTCAAGAAATAAAAAGATATGGACTAAAATGAAAAAGACAATTGTGGATCTTTGTTTTTCTTATTTGGTCAGCGCCATTTGTAGAAACTTTGCCTTGGGTTTTTAGCCAAGTTCATTTTTGGTCCATTTAGTTTGGCAATTATACTTTGTTATTCAAAACTTTAATTTACTCACGTTTTAGTCTTTGTCTCAACAAATAAGAGAAAGAGTCATTGAAAAATAGTTACGGAAAGAAAAAGTCATGGAATATCCATATTATTTGGCAACCAAAATACATATTCTTGGTATCAATGAGTTTCACTCGACAAGAGAAGTTCCGTTAAGGTATTTGTTTACCTTTTATCTTGAAAAAAAAAGTAATTCGAGTTCGAGAAAGAAGATTTTGTTTCGGTTTGAGTTTGTATTTTTGGACCAAATTAATTGATTGGTTTTTTTGAGAGTCCAAGGATGGTATTTATGTGTTTTTCGACTATAATATGTTAGAAAATGATTTTTTAGGTTAAAAAACCCATTACTTGATTTTTCGATCACCTTTCTAATGGTTAGAATCTGGTAAAGACGGGAGACACACTATCTATTTTAATTCTTTCCATAAAAAAAAAGGGCAACATGTCATACAACCCAATGTCCTGGTAAAAAATTAAGAGGCAAAGGGAATGGGCCTCGCCAAGCAAGCCCACACATCTACCTTTTTTTTAAGGGCTATGTTTAATAGGCCACCTAAATCTAATAGATTAGGATGTTTCTCTTAAATTTTTATTTTTTTTCTTTTTTACTTCAATACAAATAAAAATGATTTTAAATAGATTACTTAAAAATATTTTTGTTGCCTGTACAAGCGGTCTTCAATTTTAATTTCGACATATTATCTAAAACAATTCATGAAAAATATTTAATTGAATATTTTTTTTATGTGAAACATGTTTTCCAATAAGACCTTAGATTTTTTTTTTCAATAATAGCCATGGTTGTTTTTTGTTCAACCCTTTCATTGAAATATTTTTATTTTTATAGATTTCATTTGATTTTTTTTCTATGAGCGCGAGTTTTAAAATATAAAATTATCAAATTCAATCAGGTCCAAGACCCTTGCATTAAGTTTGGCCTATTAAGTTGTATTGCTTAAAACTTTATCTCCTAGCTTTAAAACAAATTTAAACAGTAGTGTCTTAAAAAAAACTTGATTAGGGTTTCGATCGGATTAACTTGGTCATATTATGAATTTATGCTCGATTTAAAATACAAAGTAAATAAATAAATCAAACCATAGCAACATTTAAATTTGTACTCATAATGGACCACAAACAGCTGAGCTAATTATAAAAGACTTTAAAAGTCATGGTGATTTTACTGTGGAGGAAATATTGTTCACACACTTATAAATTACTATGGATTCACTATGCGTTTTTTTTCTTTTCATTTTGATCATCAAACTTTTATTTTGGATGATTTGATCCTAATTGAAGGCTAATTACTTATGATTTATTAGGCAAGGTAAAAACTAAAAGACAAAGGACCGAAGTGAACAAGGTGACCAAAATAGGTGGTGTGTCCAAAGTTAGCATGAAAAGTACACTTTGGTCCTCCATCTTTACAAATAGTACACTTTAGGTCCCTTTAAATGTCAAAAATAAGTTTTTGTTCAAAACTTCATTTTATTTTTATTTTTAATCTGGTTAAGGAGAGAGGAGAGAGGAGAGAGGAAATTATTATATTCTGATAGTAGAAAGAGAGAGTCATCATTGACATCAATTTCGGCCATGAAAAAGATCGATCTTGGATTCAACAGTTTCATTTAATGAAAAAAGTTTAACTTGAGTGTTATTTAACCCTAAAAGTATCTGAGAAAATAGATCTATCTCAATAAGTTTTTGGTTTTAAGGTTGATTTTTTGTTTTTAGATTGATTTTTGGGTATTTGAAGGTTAAACAAGTTTATTTAGGTCTCTACTTGGTTTTATATGTTTTTTTGGGTTAAAAAAGGGTTTAAATAACTTTTATTTTTGTTGAAAATACATTGCCCTGATTTTTTGATGACCCTCTAGTCATTGAGTTTTGGGCATGTAAATGAAACGTCGTTTGTATATATAGACGATAATCCACATAAGCAAACAATGTGTCACCAGCTTTTGATTTTTATAAAAAAAAAAATTGAGGGTGGACAACACCCTCCATTATTTGAAAAAAAAAAATTCATGGTGCGTAGGCAAGACCTCTGTATGTGGGCATGAACAGGCAAGGGCATTTATATGGGTAGGAGCGTGGGTTTGCCTGCGCGCCTAGCCTATTTTTGTCTTTGTATTTTTGGTGTTCTTCATTGTTATTAAAGACAAGAGCCCATGAATGGGGTATGCTAGCTATGTTTTTTCTTTTTTGAAAATATTTTTTTGTTGTTGTTTTGTATAAAAAAAACTCTCACGCGCACTTGGTTGATGTATAATTGAATGAAAATTGATTTCATAAATAAAAAATTATTAGACCTAATTAGACGCATAACGTGCATAACAAATCTGATAGTGAATTAACTAACTAGAAAAATTCAATTAAGATATCCTTTTCAAAATACGCAAAGTCTTTTTGTTTTTTTTTTTTTAATTTTCTAATCAATAACTTTTTTATTATGTATTCTTTAAATGATTTTTTTAATATGTATTCTTTAAATGATTTTTTTAATTTATATTTAAATTAATAAATCTCTCTTAATTCTTTGAATTGTTTATTTAGCATTTTTAAACAATGTTTTTATGTTTTTGAGTTTAGAGAATCGAGATACAATGAAATAAACTCATAAAATTATTCTATTTTTTTTACTATGTTAAAAATTAACTTAATCCTACATGTTGCGTTGTGTTAACAACTTTTTTTATATTTATTAACACATATTATTCTCGTTTTATTTTATTATATGTAAATATTTACATTTTAATTTATAGTTATATTTTTTCTCGATGTTAAAAAACACTTTGACAATAGCTATACAATTATTCTTTTGCATTAGAAAATTTTTTTTTCAATGGTTACTAATAGTTCTTAACTTATTTAACTAACACCTTTTTTTATTTTTTTTTATTTATTAGCATTGATGATTTGATTTATTTAATTAAATGCATTCATAAGCTTTTAAATTTATAATTATAATTTTTTAATTAAAAAAAATACAGTAATAAAGCTTGCATATTAATATTTTTTTGGTTAAAATAATATATTTAATTTGCAGCGAGGTGCATGTAAAATAGTTGGTATTGCAGAAAACCACTGGGTCTATATCTATATTAATCAGGCATGGTAAAAACTGTACATTCAGAAAGAGACAAAGATAGAGGCTCCCTGGTTAAAGTAAGAGCATTACATTAGATGACGACCTCCTAGGGTGCCGGGTGGCCTCAACGTTCAAAAAATTCAAATGGATGGTTCGGTACCGAACCAGCCAGGTTTGTATTTCCCTTTGAGGGCCAAGGGGCGCGGCTTCATCAGGACCCACTTCACGGGCGATCGGCACGTATAAAGTATTTTATTTTCAACAACCAAGCTATGATAGCGCAAC
>Ga0325403_1006896_pt1 | contig 10846 bp, 4 predicted proteins | sample PopdelMetagenome_19_FD_205665 | JGI IMG/M metagenome (GOLD analysis project Ga0325403, IMG submission 205665) | Populus deltoides microbial communities from Bellville, Georgia, United States - Xylem-PdKOR-R4 | ecosystem: Host-associated > Plants > Phyllosphere > Stem > Wood/Secondary xylem...
AACGCAAAACCAAATTATATCAATGCGAATTAAACTCTATTTGAACACGTGTCGACTTTTCAAGAAAGGCAACCAGCTGAAAATTCTCAATTATTTTACCGTACCCAAATACACACATATCTCTATCTCCTTATTTGACTTCAAAATATCGCGCTAAATTGGTTTATTAAACGCCGTTCTTTTGTTACCCGGGAAATGGAAGTAAGGGCTGCCGGTATTTTGGAGGACACCCGTGGTCCAAGCACGCCTGTAACCGGTGGAATTACTGCGGTCTTACTGGGAACTGCCGGTCAAACCCATAGTGTAAAACCGGATGTTGCCGGTCAAAATTGCTCCCTTTTTTGGTCTCCAAACACCTTGAGAGGGTACATTCTAAACGGTTCCCGGTTTTTCGTGTACGGTATGCACAGCACACCCACCTCAGCATTACCTTTCTATAAAAATTAACTTATTTAAATATATATATATATATAAAATATTATTTTAAAATTTTAAAACTTATTTTTGATATAGATGATCAGGCTAGGCCAGATCTCATAACATTATATTCATGAAATATTTGTGAAATAATAAAATATGTAATTTAGATGATATTATTTAACCATCTTGTTGATATAATTTTTTTTTTTTACATACAATCATCCCATTGGTTAAGTTTAATATTAAATAAAAATCTAGAACGAGTATAAGATCCTTCTCATTCTTGATTGAATCTCAAAGTGTTTTTTTTTTTAAAGAAATTATCAAAGTAAAATTAGTATATAAAGAAAACATTTCTTGCACCTAGAAACTATCATCGAAGAAGAGAATTAAGACTACCAATTAGATATTTAGCAATATGTATCATTAAAGAATGATTTCAATATAAAAATTTAAATTATTAGATGAGATTATAATATATAATTTATATTATTTTTTTAATACATTCCTCAAATAAAAGATTTTTGGAGTTAGAACTTACCTAAAATTATACTATCTTGTGTTTAATTTTTATTAAATAAATAAAAATTATGAAATTCAAACTCGTGATTACTTGATTATCAAAACTATAATATTATATTTAAAAATTATATTAATTTAATAATTTAAATTATTAAATAAAATTTTAAAACATAATATATACTATTCTCTATCTGCTGTGTACCCAAAAAGCCGAAGGAAAGGCAGCACTTTATTTGACCCACAAAAGCATGGGAACTCTACTCCTTTGCGTGCAGGCATATACAGGGATGGTAAATGAGAAATAGCTTGTGTTTACAACAATACCCTCTCTTGTACTAAATGTTTACTTCTCGATCCCAAGAATTGAAAACAAAACCATAGCCACCTTCATGCCTCTTCCCTCTATATATACACACTTCCACTCCTTTTTTTCCCACACAACCACAACACACTTTCTCTCTACAATACACATCTCTTCCGACTCTTGTGTTTTTTCTCTCTCAAGCACACATAACACGCATCCACACACTTACTTTTGAGGCATATCTCTTTCAAAGGTTCAAAAATCATGCCTGAGGCACCAAAAAACACTTTGAAACCCTCTGATTACAACCTTGCTGAGAAGAACAAGAAATCCCTTCAGTTCATTGAAGATGTGACCTCAAACGCTGATGAGGCCCAGAAGAAGGTTCTTGAAGAAATTCTTTCTCGCAATGCTCATGTTGAGTATTTGCAAAGGCATGGCCTTAATGGCCAGACTAACCGTGAGACTTTCAAGAAAGTCATGCCCGTGATTAATTATGAGGATATCCAGCCTGATATCAACCGTATTGCCAACGGTGATGCCTCACCAATTCTCTGCTCAAAGCCCATTTCAGAGTTTTTGACAAGGTGGGTGTGTGCAAGTTTTGGCTTTTTAGTACCTTGTGTAGTTATTCAAGGCTCTCTTTTTTTTTCTTCTTAATGTTTTGGCTTGGTGGGCCGTTCAAATCTGTAATTCTTTCTTTCCGGTAATTTGTAGCAGACTCGTATTCAATTTTTTGCTGGTTTGGCTAAATTGGCATGGTTTTGATTTGCAGCTCTGGGACCTCAGGAGGGGAGAGAAAGTTGATGCCAACAATTGTAGAGGAGCTGGGGAGGAGATCACTGTTATATAGCCTGTTGATGCCTGTTATGAGCCAGTTTGTTCCTGACCTAGAAAAAGGCAAAGGAATGTACTTTTTGTTCATAAAATCTGAGGCTAAGACACCTGGTGGACTTGTGGCTAGGCCAGTTCTCACTAGTTACTACAAAAGCACCCATTTCAAGGACAGGCCTTATGACCCTTACACTAATTACACAAGCCCAAATGAAACCATTCTTTGCCCTGACTCTTACCAATCCATGTATTCCCAAATGCTTTGTGGCCTTTGCCAGCACAAAGAAGTCCTCCGTGTTGGGGCTGTTTTCGCCTCTGGTTTTATTCGAGCAATCCGTTTCTTGGAAAAATATTGGAAGTTTCTTGCGAATGATATTAGAAATGGCATAATTGACCCCCAAATCACGGATCCTTCGATACGTGAAGCAGTCATGAAAATACTTAAACCTGATGCAAAACTTGCCGATTTTATTGAGGCTGAATGCAGCAAAGAATCCTGGCAAGGAATCATAACAAGGTTGTGGCCAAACACTAAGTATGTAGATGTTATTGTGACAGGCACCATGTCACAATATATTCCAACTCTTGATTACTACAGCAATGGGCTGCCTTTAGTCTGCACCATGTATGCGTCCTCTGAGTGCTACTTTGGTGTCAATCTTAATCCTATTTGCAAGCCAAGTGAAGTGTCTTACACCCTCATTCCCACCATGGCCTACTTTGAGTTCTTACCTGTTAATAGAAATAATGGGGTCATTAACTCAGTTTCCAGGCCTAAATCACTTAAGGAGAAGGAGCAACAAGAACTGGTTGATCTTGTGGATGTCAAGCTTGACCAAGAATATGAGCTTGTGGTCACAACCTATGCAGGTAATTAAATTTATCTAAAATTAATGCTCACCCCTTTTCTTTTCTCTTAATGTATTACATAGTTTGTCTTACATACATAAAATAAAATAAAAAACTCTTGTTGCAGGTCTTTATCGCTATAGGGTTGGTGATGTGCTAAGAGTGGTGGGGTTCAAGAACAAGGCACCCCAGTTCAGCTTCATATGCCGGAAAAATGTAGTCTTGAGCATTGATTCAGACAAGACCGATGAGGTTGAACTACAGAGTGCAGTTAAGAATGCTGTGAACCATTTGATCCCATTTGATGCAACACTAGCTGAGTACACTAGCTACGCAGATACCACTACCATTCCAGGCCACTATGTGTTATTTTGGGAGCTTAGCCTCAATGGGTCAACCCCTATTCCTCCCTCGGTTTTTGAGGATTGTTGCTTGACCATTGAAGAGTCACTCAATAGTGTATATCGCCAAGGACGTGTGTCTGATAAGTCAATTGGGCCACTTGAGATCAAGATTGTTGAGCCAGGGACTTTTGATAAGCTTATGGACTATGCCATTAGCTTGGGGGCATCAATCAACCAATACAAGACCCCTAGGTGTGTGAAATTTGCACCAATTGTTGAGCTCTTGAACTCGAGGGCTGTGTCTTGTTACTTCAGTCCAAAGTGTCCCAAATGGGTCCCTGGTCACAAGCAATGGAACAAGAATTGAAGGGTGTGGAAATTAAGACCCTTTGTCTCTGATCCCAACTGCTGTTTAATTTTAAAGCCATTTCAAGGCTAATGTTAAGGACCCATTTTAGGTTAACCCGTGTCTTAATGTTTTTCTCCCTTTCTTTTCTTCTCCTTTGTACTCTCTTGAATTTTTTTTAGCCGTTGTTTAATATGCGCATTAGGGACTTTCAGATTAGCAATGTACAAAAACACCTCCTGTTCCATGGAAAGCTTCCACTTCCCCCCTTCCTTTACTTAATTTAGCTGTTCTTTTCCATTTTATTTATGGGAAATTGATTCTTAATTCGAGCCAGGAATCCTGCCCTCTTAAACCTCACAGGGCATGTACTAAAACGGCAAACAAGAAATCCACCCACTTGGAATGAAGTTGAAGCAGTCCTATCTTTATCTACTATTTTTACGATAAAGCATGCCAGCTTTTGCTACAGTGATTGAGTTAGTCCAAGAGGATGCTGTCCTTGTAGCATTTATGCCAACTTTTTTTCAAAGCGACTGGCACAACAACTAGGGCACTTCTCCTCTTTGCTGACTTCTCAGTTAACGGTACTCCAAGTAGCCATTTGTACTCTGGAACAAACAACATCAGTTAAAAAGAAGATCACCATTTCAGGGGATCGATCTCAAGTAGGTGAACTCGACACTTAAGTTTGAAAAACAACTTCATTAGCCGAACCTGGACTCTCCTGTCACTATCGTGAGAGCTAACTGAGAAGTCAAATTCAAGCCAGTAATTTTTATCCAAAAAAAAAGTCAATTAATCATGAGATGTTCTAATGTTATACTCCATCATTTAAAAAATTGGAATTTCTTTCGAAGGAGGTGTGACTTTTGCGTGGAAGTTTTAAAATCCTACCAATCAAACAATAATATTATGTTGAATATCCTGTTTATTTTGAAAAAGACAGAGAAACTAAAACCATTCAGAAAGAAGGGAGTGTAAATATCAGTTGAGTTCTAAGGTCAATGAAAACTACATTCACTCTATAATTAATCACTAAAATAATGTAATCGATTCTCCTTTTGGCATAAAAGATTCCCCAAGGAAGGGATGTTTACATAGATTCAAATAGTGAGTGTCTGGGAGGAATATAGTTTCTGCTTTTGGTTCATTTCAAAAATACGTTTCCCTTTAAAAACAAATATCAAATTAATACCTTCTAGTGTTATTCAATGATTTTGACATGGTAATATAAAAAAAATGTTTTGAAAATATCCTGCACTATAATATAATTTCAACACAGGAAGCGCTTTCCATTCACTGCACTTGGGAGGAGTTCGTTTGGAAACCTGTGGGCTAAATTCTCTGCAAAGGCATGTAAAATTCAGGAATTCAAAGTAGCAAGGGAACCAATTAATTAATAACTCTATAGCATGATGGAGTGCTGATTTGTTTATGTCATGAAGTGTGATAGTATACGGCAAGAATAATAATATTGAATTTGCATGTTTATGATGGATAATGGTTGCCAGAAAGACTCCTTATGATCTTCCTATGCAAGTATATATGTCACTTCAAAATAATTGAACCCTGTAACTGCATGCAGCTGCCATGTCCACATTCAAGCATTATTTTATCAAACCCAGGCTAGCAAAGTGTATGTCTACACATCATTTCATGTAATGCTGAGAAAAGCAAGAAATTTATGAAGACTTGTTATATGGTAGAGTATGGCCAATATGAGTGTGTCACTTGGACACAATCCTTGATATTGCCATGAAAATCGCCTGAAATTCGTGCAGGGGGTCAAAAGACAGCAACTGTTGATAGGGCAGGGAGCTTTTGTTTTGGAGTGGCAGGACAGATAAGGTAGGATCAGAGGCTGCTCCCTTTCGCCATTGCGATTGTCTGGGAAAACAAACAAAATCGTTTTTGTTTTTTCAGAATGGGCAGTCAGATAGTGATGATAGCAGCCTGTCAGCAGCCAGATAATGCCCCAGAAAAAAAAGAGACAAATCTCAGAGACGTATCCTCAGTTTTTAGAAAAAGAAAGAACAAAAGCAGAGGCTTGCCACTTATTTGAAGATAAGGTGATATCTTTTTGTTTCTGGTGCATGTTTGCTCTGTGCCTGTATGTGTGTGTACGGTATGGTGCGCTGTATTGGTTTCATACGGTGGGTCTGTCAGCCAGCCTTCATGATTTCCTTAATGAATTTTTTTTTTTTTGAGCACCAATTTTACTCTGTCTACTCAATACAATAACCCCATGATTTGCTTAATTGCTTTCATATGTTCATTGTAAAGTTTTGAACAATGGAATAACAAAAGCTTTCATATGTTCTTTACAATGAAGGATAACAAATAAATAAAAAAAATTAATTCACAATGCAACGTATTCAAGATAAAATTTAGAATCATAAAACCCGAAAAATGAAAATAAAATGAGGGATTAAATATTTGGTTTGCAAAGAAAAGATCAAAATCATTTCCACTTTAAACCAGCTAGCACAAATCTCTTAAAGTAGATCATTTTGGAGAGGAAAATGAAGTGATTTAAATTGGTTATTTGAATTCTTGATCATTTAATGGAGTAAAAATCATTGCAAAAATAAGTAAATAAAATAGTTTCCACACATTTGGTGGACATCAATTGCAAGCTAGCATGCAATTGAAGCCCTCCATTACAACATGCAAATCTGTGAAGCTGCACTACAAATCCTTTTAATTTACGGCAAAGATAATAGTGGGCATGAATGGTGTTCAAATCATCTTATCGCACTCGTTCTTCTTTTATACAAGTCATGTTGATGTTAACCCTATCCTCCTTTGAATTAACGCATCAATTCACTGACGCAGAAGCCTCAAAGCTCTTTCGAGCACTTGATCATGGCTGGCTGATAAACATGTATACCTCACATCATCAATGGAAGGAAGGATCGATGGTGAAGTTGGGACTAAATCATACATATAATCAAGGCATAAAGTACTTGAAATCACTTAAATTAACCCAACCCACGACTCATTGTTGCCCAATATAATCCAAAAGATTAAATGGCTTTATGAATGGATGGATCATAAAGCATCGCATGCCAGCAATAGCAATTCTTCTTGTCATTTCACTTTTGTACGCTAGTGTAGATTCAATTCTGGCCTGAAATTCCGGTCTTTGTGAGGTAAAAAAAAAAAAAGGAATAGCGTGCAATTAAGCCCGTTGTATCATCTTATCTCTTCCCCCTCTTCTTCTTCCTCTTCCTCTTCTTCTTCTTCTTCTTCTTTGATTGATGCCTTCTTGATGGTACCTCCATTCTTCTTTCGAATGCATTTACGTACTCACTATCCTATTTGTCATCAGCCTCCTGCTTTCCCTACCGTTTCAAAGTATCTCCTGTCCATTTCGATGCATAAATAATTCGAAGAGCATGTACACTTGGTAAATGTATAATTTTGGAGCCTTAATTAATAACAAGATTTTAATTTTGTGTTTTTGAGATTTTTATAGCTTTTCTATTGATTGTGTAATATTTATCATTATCCAAACTTGAATTTAAAATTATTATTCATGTACAACCTAAAATCTAAATGGGTATAGATTTTGAATACTCAAACTCAATTGAATCATGTTTTCGAATTCATTGGTTATTCATAACCTAATACCAACCCGATTCGACCCGCCGAACATAAACCCATTTTCATCGTAGTCTTACATATGCGACTCAAGGATTGCTTCGAACTCCAAAGTTCATGTGACAAATTCATCCCAGTGTGAACTTACAAGAAAAGGATCTTCGGCACATATTATGCTAGTGAGAGGAAGAGAATGAATCAAAGGAAGGGAGGGAATTCTGACAGCCACAAAGACGAGATACCCTAATTATTTTTATATGTAAGCTTGCTCTTAATATAAATTTGTGAGACTTTAAGATCATTGTTGATTTTGAGTTTAAGGGGTAGATTAATTTATAGTTGATTCGAGGTTTGGTTTAAGATGCTCGACAGATTAGTCAGGACTTAGACATTGAATGGCTGGGTTGGTGTAGTGTAAGCGATACGAACGTAATAATTTAAGTATACAATCAAGACTAATTAAGATTGTTTTTCTGTAATAAAGAAGTGTACTCAATTAGTTAAGTTTTAAGTTTGTTTTTTATAGATCATCAGTTTGAGTTTCACAAATCTCAAGCCACAAGAGACTTACATAGTCGTTAATTTCAGGACCCGTAAGATTAATCAAAGTATGTGCAAGATGGTCCGGACATTCACGTTAATAAAAAAAATATTTTTTTTAAATTAAAATGTTTCAATCCATCAAGTTTTTTTAAAAAAAATAAAAAGTGAACATATAAAAATAAAAATATAAGATGTTGAGGAAAATAATAACCAATTATTCTCAATTTCTAGGGTTATTTGAAGATATTATAATTATAGTGTTCTCATGTTATAAACTATGAAAAAACTATTTATTATCATGATGTTTTTTTCTTATCATGATGTAATTTAACTAATCATATTTTAATTCTTATAATGAATATAATTAGAGTAATTACATCTCAAAAAAATACCTTGTTACATTTAAAAAGAAAATAAATATCATTTATTTTTAATAAGTGATTATCAACTGTTAAGTAAACTCATTTATAAGAAATTATCAAATTTTCTCATTATTATTATTATTATTATATATATATAATAAGTACAATTGCAATAAAAAAAAGATTTATTACCTTAGAGAACCAAAAATATTATTTAAATTATATAAACAAAAACAATTTGTACTTTTCATAAACTTAGAATTATTGTATTTGAATATTATTTTATTTTATTTTATTTTTAAATTTTAGAACACCATTTTTGTAATTATTTCAAAGAACTACAGCAAGTTGCAAATCAATTTAATAGGTTATCCACAAACTTTTAAAATGGAATCTAAAAAGGACATGGAAAAAACAATATACCGAAGGCTTAAAGGCGAAGACGACATGTAAGAAATTTAGACAAATCCACGTAAGACGCTTCAATCGAGACCCTTCTTTTCGTGGGACCTACGTGAGTCTGCACGTTTGTGAAGAAGCGAAGAATCCGGTAAAATAATATTCGGATGTGGGAGGTTCCTTTCTCTTCGAGTGGGGGACCATTACACACATCTGCCACGTTTCTCACTTCATGCGTTGACCAAAACTTTATGGGCCCAACCTGCTGTGCCAATCAAAGAACAGCAATCCACGTGGGGCTGTCCTTTTAAGTTTGTTATCTTCTGGGCCCCACAAATAAGCGCAGGTTTCGTATGGTGTTAGTACCACGGAAGTTATGTGATCTTGTCTTGTCATGTACTGACACGTAGCAATAAGAAAAATTAAGGACCTTCTAGTCACATATGATCGAGAGTGTTCTTGGTGAGGATCAATCTTGAGTTGATTAATCCAAATTAGTTTCAATCATGTTGAGAGAGAGATGTTTAGCATTGTATTAACAACTAAATTCTAATAATTAGTTTGTGGTGTTGTTAAAGAAAAATCCATCAAGTTCTTGAAGAAAAAAAATTAAGCGACAAATTAATATTTAAATTAATGTTGTGGAAATTTTGGTCTCTCAAGTTTACAAAAATTATATTGATGGTTTATTTTTTAATGAAGATAATTTCCATTCAAATATTATAGAACAATTATTTTAGCCTATGATTAAACATATCTTCATTATATCTTTGTTATTTAAATTAAATATGCATGATTAGTTTTTTTTATTTAGTGTCTGTTTGAAAGTGTGATAAAAGTTGTTTTTTAAAGTTTTTTTCGTTTAAAAATGTTTTTTATTAAAATTTATTTTTGATATCAACACATCAAAACTATCAAAAAATACAAAAATAATAATTTAAAGCTAATTTTTTCTCTAAAAATACAGTTACAGCACAACATCAAACACTAATTTACAATCAAAACAAACATGATCAAGAATATCAGTACCACTACGAGCTAAATCACACCTTATACAAGAACAAGTCTTAATAAAATGTTTAGCTGGTTTTTTATTTAAAAACCGATAAAAACAAACGCAATCCTCCCATGTAATAGCGAGGGGAGTGTAATAAATGACAAAAGGCGTCAATTTTATGGCTGAATTTGTGTTCAAAAAGAGAAGTGAGTAAACTCAGACAAGCAAAGCTTGATGGAGTGTAAAGGGGCATGGAGCTAGGTCTTTTTATGCATGAATTAGGGTTAACCCCTAGCCCATAACTTTCTTTCTTCTTCTTCTTCTTTTTTTTTTTTGTTTGCTTATCTCTTGCCATGTTAGTGATTTAACCATCTGGAAAGCACATGGTGAAGAAAAACGAGGATTGATTGAGAGCGATTGAAAAGTTTGATTGAAACATTGAGGGGCTGATCGATTGAACTCTTGCTTTTACAGACAACTAAACCAACACTGACTGTGATTGTAGCCAAATTATTGTCTTCAGTGATGCTGATAGTGGGCAAAAGTTGATTGATAGACAGCGAGTTTTGCAGCCAACAGTGAGAAATGTAACATGCCTTCAGAAAACAAAAAAAACCAGTGCGGGATCGATACATCTGAGCAGCTTTTTCTCTCTTTTTTTTAAAAAAATAAAATAAAATGTTTTGTCTGAATTCATGTTACAGGGAGAGATCAGATTGTAGGGTTCATTCATGTATCCTATTTTTATTACAAAGGCACAATAATTGTTGGTGGGCTATTATATATGTGATATATGGTATATATTAAATAATTTAATCCAAAGTCAATATTTTGGGGTTGGGAGAATCCGCTACAACTCCCAAAAATCCAGTGTTGAAAATCAATGTCTCCTTTGCCTATTAGTCACTTGGATAGCAACAAGCAATTGCAAGCAAAAAAAAAAAAAAAAAAAGAATCTCCACAAATTATTAATCTCTACACAGAGGGCTTGCACGCATTAAGAGTCAAAGTGGGTCCAAGATGATGATAATAATAATAATAATAATAATAATAATAATAATATTATTATTATTATTAAGGTAAACCAACCCCCCAAGAACAAAAAAAAAAGGAAAAAAAAGGGAAATAATTTGCCAAAATTAGCATAATTTAGAGCCACACCATCCAAAATAAAGCCTCTCTCTGTCGGGCCAAGTCCACGTGAATCGTTGCATTTCACTAAACCCTAAAGCCGAAGGTGACGGCCCAACTACAGTTTACGACACGTACATCGGCAGACACGAGCACGTGTGATCATGAATGCTCACCCTGACCGGCCCT
>Ga0325403_1006899_pt1 | contig 10842 bp, 10 predicted proteins | sample PopdelMetagenome_19_FD_205665 | JGI IMG/M metagenome (GOLD analysis project Ga0325403, IMG submission 205665) | Populus deltoides microbial communities from Bellville, Georgia, United States - Xylem-PdKOR-R4 | ecosystem: Host-associated > Plants > Phyllosphere > Stem > Wood/Secondary xylem...
AACGGATACTCTATGTAAAATAAAATAAAATAATGTAGACGGTCATAGAGCAAGCACACAAAGTTAGGTCGCCGTTTTTATCATTATTTTCATGACTGCAGCCAAGAAACTTGAGACAAGTGGGTAGCTGATTGTATTCAACACAAGAAACAAAAAATGTTTATTTACAATATTACCAGCCCTCCCTCCATTCATACGCAGCTGGGTCCCACTGACAATGCCAGTTTGTCTGATGAACACTTGTGAGTTGTGACATAAATGATGCATGATCTTGTCTTTGTATACATTGTTAATTGGTGTCCTTTGTATACCATGCAACACACTCACTCTTGTTTGATGATATATATAGTTCGAGCATGATCGCAAATGTTTATATTTGATTTTTTTTCTCTCATTAATTTTAATATACAGGTATTAAAATCATTTAAAAATTTATTTTTCCTCTTCTATATAAGCACTTGATGTGTTTAGTATCGTGATATTTTTTTAATATTTTTTATTTTTATATCAGCACGTTCACCAAGAAATATTAAAAAAATAATTAATTTAATTTTATAAAAGCAAGTGTGTTGTTGAAAAACATAAAAAATAGAGTAGGTGTCACAATCTCAAAAAAAAATACTTATTAAGTAGTGTTTGATTATTGTGTCGAGGTAAAAAAATAAAGATAGTAAAGACATGTTTTATTATTTTAAATAAAAAAATATTGTGAAAACATATTTAATTTATGCTCATGTATCTCCAAACAAATACGTATTTTTGTTTATGCGTATACTATATGCTAATAAATAAATAAATAAAGGTTGTCCAACGTAGAAAGCATGAGAAATTAAAAATCAATGACCTCAAAAGCTTACCATCATGGGCATCACACTCAACACTCTCACTTGAAATCCAACGTCATCTTCCACTGTAAAGCATAAACAAGCAACTCTATCTCTAATCTAAAATAATATAATTTATTTTCAAACCCGTTCTTAACTGGATCCCCATCAAGATCTTATCACATACTTTGATCCACATTCTGCCTCACAAATATGCTGTAGCAATTAATATTCTTGTTCTCACACTCCCATCTCATTATTCCTCCACAGCCTCAAGCTCTCTCAGACCCCTGTCGTCTGGCTGGCTATCTCTTTGTTTTTTTTTTTTTGGTTATATATATATATGTATATGTATATGTATATATGTGATATGTGAACTCAAGCGAAGTGATAGCATAAGCTAAAAACCTGAAAACGTTGTTAATTATCAAGGAAAAGGTAGAACCTTTAGACTCTGGCTAAAGGAACACCTCTCATTTCTGTCACCACGAGTGACTCACAGCACATTGAAACATCCAACACGGCAAGTGCTATAGTTGTACTACCAGCAACCGTCCAAGGTAGAAGCAAACTTCAATTATAGATATATATATATGTGAAAACCAAGAGATAAAAACATTAGTCAATACATTTATTTCCTATCGCTATAAAAGATAAGAGAAAGAGAGATCAAAAGTTGCAGTCTTTCTACTTCTCTCCTTTCTCTCTCTCTCCATCTTTGCATTTGAAAGCTAAGTCCTTTTTGCCTGCTACTCGTTGTTGCTTTATATGTGTGCGTGTCTGGTGTAGGAGGAGGAGAAGGAAAAGAGATATTTTTTTTTGGGTGTTTAAGGTGATAAGAAGAGGTTCCTATCAATCACAGGCTGGTTTTACCTCGACAATCGCCACCGGCTTACCCTGGACGATTTTCGAGGTCAGTAACTTTGGTGTTTTCCCTTTCAGATTTCGAGATTTTGCCGTCCATCTCTCTGTCTCCTTCTGTTTCTTTAGAGGGAGAGAGTCTGTAGGTAGACGGATCAAGGCAAAGACGAAAGGAGGGTTCTTTATAATCTTTCTCTTTCTGTATTCGTGTCCGTTGTTGATGAAAGCCTGTTTGTTTCTTTGTGCAATGTGTCTGCAGATTCTATTTCCAATATAGCAACACCTTTCTGTTCAAAACCCAGATGGTGAAATGCCCCTCTTCTTTATACGATTTGATCTTTTCTCCTCTTCATCAAATTGCTGCTGCCTTTCATTGACGACCACAACGAGGGCTTACTTTCTTCAATCACTACCTCTTGTTTCCAATAATGGGTATCGTTTTCTTGCTTAATAATATCAGCTCAGAATCAACCAACCGTGTTTTGAAGGCAATTCAAGGCCTGCCCACGTTGGAACTCGCCTCCATTTGTGTGAATTTGACACTTTTTATCGTGTCTCTCTTCATTATCTCTGCAAGGCAGATATTTGTCTGTGTTGGCAGAGTTAGAATCCTTAAGGATGATTCTACAGTTCCCAATCCGACTCCAATTCGAAGGTCTAGTGTAGACGGAGAGATTTGTGATGTTATAATCGGGACGGGTTTTAAGTTGTGTCTGTTTTGTTGTTTCTATGTTTTGCTCTTGCAATTCTTGGTGTTGGGGTTTGATGGAGTTGCTCTGATTAGAGAGGCTGTTAAGGGAAACGATGTGGATTGGTCTGAGATTTGTGTACCTGCTGCACAAGGTTTGGCTTGGTTTGTCTTGAGCTTTTCAGCTCTTCAATGTAAATTTAAGTTGTCTGAGAAATTTCCTGTCTTGTTGAGGGTGTGGTGGTTTTTCTCATTTTTGATTTGTTTGTGTACTTTGTATGTTGACGGGAGCAGTTTTTTTACTGAAGGTTCAAAGCATTTGAGTTCTCATGTTGTGGCGAATTTTGCTGCAACCCCAGCTCTTGCTTTTCTATGTTTTGTTGCATTTAGAGGTGTTACTGGTATACAAGTTTGTAGGAACTCTGACCTTCAGGAGCCATTGCTTCTTGAAGAAGAGGCAGGGTGTCTTAAGGTCACTCCTTATAGCGATGCTGGGCTATTCAGCTTAGTAACCCTTTCTTGGTTAAACCCCCTTCTTTCTATTGGCGCAAAGAGACCGCTAGAGCTTAAGGACATTCCCCTTCTTGCACCGAAAGATCGTGCCAAGACAAACTATAAGATTTTGAATTCAAATTGGGAAAGAAGAAAAGCTGAAAATCCTTCCAAGCAGCCGTCTTTAGCTTGGGCAATTCTGAAGTCATTCTGGAAGGAAGCAGCTTGCAATGCCATCTTTGCCTTGTTGAACACCTTTGTTTCATACGTTGGTCCGTACATGATTAGCTATTTTGTTGATTATCTGGGGGGTAAGGAGACTTTCCCTCACGAGGGCTATATTCTTGCTGGGATATTCTTCTCAGCCAAGCTTGTGGAGACGTTAACGACCCGGCAATGGTATCTTGGGGTTGACATCTTGGGTATGCAAGTGAGGTCAGCTTTAACAGCAATGGTGTACCGAAAGGGACTGAAGCTGTCGAGCTTGGCCAAGCAAAATCACACCAGTGGAGAGGTTGTTAACTACATGGCAATTGATGTCCAAAGAATAGGGGATTACTCTTGGTATCTCCATGATATATGGATGCTTCCCCTGCAAATAGTTCTTGCTCTTGCAATTTTGTATAAGAATGTTGGAATTGCTTCCTTTGCAACTTTGATTGCCACCATTATCTCCATTGTTATCACAATCCCCGTGGCTAGGATACAAGAAGATTATCAAGACAAATTAATGGCTGCCAAGGATGAAAGGATGAGGAAAACATCAGAGTGCCTCAGGAACATGAGGATCCTGAAGTTGCAGGCTTGGGAGGATAGGTATAGAGTAAAATTGGAGGAGATGCGAGGTGTGGAGTTCCGGTGGCTTCGGAAAGCCCTCTATTCACAAGCCTTTATTACCTTCATTTTCTGGAGCTCTCCCATATTTGTTTCAGCTGTCACTTTTGGTACTTCTATATTGTTAGGTGATCAGCTCACAGCGGGAGGTGTTCTTTCTGCTTTGGCCACCTTCAGAATATTACAAGAACCACTGAGGAATTTCCCTGACTTGGTGTCGATGATGGCCCAGACTAAAGTTTCTCTTGATAGAATTTCCGGATTCCTGCAGGAGGAAGAGTTGCAGGAAGATGCAACCATTGTTCTGCCTCGAAGCATTACAAACTTGGCCATAGAAATTAAAGATGCTGCATTCTGCTGGGACCCTTCTTCTTCTTCAAGGCCCACATTATCAGGGATACAAATGAAAGTCGAGAGGGGGATGCGGGTAGCTGTTTGTGGCGTGGTTGGTTCTGGCAAATCAAGCTTTCTCTCCTGCATCCTTGGCGAGATTCCCAAAATCTCTGGCGAAGTAAGTTAGATTCATGGACCTATTTTCTTAATTTCGTAGCTTAAATGATATTTCCGGTTAAATGTGATTTCTTCTTTCTGGAATCTATTATGCATTGAAGATTCATTCCTGTTCTCCCTTTTCCTTTTCCAGGTGAGAATTTGTGGCACCGCTGCTTATGTCTCACAGTCAGCATGGATACAATCTGGAAATATTGAAGAAAATATTATATTCGGAAGTCCAATGGATAAAGCCAAGTATAAAAACGTAATCAATGCTTGTTCACTGAAAAAGGATTTGGAACTCTTCTCACATGGTGATCAGACAATTATTGGTGATAGAGGTATAAACTTGAGCGGTGGCCAGAAGCAGCGGGTTCAACTAGCAAGAGCATTATATCAAGATGCAGACATTTATTTGCTTGATGATCCCTTCAGTGCTGTTGATGCACATACTGGTTCAGAGTTGTTCAAGGTTGGACTTTCCCTGTGTAAAATCAACGTTTGCTTTTCAAATGAATGCAGTTTGCCTAAATGTGTTGTGAACTGCAGGAATACATATTGACAGCATTAGCAAGTAAGACTGTGGTTTTTGTGACCCATCAGGTTGAATTTCTGCCCGCCGCTGATTTAATTCTGGTATGGAGTTGTTTTAATATCTCACCTCTATGTAATGCTTGTGTAATGAAAGGACTGATTTGGTATCCATGGTTTACGTTTTGCATCTCATAGAGTTGCATGTTTCCCTTTTAGCTTGATTTAAATACCAGGTTGTGTTTAATTTGAGACTTAGGATAGTCATTCTAACATTGGTGCATAGCCATCTCACCTTTTTGAACTCGGACCAATTTTCTGGTAGCATCATAGGTTCTTAGCATCTACAACTGGGCATCGTCACTTTGTAGAATATTAGCACATGTTTGCATAAAAATGTTGTAATACATTTCAACAGAAGTATTAGATCATGTTTGTTCTTACTTCATTTTGTAAGACCCTCGCTTTACATTTTTTTGGGGGAAGGAGGGCTTTAAAGAAGGTAAATCAGAGACCATGTATTTGATGCTTTGATGCTTCTCTTTTTCCTTCTTTATTCCATAAAAAAATATTCTCTGATATCTATCTTCATCACACCAGGTTCTCAAGGAAGGCTGCATAATACAGGCAGGGAAATATGAAGAACTTTTGCAAGCAGGAACTGACTTTAACACCTTAGTCTCAGCTCACAATGAAGCAATTGGGGCTATGGATATTCTAAATCACTCATCAGATGAATCAGATGAAAATTTATTGTTGGATGGATCTGCCACACTACATAAAAAATGCAATGCATCAGAATGTAGTATTGAAAGCTTAGCAAAGGAAGTGCAAGAGAGTGCATCAGCTTCAGATCAGAAAGCAATCAAAGAGAAAAAGAAAGGAAAACGTTCAAGGAAAAAGCAGCTTGTTCAGGAAGAGGAAAGAGTAAGAGGAAGAGTCAGCATGAAGGTTTACTTGTCCTATATGGCTGCAGCATATAAAGGCTTATTGATTCCACTCATAATCCTTGCACAAGCTTCATTTCAATTTCTTCAAATAGCTAGTAATTGGTGGATGGCCTGGGCAAATCCCCAAATGGAAGGAGGCCAGCCTAGAGTGAGCCCTATGGTCCTTCTTGGTGTTTATATGGCCCTTGCTTTTGGGAGCTCGTGGTTTATATTTGTCAGGGCTGTTCTGGTTGCTACATTTGGTTTAGCAGCAGCTCAGAAATTGTTTCTGAAGATGCTTAGAAGTGTGTTCCGAGCACCAATGTCTTTTTTTGACTCTACTCCAGCTGGACGGATCTTGAATCGTGTAAGTTCATCTATTTTTGCTGGAAATATATATCCTATACATGTTCTCTACCCATAAATGGTAGATGACTATTTTCTTTTTCTTTGCTTCCTTTGTCTCTCTTTTATGTGTTTCACTTTGCTTTGTGCTGATCATTTACAACCTTACAGGTGTCAATTGATCAAAGTGTAGTGGATCTTGATATTCCTTTCAGGCTTGGTGGATTTGCTTCAACTACCATACAGCTTTTTGGGATTGTTGGTGTAATGACCAAAGTCACCTGGCAAGTTCTGTTGCTTGTTGTTCCAATGGCTGTTGCTTGCTTCTGGATGCAGGTGATTAATTATCCTTTTCCCTGAGTTAACAATGGCATTGTTGGTTGTTGGACAAGATTAGGGAAATGAACAGATATTGCTTTGTAATTATGCAAACTGATTCTAGAGACCACTAGGCATTCACAAGAGCCTCATTTTGAGTAAAGCATAAAATCCATGAGGTGGATGTTGGGAGTTAATTGTCAATCTTTTTCTTGACTTCCGTTTCAGTAACAATCCTTTGTTCCTTCAAGGTTCACTCAATGTAGTCTTTTACGTCTTTAAACATTATATTACCATTTTTGCAATTGTAAGTCAATACACATTGCCGCTGTACCCATCGTATAAATTGATATCCGTATGGTTTCAGAAACTGATTTTTTTTTGGTTTGATGATTCAAATGCTTGAAACCTCATCATTTCTCTCCCAGTACCTTGAGCTGTCCCAATCATCACTGATGAAATTTAATTTCCACTAAATAATTAGAAAAGACTGAGGTTGTTGATGATGAACATAAATCCTATAGCATTTTGACTTTAACTACCCATTTAAGGATTCATATTCTGTTAAATCTATTGTATAAACGGTATTGAAGGATAAATTGCCTTATTATTAGCATCCATGATTGCAGAAATACTACATGGCTTCATCAAGGGAACTGGTCCGTATTGTTAGCATCCAGAAATCTCCAATCATCCATCTTTTTGGTGAGACAATTGCAGGAGCAGCCACAATAAGGGGCTTTGGGCAAGAGAAGAGGTTCCTGAAGAGGAATCTGTATCTTCTTGATTGTTTTGCTCGTCCATTCTTTTGCAGTCTTGCTGCTATCGAGTGGCTCTGCCTACGCATGGAATTGCTTTCAACCTTTGTATTTGCTTTCTGCATGGTTTTACTTGTTAGCTTTCCCCAGGGAAGTATTGATCCAAGTAAGGATGTTACTGTGCATTACTTAATCTATCTGATAATATGTAACATTTGGAATTTGTGAATTTATGGTTCTTCTATTCACATTTGCTTGTTTTTTACAGGCATGGCAGGGCTTGCTGTGACATATGGCCTTAATTTAAATGCACGCTTATCACGGTGGATACTTAGCTTTTGCAAGCTCGAAAATAAAATTATTTCCATTGAAAGGATCTATCAGTACAGCCAACTTCCTGGTGAAGCCCCACCAGTTATAGAGGATTCTCGCCCTCTGTCCTCGTGGCCAGAGAATGGAACAATTGATCTGATCGATTTAAAGGTATTTTGTTAAGTTATTCCAGTATGCATGTGCATTGTCATGTTGAGGAACTCTTTTAATTGCTCAATATTATTTCGAGTCAGATTTCTTAATCTGTTGTATGTTCTGTTATTTGCAAAGCATTTCCTAAAGGAGAATCATAATCCCTTTTTTCTGGAATTGATTTCCCTTATCCTTTGGCCATGATCATTTTGATTTGAGTCTGTTATTAACAATCAGCACTGTTTTTATTTCTGAAGGTTCGTTATGGTGAGAATCTTCCTATGGTGCTTCATGGGATATCCTGTACTTTTCCTGGTGGGAACAAAATTGGAATTGTGGGACGAACTGGAAGTGGTAAATCTACACTGATACAAGCATTATTTCGGTTAATTGAACCAGCTAGTGGGAGGATCATTATAGACAACATCGATATTTCTTCAATTGGTCTCCATGATCTTCGTAGCCGCCTGAGTATCATACCGCAGGATCCTACTTTATTCGAAGGGACCATTAGGGGAAACCTTGATCCCCTTGAAGAGCATTCAGATCAGGAAATTTGGCAGGTCTTTCTCTACTTCCTGAACAATGTCTAAGAATTTTAAAAAATCTCAGTGGTGCCTGAATTATTAAAATTATGACTGATCTTGAAATGTCTAAGAATTCTGAGAAATCTTTGCGTGATATTGTTATTATTATAAATTTATTTAGTTTGTTCTGGAATTTAGATTCAAGAGTAATTTTTTTTCTTTCCAAATTGCAATTCTATTTTTTTTACACAATCCCCAAAGCATGTACTGAATGGTCCAATTTAAATCACTGTAGATTTGATGACTTTATTTCCAGCCTTTAACAATATGTTGCCTTGTATGCCAAAACATAAACTGCATTGAATCTTAAAATTACGTGTATGCATTTATGATGATGTGCCCCAATTAACAGTTCAACTATTTGGCACAGGCTCTTGATAAGTCTCAACTAGGACAGATAGTCCGACAGAAAGAGCAAAAGCTTGACTCACCAGGTATGTAACAAGAAGTTGTTAATGTAGTGGTACTGTCAAAGTTTTTTGGTGCATTCAAATAAATGATTGGTTGTAATTGAGTGCATAATCTGCAGTTGTGGAAAATGGAGATAACTGGAGTGTGGGACAGCGGCAACTTGTTGCCCTGGGTCGTGCTTTGCTTAAGCAGGCAAGAATTCTGGTGCTTGATGAAGCAACAGCATCTGTTGATACAGCTACTGATAATCTCATTCAAAAGATTATCCGGACAGAGTTTAAGAATTGCACAGTGTGCACAATTGCACATCGCATCCCAACTGTCATTGACAGTGACCTTGTTCTGGTTCTCAGTGATGGTGCGTGTGTATCTATATATATATATAATTTTTTTTCTTAACTCCAAGTAGCATGAAACAATTAATATAAACAACTTTGATCAAGTGAGAATTTCTTTTGGGAGGAGTTTTATGAAGTGAAAATCTAACCTTTCATCTGGATCGAGAACCATTTAAATGTTTCTTGGGTTCAGAGTCAAGAGGTTACTTGGTAAATATGGCTCAGAATCTTGACATGGTTAACAATTTCAATCACAACCTCTAGCTAGGACATCATTTTTCTCTCTCCTGAGAATCTAGTTACGATGTCATTAGATCAGAATGATCCTGTCTGTTTTACCTGTCCAATTTCATCTGCAAAACAGTTTTTTTCAGGGCTTTGGGTTCACAAGCTTGACAACTTAATCTTCGGGGACTAATTTGGTTATTTATCCCTATTGCCCCTCTTAGTGAACTCCTTACAACTGTCTGGGACTGCTGTGGTAGTCACATTATTAAGCAATTTTTTGAGACGGGTATCCCATGTGTATAATCGAGCCACTACAAAATGCTCATGAAACATGTTCTTTTGTGCAGGTCTAGTTGCGGAGTTTGATACTCCAACACGGCTGTTAGAGGATAAATCATCCATGTTTCTAAAGCTGGTAACAGAGTATTCTTCAAGGTCAAGTGGCATACCGGATTTTTGAACAAGATGGCATGCCCAAAACCTCCAGGTGAGAGTCAGCAAGAGCAGGCCAAGGGTTCCAAAATAAAGTGGCTGGTGCTGCTTTCCTTGCAGCTGTTGCATTCAGCAAACTGGAAGACAAATGGGAAGGCTGAAGGCACAGGTGTAGGTGCTTGCACAAAGTCCCTTTAGGAATAAGTAATTTATCATGGCAAAGGCAAGGCAATTCACTCCCCTCGAGCATGCATCGCTACCATATTTTGTAACAGAGAATAAGTTTAGTTGGGAAGGGGCAATTGAAAGTTGGCAATAATTACATGAGAGAAGAGAACAAATAAGAGGAGGGAACAGTTGTATTTGTTCAATGATGTCCATAAAGTAGGGTCTAGGTTGAGGCAAGCTTTTGTATTTCAAAATCATTAGAGCTGAACTAGTCAACTGCCAATCCCACTCATTCCACCCTGATTCAGTGTTCTTAGGGTAGAGAAACTTTTTGATGCTAAGAAATTTTGTCCGCCAATTTCTCCTTGAATTCTCTTTGCTGCTTGTCTTTTTGTTTTTATTCATGTTTTTAATCTTTCATTAGTATCTACTTTGGTGTTTGGTTGCTGTCTGAATAAAAGAGGTAGAAATAATGGTACAAAGGGACATGTCTCTCTTCTTCTTCCTGTTTTGATATGCTTTTCATGCTATGAAACGGAGATTCAGGGTTTCTTTTTTTGTTTTTGTATTTTAAAAATGTTTTTTAAAAAATTAAATTTATTTTATATTTTTATTTATTTCAAATTAATATTTTTTTGGTATTTTTAGATATTTTGATATCTTGTTGTCCAAAATAATTTTTAAAAAATAAAAAAAATTATTTTAATGTATTTTCAAGTAAAAAATATATATAACTATTTTTAAATATTTTTGAAGTGTTTTTTTATTTGAAAATATATTAAAATAATATATTTATTTTAAAAAAATTATTTTTAATATTAATATATAATCTGAAAATATTAATTTAAAATGTTTTTTTTTTAATATAATTTCATTTATTTCCAAACACTACCAGGTGGCAGAATGGTATGGAACCTAAACTCACCTTGTGGTTATAATAGCTAGCTCGAGGCGTTATTTTAATATCATAATAATTGAGGTAATTACAAATAATCAAGTATAATTTTTAAAATAAAAATAAAAATAAAAATAAAATTTATCTTAAAGAAGAAAAAAGGATTATCTATTTTTGTTAAAAGTCAATTTTAAACCATTACAAAAATTAATAAACATTGATATCTAAAATAGAATTTTATTTCTT
>Ga0325403_1006900_pt1 | contig 10840 bp, 10 predicted proteins | sample PopdelMetagenome_19_FD_205665 | JGI IMG/M metagenome (GOLD analysis project Ga0325403, IMG submission 205665) | Populus deltoides microbial communities from Bellville, Georgia, United States - Xylem-PdKOR-R4 | ecosystem: Host-associated > Plants > Phyllosphere > Stem > Wood/Secondary xylem...
ACTAGAATCCCTCATTTCATAACAAACAGGCCTCATTTTCTTCTTCTTCTTCTTCTTCCCCTTATGTAAAAAACATCAACATCCCTTTCTTTTTCTTCTCTTCTCTTCTCTCCTCAATTCCTTCTCTTATCCTCCACGCTCAAGTATATCTTCTCCTTTTTTCTTCTTTTCTTTTCTTTTCTTATTTTTTTTAAATAACATATTTTATGAATTTGTTTTTTTTTCTCTTCTCAGCTTCACTCGCAACTACATTAAGATAAGATTTTTTGTTTTTATTTTTTGTGTTTTTTTTTTCATTTTATTTGTTATTTTATTCTATTTTAAATTTTTTCTATTCTTAATAATTGTATGAATGTTGTTGTAAGATTTTTTTTCATGTGAGTTTTGTTAAATAGATTTTTTAAAAAATATTTTTAAATAATCACCGATGAAATTGCTTATGGTATTCTTGTCGGTTATATGGCAAGCTTCCTGAGGGAAAATGCCGACGGATTCACCGATGGAACATTTCCGTCTGTGATCATGTCGGTAAATTAATTACCAATGGAATGATAGTATAATAAATACCAACAGAAAATTCCATCGATAAATATAAGAATTCTGGTAGTGTATGCAATTACAATTTTAGTCTACGACAGGGAAAAAGAAAAACATGTTGCACATTTTTGTGTCTAATTCTACTATTTCTTGTATAACCATCTAGTAGGTGGCCTAGTGGTAAGATCTTGGAACCAATGAGTTTATTCCTCCTATGGTCTCAAGTTCGAGCCATGTGGTTGCTAATATGATGACATCTGGAGGGTTACATGGTCGTTAACTTTAGGGCCCGTGGAATTAGTCGAGGTGTGCGCAAGCTGGTCCGGACACTCACGTTAATAATAATAATAAAAACAACGTAAGAGAAAAAACAATAGATTGAAACGTATAGTGAAAGAGATTTCTATTTAGTTTAATGATTTATGGACATCTATAAATATCATAGAGAAAAAAAAAACCCTTTTCTTAATTGAAACTATATTTACAATAGCTTCAGAAATCTGTATAATTAATAAAGTGATTTTTTTTTACCTAGGAAACACATATTGTTTATAAAAAACATACAAAACTTTGAATACATATATGTAGTGGGTTCTTAATATATTTATAGATGTTAAAAACACAATATTTTTTTTAACATGTGTATGGTTACTTATCCATACACTAATTTTTATAGGAGTATTATAGAATTTATTTTATCGGACATCATTGGTGAAATACTAATTTCCACTATTGTTATTAGCAGCATATATTCACCTTCCATCTATAGATTATTGTACAGTTATTAGCATATATATTTCAGCTTGATCTTTGGAATCATTAGCAGATGTTCAGCAATTGTTAGCTGAGATATAGGATCGTGTTTTGCTTCCTCATATAATATATACTACTATAACTGCAGAATGAAATATACAGTGTAGAACAATTCTCTTTTTCTTACATGGTATTAGAGCAGGTTCTTTGCATATTTCTATAAGCATATTTCTTCAACGTTTTTTTTCTGCAGCCATGTCAAATACCACATCCTAGGCAGCCTCCTCTTTCACATCACCATCCATTCAAGACATATCCTCACCATATTTCCTTCATTCCGCTGATCATCCTAGTGCCATTCTGGTCTCCACTCTCCTTAATGGTGACAATTATCCTACCTAAAAGAGGGCAATGAAAATGGCCTTGAATGCCAAAAACAAATTGGTTTTTGTTAACGGTACTCTCTCCAAGCCAACATCTTCTATTGCAGAAACTCAACTGTGGGAACGTTGCAGTGACATGGTCTTATCATGGATTCTCAATTCCATTGATAAATCCATTGTTAGCAGTTTAATCTATCATGCTTGCCCCCGTGATGTCTGGCTCGATCTTGAGGATCGGTTCTCTCAAAGCAATAATCCAAGGATCTTCAAATGGAAACGCGACATTGCTACTCTCACTCAAGGTTCCATGACAATCTCTGCATACTTTACAACACTTAAAAGTCATTGGGATGAGCTAGCCATGCTCACTCCTACACCACAATGCACTTGTGGCATCTTAACAGAATTGAATCACATGCAAGATATTGAACGTGTTTTTCAGTTTTTAATGGGGTTGTATGACTCATATGCTTCGATTCGTAGCCAAGTTTTGGCTATGGATCCATTACCTCCTGTTAACAAGGTATATTCAACTTTGCATCAAGAAGAGAAACAACGCCTTCTTCATATTCCCAGTTTTTCAACTGTGTCTACTACTATGATGGCTCCTCGTCATCTTTCTCATCATTTTGACAGTAAAAGGCGAGGGTGTGGTCGTCCAAAATGTGACTATTGTGATCGTGATGGTCACTGGAGAACACACTGTTATAAGCTCAATGGATATCCCAGCAACAGACCTCAACCTCGTGAAACACTTGATAGAATATCTAGTTCGTCAAAAGCAGCAAATAATGTCATTGGTTCTTCCTCTCCAGCTGGTTCCTCAAAAACTGAAAATATTGTTACTGGTTCTTCAACCTCTACTGAGATAGCTATCCCTGGCCTCACAAGTGATCAATGCAATCGGCTCTTGGAATTTTTATCACCCGTGAACACCAACTCTACCAACTTTGATGGTAACCCTGTCTTTTGTCACTCTATTTCTTTTTTTAACCGAGAATGGATTATTGATTTAGGAGCCTCAGATCATATGACTTCTAGTTTTTCATCCTTTCATAACACTCAACTTCTTAATCAACCATGTCCTATTTCACTTCCAAATGGTGACATCGTCTCTATCACTCATACTGGCATATTGCGTATTTCTCTTCCTAATGTTTTATACGTACCATCATTTAAATTCAATCTATTGTCCATCAACAAACTCACCAGTACTCTCAACTATGTTGCTATTTTTTTTTTCTGACTTTTGTGTTTTTCAGGACCTATCAACGAGGAAGCTGATTGGAATGGGTGAAGTACGGGATGGACTTTACCACTACAAACCTTTCTCTGCCTCTGTTTTTCATTCTCAACGCATTTCTGACTCTACTCTTTGGCATCAACGACTCGGTCACCCTTCTACTTCCAGTATTCCAACAACTTTAAATTTTTCAAAATCACATTTGCCTTGTGATGTGTGTGCTAGAGCAAAACACACTCGTTTACCTTTCTTTTTTAATACAAATAAGAGCACCTTTTATTTTAATCAGATTTATTGTGATATATGGGGTGGTTATCCTACAGCTTCATATTCAGGTGCCCACTATTTTTTAACCATTATGGATGATTACTCACGTACTACATAGGTTTATCTCATGCGTATGAAATCAGAAACTTTTACTTGCCTTACCAATTTTTGTGCAATGGTTAAAAATCAATTTAATCGCACCATTAAGCATGTGCGCACCAATAATGGACAAGAGTTTTTATCTAATAACATCCAAAAAAATTTTCACGACTATGGCATTCTTCACGAGCGCACATGTGTGGAGACACCTCAATAAAATGGCGTTGCTGAACGTAAACATCGCCACCTTCTTAATGTGGCTCGATGTTTACGTTTTCAAGCCAATCTTCCCATTTCCTTTTGGGGTGAATGCATTCTCACAACCACTTATTTAATTAACCGCACTCTTTCACCCCGCCTTAATAATAAGTCACCCTATGAACTCCTTTTTCAAAAACAACCATCATATTCACATTTACGAGTGTTTGGGTGTTTATGCTATGCTCAAACCACTCGCAAAAATCGTGATAAATTTTCTCCTCGTGCTCTACAATGTGTTTTCTTAGGCTACCCTATCCATCATAAGGCTTATCGTGTCTACAATCTTGAACATAAAAAAATTTTCATTTCTCGTGATGTTACATTTGAAGAAAATATTTTTCCTTATCATTTCATGACCCCAGATCCCACACCTTCCCGGGTTCTTCCCCTTCTTATCCCTGAAATTCCATCTAACACTGTTTCTGCACCGCCTAGTACCTCCCCTCCCCTTCCCTCCTCATATGAACCGTCATCCACATCATCCATTCCACCCCTTCCCGCACGACCAAAACGAGCTGTCACCCATCCCACTTACTTAGCTGACTATATTTGCCCTTCTTTACCAAGGTCCTCCACTACTTCACATGTTTCACGCTCTTCCTCAGGTATGGTTCACTGTCTTTCTTCTTTTTTGTCTTATAAACGTTTCATTGCTAAACATCTCGCCTTCCTCTCTGCACTCTCCCATCACCTTGATCCCATCTCATATTCTGAAGCTGCTCGTCACCCTCACTAGCATGATGCCATGGCAGCTGAAATACAAGCCTTAGAAGCAAACCATACTTGGACCCTTCAACCCCTTCCATCTGGCAAAACCCCAATTGGCTGTAAGTGGGTGTTTAAAACAAAATTTCAGGCTAATGGTTCCATAGAGAGGCACAAAGCTCGCTTAATGGCCAAGGGATATGCTCAGGTAGAAGGTTTGGATTATCATGACACTTTTGCTCCTGTTGCTAAACTCGTTACTGTTAGATGTGTTCTTGCAGTGGCTGCAGCTCGTCATTGGCATCTTTTTCAGTTGGACGTCCACAATGCATTCCTCCATGGCGACCTTGATGAAGATGTTTTTATGACTCCTCCACCTGGCTATTCCAAACAGACGGATGCTCATGTTTGTCATCTTCAGAAATCACTCTATGGCCTCAAGCAAGCCTCTCGCAATTGGTTCTCTAAATTATCATCCGTTTTGCTTACTGTAGGTTTTGCTCAGTCACAGGCGGATCATTCTCTCCTCACTCGCCATCGGGGACAGTCCTTCACTCTCATACTTATTTATGTTGATGACATTCTCTTGGCAGGAAATGATCTCTCGATCATTAATAACTTCAAAGCCATGCTTGCTCAACTCTTTAAGCTTAAGGACCTCGGCCAACTCAAATATTTCCTTGGCCTTGAAATTGCTCGCTCTCCCACTGGCATCTTCCTCACTTAACGCAAATATGCCCTTGACATACTTGCTGATAGCGGTCACCTTGGTGCACGTCCCTCTTTTTTTCCAATGGAACAACATCTCAAGCTCAATAATACTGATGGTGATCTGCTCCATGATCCCAGTTCTTTCCGCCGCCTTGTTGGCCGTTTGATATATCTCACGATCTCTCGTCCTGACATTGTGTTCCCTGTCAACCTTCTAAGTTAGTTCATGCACCAACCCCGACAATCACATTATAATGCTGCTATCCGTGTTCTTCATTACCTCAAAGCTTCTCCAGGCCAAGGCTTATATTTCCCTTCTATTAACAATCTTCAAGTGTCAGCTTATTCAAATTCGGACTGGGCTAGTTGCCCTCTCACTCGTCGTTCCACCACCAGTTTTTTTATTCAGCTTGGCACCAGTCCTATTTCCTGGCGCACTAAGAAGCAACATACGGTCTCTCGTTCATCTGCTGAAGCCGAATACCGCGCTCTTGCTTCCACCACTTGTGAACTTACATGGCTCAAAACACTTTTACATGATCTTGGTGTCCACCACTCCCAGCCTATGCTTTTACATTGTGACAGCCAAGCAGCTCTCCATATTGCTCAGAATCCTGTCTTTCACGAACGTACCAAACACATAGAAATTGATTATCATGTTGTTCATGAAAAACTCAAAGTCGGCCTTATTTCCACCCAACACGTCCCTAGTCACAGTCAGCTGGCAGATATCTTCACAAAAGCTTTAGGCCGTGAAGCTTTCCAGGTCTTATCACGCAAATTGGGCATTACGGATCTCCATGCTCCAACTTAAGGGGGAGTATTAGCAGCATATATTCAACTTCCATCTATAAATTATTGTACAGTTATTAGCATATATATTTCAGCTTGATTTTTGGAATCATTAGCAGATATTCAGCAATTGTTAGCTGAGATATAGGATCGTGTTTTGCTTCCTCATGTAATATATACTACTGTAACTGCAGAATGAAATATACAGTGTAGAACAATTCTCTTTTTCTTACAATTGTCACTGTTAAAATCCTTTTAAATATCAAGTTTCAATTTCTACCATTATTATGTTTTTGTAATTATAATGTAAAATTAATAATGTATTTGTATCTCATTTGGTATTAATGAAATAATTAATACCTTTTTATTTGTTTAAAAATAGTTTGATAAAATAGTAGTGATTTGACAATATATTGTTAAAAAAAATAAGAAGAAGAGTAAGAAAAAAAAAATAGTATATCTGTACATAATAGCAAAATGAAAGCAATTCTCACCAAATGTTATCACAATGACACATGAATTACTACTGATTTATAATAAATATTAATATTAATCAACAATATTTTTCATCTATTACGAAATTAACCTATACATCGGGACAAATCTATAATCCAATTTTAGTAGCGGCAAAATAATATAACTATATAACTATATTAATTAAGATCCAAAAAGTTTGAAAATTATAAACTTATAATATAAAGTTTAAAAATTTACATATATTATAAAAAGATGCTCCACAAAATTATATTTCTTTTCTTGTAATTCACAATTGCTCCCTACAAGACTTCATATGTTGAAAACATTGTAAGATTTTCTTATTATAACACTTTCAAATATTTATTTTTCAATATAAGTAACCAAACAATCATTCAACCAATCATTCCGATTCGATTGCGTAACCAACTTTTAACCAATTTCATCGATGAAATAGAGGAAAACAATATAATTAGATTTACCAAAGATCCATAATATGAGTCCCAACATGTATCACCGGCTTTTTGAAACATAGTTTCTTGATGTAAATCTTGACCACTTGAAATGGCACCATTATTAAATGCTTCAACTATCTTGCTATATTGCTTCTCGCAAATGAGATCTCTTCTCTTTCAAGACGCTCCTACAACATTTGTCAAACTAGAAACCATATTAAATAACAAAGCAATATGAGCATCATTTTTTGCTACACCAACAAATGCTAGTTGCAATTGATGGGAAAAATAATAAATATAATATGCAGATGGATTCTCCTTCATTATCAAAGCTTTCAAGCTATTAAATTCACATTGCATGTTACTAGCTCCATCATAGCCTTGTCCTTGTAGATGTGATATATTAAGCCCATGTTTGGCAAACAATGCCTTAATTGCCTTATTATCTGATAGAGCAATTGTGTTCTTAATATGCATAATACCAAAAAAATATTCAATAACACATTCATATCTACATAACGTAGAATAACAACCATTTTCTCTTTAACTAATACATTAATTAAAATAATCATGAACTCACAACCAAGATCATTCAATATAATATTGGTCTTTTCTATTGCAGCAACATGTACAATATCTTTGTGAATGTCATAAGCTATAATTTAAAGATTACTAGGGTATTTGTCTAAAACAACATCTTTGATTCCTTGATTATAATTGACAAGAAACTGTAGTAGCTCAAGAAATTCTCCTTGATTCTTTGAATCCTTATATTCATCACAACCATGAAAAGCTAGTTCTTGATACAAAAAAAAGCGAATACAAGCAATAGTTGCAATCAATTGGGTTTGATAATCTCTTCAAGCTTGATTTGAAATTATGGCCTAAGCAACTTCAATGTGTTGCCTTTGATTCATCAAATCTTGGTATTTCCTTCAAGCTTGGTTGTGAGCACTATTAGGAGCTCTAACATGAATCCCAAGTCTTTTTTATCCTTCCAGTTCTTAAATCTCATGCCAATAAAATAATCACCACTTGCTTGTTTTCCCACATTCAACCTTTAAAGATAACAACATAAGCAAAATATTGAATCACCATCCTTATTATACTCTATCCAAGAACCATGCTCCTTGAACCAAACTAGGACAAATCATCAATATATATTCTTGATCTTTCTTTGTGGAAAATAATAATCATGAGGTTGACACAGAACTTTTTACAAATAGGCTCTTTGAACTTTATCTCTATCATTATTAGGATGATAATTATAAATTTTCTTTCTTAGCCCCATATCCAAAGGAAGATCATTTAAATTGAGTTTCAATATGACTTGTTTTTTACGAAGTGCCTCCACTATTTATGACATTAACATCATTAACAATGAGCGTATCCTTAATATTTTGTTTTCTTTTAATGACAAACCTATCTATGACTAAAAAAATAATCTAATTAGAACATAATAATAAAAAAATAAACACATCAATGCAAATAGTAATTTAAATTATTAGATAATATTCATTTCCTAAAATATTTTTGATAAGTCTCTATGTTAAAAAAAAATAGATTCACATAATTTTCTTTTCTTTGTTATCCAATATGCATTTAATAAGGGAAGAGAATTTGGAAAGTCATAGAAAAATATTAAGAGTTAATGCGAACCTAGCGGAATTTAATGGTATTCGCGACCCCAAGATCAATCTAACCCAAGTTTGTTGAGATTTTAATGAGCTTATCACAATGGAAGACTTGCTTCAAGGCAACAAAACTATAAACCAACTCGATCACAACGCCTACACCTGGAGACAAGCAAAAGAAGTATAAATTCACAATAAAGAATGGTCAATTCTTTGAAGAGTTGAAAGTTCAATCAAGAACCAAGATTGAGCAACCAAAAGTCGGCTACAATGTTGAAAATATTATCAAAAGTCTGCCCTAAAATTATTCCTAAAGAGTATTTATACTCCAAGCCAAAACCCTAGTTTCCTTAATGGGTCTCACATAAACACAATTTCAATAATAATCAACCCAAGCTCAAACTAGCCCAAACTAATTAAAATAAACAAAATAAACAAGTCTAAAACCCAAACAAATGTCTCCTCTCAAAATAATTAAAGTTTGATAGCCCAACTAATTAAATAAAACAAATTCGTTGTTTCCACATTCTGTCTAGCAGCAGCAAGGCCCAATTTAAAACGGATGGTTCTCTCTTGTCTTAATGAATTAGAAAGCGTGCCATATACGGTTGGAAAGGTATGGAAGTCTAGTTTCTATCCCAACTAGAATCACATCAAAATTGGTTCTGTAACTCCAGTTATGACTAAAAGAGTAAAAGAAGTTCAAACTGTCCGAATCTAGTCTTTTTCTCCCAATCCTTGTGTAATGGTCTTGGTTCCACCAACAAGACCCTCTTGAACATGAATCAGATTAATCAAGGCTTGCTCTTTATTATTACAAATCCTCTTGAAGTCCATGTTAGCTCATGTATCTTGAAGAAGTCCATTGAAAGCTTCTTTGAACTTCTTAGCCCTAAGCCTAGTAACTGGACCAACGAGAACCTCCAATGGATCCTTTAATGGTTGGATCACATCATCCCCTCACTCCTCAAAAGGATTCAACCTCGAATCATCACTTACATCAAACGAAGAAAGATCAGAAACATTGAATATAACACTAACATCATACTCACCTGATAGATCCACTTTGTAGGCATTATCATTAATCATTTTTATGATCTGATAACGACCATCTCCTCGAGGCATCAATTTTGATCTTCTTTGTTCAGGAAGCCTTTCCTTCCTCATATGCACCCAAACCCAATCACCTGGTTCAAATCTCACTAATTTTCATCCCCTATTGGCTTTGTTTGCATATTGTTCATTCTTTTTTTCTATTTATTGCTGAATTTTTGCATGGAGATCTTTCACCACCTGTGCTTTCTGATTACCATCAAGACTAACCCTTTCATCAACATGCAAAGGAATCAAATCTAATGGTGTTAAAGGGTTAAAACCATAAACAATCTTAAATGGGGAATAATTAGTAGTAGAATGCACACTATGATTATATGTAAATTCAATGAATGGCAAACAATCTTTCCAATTTTTAAGATTCTTTTGAATGATAGCCCTAAACAATTGAATCAAAATCTGGTTAACAACTTCAGTTTGGCCATCTGTTTGTGGATGACAAGTAGTAGAATATAAAAGTTTAGTTCCTAAGTTACCCCACAAAACCTTCCAAAAATAACTCAAAAACTTAACGTCTCGATCGGATACAATGCTCCTAGAAAGACCATGTAGCCGAATGACCTCTCTGAAGAATAGGTCAGCTATATTTATTGGATCATTAGTTTTATGGCAAGCAATGAAATGTGCCATCTTAGAAAATCTATCCACAACAACAAATATAGAATCTCTCCCTTCCTAGACCTAGGTAGACCCAAAATAAAATCCATAGAAATATCAACCTAAGGTTCCTTAGGAATAGGCAAAGGTGTGTATAGTCCATGAGGCATTACCCTAGACTTAGCTTGTATATATGTTATGCACCTATCATACATTCTTTGCACATCTCTTTTCATATTAGGCCAATAAAAGTGCTTATGCAGAACCTCCAAAGTTTTAGTAATTCCAAAATGCCCCATTAAACCTCCCCCATGTGCTTCCCTCACAAGTAATTCACGTAAAGAACAATTAGGCACACATAACTTATTTTCCTTAAACAAAAATCCATCATGCCTAAAATATTTATTCATGGCCAAAACCTTGCATGTGTCATATATAGCACCGAAATCATGATCATCAAGATACAATTCCTCAATATACTTAAATCCTAAAAATTTAGTATTAAGAGTATTAAGAAGAACATACCTTTGCGATAAGGCATCGACGACCACATTTTCCTGACCTTGCTTGTATTTAATCAAATATGGGAAAGTTTCAATAAATTCAACCCACTTAGCATGTCTTCTACTTAACTTACCTTGACCCTTCAAATGTTTCAACGATTGGTGATTAGTATGTATGACAAACTTTCAGGGCCACAGATAATGTTGCCAAATCTCCAAAGCCTGCACGACTGCATACAACTCTTTATCATAAGTGGGATAGTTAAGAGTTGCACCATTGAGTTTCTCACTAAAATAAGTGATGGGCTGTTTT
>Ga0325403_1006901_pt1 | contig 10840 bp, 6 predicted proteins | sample PopdelMetagenome_19_FD_205665 | JGI IMG/M metagenome (GOLD analysis project Ga0325403, IMG submission 205665) | Populus deltoides microbial communities from Bellville, Georgia, United States - Xylem-PdKOR-R4 | ecosystem: Host-associated > Plants > Phyllosphere > Stem > Wood/Secondary xylem...
AATTGACCACACGAGAGAATTGATGGCATTTTTGATGTACTTCTTATTTTTTATATTTATAGTTCGTGATTCATTGTAATTACTAGGTTAGGTTAAGGTTTTTATTCCAGTAACTTTGATTTTTCTATTTAAATAATAATGGTGTCTATTTTTTTTAACATTTAATTTTAGCTTTTTAATATTTGTTTTTTCCTGGACCTCTTGATTCATATATAATCGTCATCGATTTGAGTCCAAAAATACTGATAAACACAATCTATCTACTAGCTGGCCTGATAAGATGTACACCCGTTTCATTGGGCTGTGAATAACAAAAACAAAATTAGTTTCTAGCATGGCAGGAAGATCGCACTAGCAACTACCAACTTTAAAAATTAAATAATTTTCTAAAGGTCAAAAGTGGAATTGATTTCAGTTATAATCTTAAAGAATTTGCAATTATTTTTAGGTTTTATCAACCATGATGTCAAGCCATGTTGTTTGAAAAAAAAAATAAAATCAACATCACCTTTGATTTAAAAATAAACATTAGTTGGAAGCTGTTGTGGTCAAATTGGAGGCTCGAGTAGATTCAATTGAAACATTTTTCTCATGTTATTCTATGATATTTTGATAGAAAAAATCATATACATATATATAGTGGTTTAATCAATATTTAAACTCCGTTTAAGAACACCGTGCAAACCACGTCTCTAAAAATTTAATTTTTTTTACTAAAAATTAAAATTTTTTGTATATTTTGGATCATTTTAATGTACTGATTTTAAAAATAATTTTTTAAAAATAAAAAACTATCATTTTAATGCATTTCGGCACGAAAAACACTTTAAATAACAATTACAATCACATTCTCAAACATGCTCTTAATCAGACAAATTTATATTATGACACTCAATTAACAACCACATAAAAACCGTTTTATCACATATAATAATATCATATAAAAACATTTTTCAAAACATTTGAAATATTAATAATATAACCATTAGATATAAAATTGAAAAAATTAAAAAAATCCCATCTAATGTACAAAAGATATAATTCATAATAATTAATTATCAAGTTTCAAAATTTAGATTAAATTATGAAAAATAAAACACCAAATCAAACAAACAATACAAGCTTAATCTTAAAATCATAACCTAATCGGTGATTAAACATATCTAACATAATATCATCTAAGTTACCGTAAATGCACCAATCCAAAATATCCACAGTATATTTATAATCCAATCCGTCTAAGAAAATATATAAACCTACAAAATGAAAAATACAGAAAATACAAAGATATAAAAGATGGATTTAAATTTCTATAAATTAAATAGAAAAATAATGCAAAATACTGTTACTGAACCCATTACAGAATTGATTTAATATAAAGTTTAAATGAGCTTATTAATTTAAGTAAATATTTTTTAAAAAATTAAAGCAACTTTTTTTTTTTAACACCCTGTCTACATTAAAGACGAGTGGATTAGGTACCAGGCTAATCAGTCAAGCCGAGCCGGTGACTGTTGCTAAGTGGAGTAATTCCTTTCCTTCGAAGCGAAAGAAAAAGAAAAAGAAAGGGAAAAAATAATAATTAAAGCAAGCAAGTCGCAGCCGAGTTGAAAGACGAGAAACTACAAAAAAAAAAAAAAGGACTCGTTTTGACTCTTGTACCCCTCCCTCTGTATTTTGCTGGCTCGCTCTCTACTCTTCTTCTCTTTCTTTAGCCTTCAGTCTTTTAGAGCAGAGTTAGTTGGTCATCTCCATCTCTCTCTCAAGATCTCTCCTCTCTGAGCTTACTCGATGCCGTTTCTAAGAACTCAACTCTTCTAGTGCACGAAATCGCTTCACATTTTGAGCTCTCTCCCCTTCTAGTCTCCGTCGCAGCACAGGTAAAAGCTCTGCATCTCTAGGTCTGAGCTTCTCCGTCGCGGACGCATTCTCTTAAAATGCAGCACCGGACATGGTTGAAGTCGTTCGTCTCAGATCTAGCAAATATGTTAACAATAGACTGTGTTTTTTTTGTTTTTATTTTTTTTTCGGTTATTTAATTTAAAATGAATTTTGATTTTTATTTATGGCGTGTTTGGTAGAGATGGATAATAGTAATAGTAACGGCAGCAGTGGAGGGCAGCGGTTCCGGAAAATACCTCGGCATTCTCAGTCCCTCTCTCATCTCAAGTTGGACCCGCTGGTGAGTTTTTTAATTTAATTTATTTTAAAATAATTTAATTTTTATTTGCATGAGTTATTTTATTAATTTTAATGATTAATTTGACCTTATTGCAAAATGCATGTTAAATTAAAGCTAATAAATGATGCAATGACAATAATGTAAGTTCATTTTGATTTTTGAACTGATGGTGAAGAGTAAATATAATGTAGTAAGAACTGCTCTTATTTTTCCCTATTTAATTCATAACACAAGCATTTTCCTTGTTTATGAGAGCGAGGGAGATTGTTGAAGAGGTTTGGTGTCGTTGGGTCCGCTCTCCGAGGGGGCAGTCATTTTTCTTACAGCTTACAGGTTTTAGTTGTCAATATCGAACACCAAAATGGAGAGGGGAAGCTCATTGCTGACAACCCTGACCATATTGTAACTCGGCCACCTTTCAAAATCTTGATAACTTCATCTGCTTGCTCATGTTAAAAGCCTCAATTTCAATTTATCCACTCATTTCCTTAAAATTAATTGGAGTTACTGTCAGGGACTGTTTATATTATGATTTTATCAGTCAATGTAGTGTGTGCAGATATGCTCGTGTTGGAAACAGTAAAGGTTCTTACTACTTTGTTGTTGTGTTTTTTGTTTTTATTCTTCAGGTAGATGAAAATTTGGAGCAGTGGCCACATCTTAATGAACTTGTTCAATGTTATAGAACTGACTGGGTGAAGGATGAAAACAAGTATGGTCATTATGAAAGTATCTCTCCAGTATCTTTTCAAAACCAGATTTTTGAAGGTCCGGATACTGATCTCGAGACAGGTAAGGTTGACAAAGTTTTTAGTGATTTTACTTAAGGGGAACAATTTACTGTTTAGTACACAAATACTACTCTTGCATGCTAGCTAAGATTGGCATGTAGGGAAAACATTGTTTCAGATGTTTGGATTCAGAGGGATTTATCTGCCATGGAGTATTTTCTTGAGAATTGTTTTAGTTGTTTGGATTCAGAGGGATTTATTTCCTATGGAGTATTTTCTTGAAAAACTTTATCTTTTCTTGACATATCTAGTTGGCAATTAAGTTAGCTCTTGCTGTTCATCGTGCATGTCAACTGGGAGAAATCTGAGTTTTTGTGATATAGTTAGTATTGAATATCTTTAATATACATAGTTAGATGCTCAATGGTTTCAACTTCGCTTTGACCTTTATTCAGAAATGCATCTTGCCAATTCAAGACGAAACAAGGCTGAAGAGACCACCGATGATGACATCCCAAGTACTTCAGGAAGGCAATTTGTGGAGGCCGCCTTCCCTGACTCATCAAATTCTGTTGTTTCAAAGGTTGTACTGCTTGGAGCATTGGTTTTATTGAGATCGTATCTTCATTACATAATTCTACTAGTCTGGTACTTCATGAATCAGTTAGCTTCTTGGTTCTTTAACGTTTGCCTCCAATAACTCACTTCTAGTTCCCCTCATGATTGTTTTAATGATTTACTTGCAGCATTTTGGTGAATCTCCTCTCCCTGCATATGAACCAGCTTTTGATTGGGATAATGAGAGGTCGATGATATTTGGCCAAAGGATTCCTGAAACTCCATTGCCACAGTATGACAGGTTTTAAATTGTTATTGCTGAAAAGTTTGGTATTAGTATTGTGGTTCACTATCAATTTATTTGTTATGCTTTATCTCTGATTATATTTTGTTTTTCCTGGGGGGATCCTGGTGGGGCGGGCCATAGTGGATTGAAGATCTCTGTGAAAGTACTGTCCCTATCATTTCAAGCAGGATTAGCTGGTGGGTGTGCAGCTTTTATTATCAGTTTTATACCATTGATAACATTTTTCTTCCCAAGCTCTTTCTATATGCAACAACTGGTTAAAAATTGACTTGGACGTGAAATGACTATTTTTTGTTTTGTTTTATGTCCAAATTAATGTGAAGCAGTTTACTTCTGGAGGGGCCTTTTGGTTGACTATTATCTTCACATTTTTCTATTTTAAGTCATGTCCACCAAGAGATGAAAATATGGACCTGTCACCTGCTAGGCTTTTGTTAATTGTAAATAAGTTACAATTTTTAACTTTCTAAACAAACTCCTCTAGCATGGTAAATACTTTTGAACTTAAAAAAGTCCTGTAGTTCTAATCAATTTTTTTTTCAATGCAAAACATTTTACACTGTAATAAAGGAATCTTAATTATGCTGTTTCATAAAATATATTTAATTGAATATTTCTGACTTAGAGTTCTGTGTCTTTCATTCTCAGAGCCATTTTATGGTACAATTTGCATATATAATAAGGAGAGAAGAGAAAAGTTGTCCGAGGATTTTTATTTTTCTGTGGTGCCAACAGACACACAAGATGTAAGCTATAATAATAATGTAGAAGCTCCTTCCTTTTCAATTTAAATTTTTATTATGTCATTGGTATTGTTATTTTAAGCAGTTTTCTTGTAGATTATATGGAAGGAAATTTAATGGTCCTGTTTCTGTTATTGCCAGGCAAAAATTTCTCATGATCCTCGTGGAATTTTCTATCTAGATGCTCCTTCATCATCAATATGTTTGCTAATCCAGCTAGAGAAGCCTGCCACAGAAGAAGGCGGGGTCACTGCCTCTGTTTATTCACGTAAAGAACCTGTATGTCTTATAAGTCTTGATGTTATTGTTTTTATATGTTCATTTAATGGACTGAAAATTGCAATGTTGTTTCCTTGTTAGCAAGTTGCTTATATGCCACTAGCTTTTAAACAGTATTTCCCTTTTCATTTGTGATTGATGTAAATTATGCAATGAACTACCATATAATACGTGGGGCCTTAATGTTACATATAAGATAGGTGTGCCTAACTTGGTGTTTCAATGATATAATGGCTAACTGATTTAAATCAAACCTAAAACATTCTTCCCCTTTTCAATAGTTTTCTTTAGTTATTGGGTAATTTTTTTAGAGTCCTTGAGATTTTATTGTGGTTTAACTTCAGTCCTTGTTCTCCTAAAAACTAACAAAATAGTCCTTGTGTAACACATTGGGGCCGAGGAAAGAGAGAAAATGGAGCATGGAGGGAGTTTCATCCCATCATAAGATTGTAATGTTTTTTTATATTTGTGGGACTAATCTTGTCATCCTCTGAAGGCCATTCTCCATGGTTTTTTAGTTTTTAATCTTCAAACATACTTAACTGACTATATATCCATGGAACATAGTTTTCAACCATCTATGCAATCATTTACAGGTTACCAATAAATTATGTTTATTAAACTATGTTTTTGAATAACATTTCACTAATGTGATGACTGTGTTCCCTCTTTCTGAACAGGTGCACTTGAGTGAGAGAGAGAAGCAGAAACTGCAGGTCTGGTCTCGTATTATGCCTTACAAAGAATCCTTTGCCTGGACTATTGTTCCATTGTTTGATAACAGTATTGCTGCGACTTCCGGGGGGGCTGCTTCTCCAAGCAGCCCTCTTGCTCCAAGTGTATCTGGCTCAAGCTCCCATGACGGTGTTTTCGAGCCTGTTGCAAAGATCACTCTGGATGGGAAGTTGGGTTATTCAAGTGGAAGCTCTGTAGTGGTTGAAATATCAAATTTAAATAAAGTTAAGGAAAGCTACACTGAGGACTCACTTCAGGTGCGGTGGAGAAGTGATTCATTTATATCGGTTTCTTTTACTATCTTTATGATTTTTGTGTGTGTATATATATATATTTTCTAAATTATTTATGAACACTCAAGCTAGCAGCCCGTACATATATTTTATTTGTTTATTTCTTTTTATCTTTTGTATACAGTTGCCTATGATTGTTCTTTCCATGTACAATGTGCTTCATTTGTAGCTTTCCCTCGTATCTTTCATTTCCAGTATCTCTATGGAACCTTGTAATGCTAGTTTTCTGAAGTATTCATGTTTTCTTACTCAAAACCAGTGCAAATGGTTGAAGTCTTTCGCATACAAATCTCATTGTATTCCATCTACCCTGTTTGAGTGTACATTTGTGCTGCTTCTCTTCAATGTGTTTTTATTTAGTTTTAAAAAATTGCTATTTAATTCTCTATATTAAGCTCGAAATTGAGCATAAGAAGAATGAGCATTAGAGCAACACATCATTAGCACAATAAATACTGGAGAAGGGTTTTAAAGTTTTCTGGAGAAAGTAGGCATGTTATTTTGCTGTTATTCTGAATGCTTTGATGAGACAGAACTCCAGAATTTGTGGATAGCATTCCCCAACAAAGCAGTTCTTATAACATACAATGGTTTCTTGGCTTTCCAACTGTGTTCTAATAATATGTTCAAAGCATTTCTTAGTCAAATATTCCAAAGGATTGCTAGGCCATTCTCTTTCAAGTTCTCTCCTGTGTACTCTTGTCATGGAGAATGTCTTATCCTTCTTGTTCTAATCTGTCCTCTTCTTTGTTCTAATAAATCATTCTTTTTGAAAAAAATAAAAGGTGCAATACTGACTTTTTAGTTGTTTTTGCTAATGCTATTAATTATTGCCATCTCTTACATGCAAATATTCTTCTATATATTGTTTTTGCTTTTACGAAAATAAGCTTTCATGATTCATGTAGGGTGTGTTGGCCGCGTTCCTAAAAATTATGATTTTTTTTTGCTTAAAATGAATTTTTTTTATGTTTTCGGATCGTTTTGATGTGCTGATGTTAAAAATAATTTTTTAAAAATAAAAAAACTTCATTTTGATGCATTTCTAAGCGAAAAACACTTTGAACCGCCACCGCCACCACAATCCCCAACATTCTCGTAATGTGGTGTAATGTTACAACTTCTAATAAATCATTTTCTTTCCATTTCTTTCTTCTATTTACTTTTATTTGACATACATCAAGGTCACTTTTTATTTTGTATTTTGTACTTTTCCACTTATCTTAAAACATTTGAGCTGATCCTTTCTGTTCTTAGTGGATGCATTATTGTCTGCTCAATGATTATCTAACAGCAAGAATGAATACTCAATAATCTTGTAGATTGTAAAGTGCTTCTTAATATTTTTCTTAATTTGAGGTTCTCTCTCCAATTTTTAGGATCCTAAACGCAAAGTTCATAAACCTGTCAAGGGTGTTCTCAGACTAGAAATTGAAAAGCATCAGACAGCCCATGCTGAGTTGGAAAATTTATCAGAAACTGGCAGTATAACCAATGATTCCATTGATCTGGGGGATCGTGTTGCTGATTCTGCATTTACAAAATCCCCTAGCAATGGCTTTGATGATCCTCAAACTAGTGGTTCGAAGTGGAATAACTTTGATGGGAAAGAAGCATCTGGAAATATATCAAATGCTCGTGAAAATCCTGATTTCACTGCTGATGATGTGAGTACAACAACCTTCTTGTGTATATTGGTATCTGAATATACCATATAGGCATACCATATGGATTTTTTGTTTCTCCAGAACTTGTATGTGATTACTTATGTGCGATTTTTCCACAAGCTGAGTCAATGAACTTGCAAGTCATTTTTTTCTTAATTGAACTTCTTGTCGCCTTTGGAAATGCATTTAAGCACAATTTGTTTAGTTCATTTGAGAATTGTTGGTGTCAAGCAATATGATGAATAATATTATGTTTAGTAGCTCTAACTTGGAAAAGAATTGTTAAACTGCCATGACGACACTAAAAGCTCATGATTAATAATTTTACAACATTGAGAGCTCTTAATGCTCAATTTCATTTCTTGCAACGCATGGCATCTCAGCTATTTTGACTTGAATCCATGAACATGCAGTTCGCTGCCTGTGATTTTTGTCATTGCACAAAAGGTTTCGCCCTTGATAACAATTTTTATTTTCAACGACCTTCATCTTATTGAATGCCGATTCTTTTAATTACATCATATCTTGTTAATGGTAAATTCTTTGTCCTGTATTGAAAATAGAGAAGGAAACAGGAAAAACCAATTGGAAGTACTGATTGATTTATTTGTCATGAAAAAATAATCTCCTTCTCTCATTTTATTTAACCTTTTGGCTTCAAATATTAACAAATGTCCAATCCTTTTGGATAGCTATTTTAACATTGCTGAACTCATTATTTGATGTGGTAATCAATGCAATTTTATGTTTTCCCAAGATGTGCATTTGAACTTGTGGGTCCTGCCCATGATTATCTCCCCATGTTCATTTGAATATCTGCACTCTTTTTGAATCTGTTGTCTGTGTTTAGATGGTTGTAATAAGAGCGGCATTTAATTTAAGTATGCATCCTGAAGATTATTATGAATAATAACCCTTTTCTTTCTATTTCAACAAGGTGCTCACTATCGTATACCCTTTTCCTTCTAACCATATTGTTTGACTTCCAGTTCCAAGCTTTTGATTTCCGCACGACCACGAGGAACGAGCCTTTCTTGCAGCTTTTCCATTGCCTGTATGTTTACCCATTAACTGTCAGTTTGAGTCGGAAGAGGAATTTGTTTATTCGGGTTGAACTAAGGAAGGATGACGTGGATGTTCGTAGACAGCCTTTAGAGGTAAATGGGTGTCACTTGTTAAGTACTAAATCAGTCTGCTTTCTGAAATCCATTCACCTTGATTGATGTGTGTGCTTTATCTTACCAGGCAATGCATCCCAGGGAGCCAGGAACATTGCTTCAAAAGTGGGCTCACACACAAGTAGCTGCTGGGACTAGAGTGGCTTGCTATCATGATGAAATCAAACTTTCTCTGCCAGCCATTTGGACACCGTCCCATCACCTCTTGTTCACTTTCTTCCATGTTGATCTTCAAACCAAACTGGAAGCTCCAAAACCAGTACGTACTACATTTATCTTTCTTTCCCTTTTGACATAGAGTTTATACTTGACCACTTGAAATCCAGCATTATAGTGGTGCGCGACAAGGGGTTAACATGAAATGTGACATATTTAAATGAAAATATCTTATCATTCCCATTGTGCTTTGGATTCTGGTTACATCGTCCTTTCACATTTCAGCATTTGTGGGCTGAAATCTGAATGAAAGATTATGATACAGATGGCTCACGGAAGATTTATTGTAAATGGGGTAATGTTAAGTGATCAGATATTTTCATCTTCATAATAACCAGCAACTTTAAAAGTTTAGTACTCTTTTTAGCATAGGAATTGATTTTGTTTTTGAAACAAAAATCCAAATTCCATCCTTCTACTCTGTTTGTACTGCTGGAGAGCCGACTGACAAAATAAGAACTGGTGGATAAAAGTGACATACTGTGCATAGAACTTGAAACCCAACCCCATGTCACTACAGCTTGGCTACTCATACCATATGGATTTAACTTGAAATTGATTGAAATACTTTGGCTACTATTTTAATATGGGGGATTAATAGATTTATTTAATTTTCCTTATGCCCTTCAAAAAATTGCTTCATCTTCTGCAGGCAAAGCATATACTGAAAAGGTATCTTTTGCCCCAACAAACAAAACAGAGCTGTAATAGTTTGTGCAACAGTGCTCCTTATTCTTCTCTATTTGTTGTAACTAAGTAGAAAAGCATATTCTGGACACCTCCAAGAAAAGTATATTCTGGAATACAAGAACTTATTTTCCATGATCCTCACTTGATTCAGTCAAGTTGAAACTAAGTTTTTTAACATGCCATTTATAATTGAAGTCACATGCTACGTTCTTGCAAGATATCCCTGTAAAGCTTGATTTCTACAGTGGACTGTATATTGAATGTTGCTATAATTCCTATTTGTTGTTATTTCCCATCAATATTTAGTTTCAGTTTATTATACTCCATTGCTTGTTTTTGAGGGGTTTTTGGGAGTGTTCTAAACGGTATCATGGTGAAATGACTTCGTATTCTTTCTTTTTCTAGGTGGTTATCGGATATGCAGTGCTTCCATTATCCACACATGCGCAGTATGTAAATGGCTTTAAATTTGGCGTTTCTTCTGATTTTCTATTGTAACTGCTTCTTAGTTCTCTTTTCTTAATTTTCCACAACCATAAATACTGTGTTACATTTTATTACATTCTAGGATTTGGCTCCCCTCCTGTTCCATAGAACATGATGTATCATGTCCGTGAGATCCAAACCATTTATTTGGTATCAATAGCTTGGATTTCTCAAAATAAAATAACTGCCCATTCAAAAGATTATGTGACCACCCACTAACATTTTGGAGTGGAATTCTAACCATTGAGTTCAAATCAATGTTTTGCATTGGCGAAACGTGATATATCTTGTTCTTTGAAACAAAGGAGAATCTCAATTTGACTAGGATTAGTATGTTGCTTGTTCAACATTGAAATGAATATGAGGATTGCTAACTGTAATTCATCTGCATACAGTTGTTACCTTCATACTATTTTTCCTTAAGTTGTGAAAATACCTTTATCTTTTTGGATCATGTCTATAATATGTATGAGCCGGTAGTCTAACCATTGATGAAGCCTTGTCTGGTTGAATATCTGGTCTGGTTCTACCGAACATCTTTGAGTCTATACAACATGAAAAATCATTGCTAGCCTTATGATTTTATTCATAAAGTTAAACTTTCCCTGATTTGTAGTCAGATTCGATATGGGTCCCAATTTTGCTCTTTTTGAATAATTATTTGAGGTTTAAGTTTGCTTTTCTTCGCCCTTCTTGTGATTACACATTGAAACTTGGAAAATGGCTTTGACACTATGATTGACACTATTATTTCATCTTGATATTTATTTATAAA
>Ga0325403_1006904_pt1 | contig 10836 bp, 5 predicted proteins | sample PopdelMetagenome_19_FD_205665 | JGI IMG/M metagenome (GOLD analysis project Ga0325403, IMG submission 205665) | Populus deltoides microbial communities from Bellville, Georgia, United States - Xylem-PdKOR-R4 | ecosystem: Host-associated > Plants > Phyllosphere > Stem > Wood/Secondary xylem...
AGAATAATTGAGGTTTTCATGGATGATTTCACAGTATATGGTGATTCTTTTGATAAGTGTCTAGAAAATTTATCTTTGATCTTGAAAAGGTGCATTGAAACTAACCTTGTCTTGAACTATGAAAAATGTTATTTTATGGTAGAACAAGAAATAGTTCTTGGGCATGTTATGTCTTCACGTGGATTAGAGGTTGATAAAGTTAAAATAGACGTTATTTCATCATTGCCTTACCCCTCATGCATGAGGGAAGTTCGTTCTTTTCTAGGCCATGCAGGTTTCTATCGACGCTTTATCAAAGATTACAGCACCCTTGTGCAGACTATTAGCCAAAGAAATGGATTTTGTGTTTGATCAAGCATGTAAAGATGCCATGATGAGCTTAAGAGACGTGTCACATCTGCCCCTATCATCCAACCACCAAATTGGGATGAACCTTTTGAGATAATATGTGATGCGAGTGACTATGCAGTTGGAGCTATGCTTGGGCAAAGAATTGGGAAGAATTTGCATGTTATCGCCTATGCTTCTCGCATGTTGGATGAAGCACAATGCAATTACCATACAACTAAAAAGGAACTTTTTGCAGTGGTGTTTGCTTTTGAAAAATTCAGGTCATATCTACTTGGTACAAAAGTCATTGTTTTTACTGACCACGCGGCTCTCAAGTATCTTTTGAAGAAGAAGGAGTCCAAACCAAGACTGATTAGGTGGATCTTGCTTTTACAAGAATTCGATCTTGAGATCAAAGACAAAAAAGGTGTCGAAAACCATGTGGCTGATCACTTGAGCCGACTAATGACTGAGGATATACAAACCAAAACAATAAGAGAAACATTCCCCGATGAACAATTGTATGTGCTACATTCCTCTAAAAGACCATGGTATGCTGATTGGTGAACTATTTAGTCACCAAAGAATTCCCTCCAGGTTTGTTTACATCCCAAAAGGACAAGTTACGAGCTGATGCTAAGTATTATTTTTGGGATACTCCTTACTTGTGGAAATTTTGTGTGGATCAAGTAGTAAGGAAATGTGTACCACAGGATGAATTTCATTCCATTCTCACCTTTTGTCATTCTCATTCTTGTGGTGGGCATTTTGGAGCAAAAAGAACGGCCCATAAGATACTTGAAAGTGGTTTCTATTGGCCTTCTATTTTTAAAGATGCATATCACTTCTGCAAATCATGTGATAAATGCCAAAGAACAGGTAATATCAATCATAAGAATCAAATGCCTTTAACTAATATTCTTGTAAGTGAAATTTTTTATGTTTAGGGTATTGATTTTATGGGTCCATTTCCTTCTTCTTTTGGCAATCTTTATATCCTTCTTGCTGTTGATTATATGTCCAAGTGGATTAAGGCGAAAGCCATACAAACTAACGATGCTAAGGTTGTTTTAGATTTTGTCAGGACTCACATATTTGACAGGTTTGGAATCCCTAAAGCTATCATTAGTGATCGTGGCACTCATTTTTGTAATCGTTCAATGGAAGTATTGTTACGCAAATATCATATGACTTATCGGACTTCCACAGCATACCATCCTTAAATGAATGACCAAGTTGAAATTTCAAATCGAGAAATCAAGTTTATTTTGGAGAAGACAGTGCAACCTAACCGACGAGATTGGAGTCTACGACTTGGTGATGCACTTTGGGCTTATCAAACTGCTTACAAATCACCTATAGGAATGTCACCTTATAGGATGATTTATGGAAAATCATGTCATCTACTGGTGGAGCTTAAACACAAAGCTTTTTGGGCTATTAAAAAATGGAACATGGATTATGATGTTGCTGGGATTGCAAGAAAGTTGCAATTGCAAGAGTTGGAAGAGATTTGAAATGATGCTTACGAGAATGCAAGGATTTACAAAGAAAAGACGAAGAGTTTTCATGACCTAATGCTTACAAGAAAGGAGTTTCATGTTGGAGATAGAGTCCTTCTTTATCATTCGCGTTTGAAACTTTTTCCTGGAAAGTTACGCTCTCTTTGGATGGGATCATTTGTTGTTTCTAATGTTTTTCCTTATGGTCCAGTTGAAATTACAAGTTTATAAACCAACAAAGTACTCAAGGTCAATGGGCATCGCTTGAAACCTTTCTATGAAGGTTGGATAACAGAACTCACCATTTCTATGGAGTTAGCTGAACCAATCTATGAAGAATGAGCATGCAGTATGTTGAGCCAATGATATAAAACAAAAATGCTTAATGGGAGGCAACCCAGCATAAAAAAAAATTCAAATTTGCTTTCTTTTTCCCTTATCTTTTATTTTTCACATTTTATTTTATTTTTATCATTCTCCTATATTCCATTTCTTTTATTTCAACATTGAGGATAATGTTATGTTTTAAGTGTGGGGGTATTGGGAGAATGTTGGTTTTCTAATTTTGGTTTTCTTTGTTATTTTTCAAAAAATAAATTATGTTTGATCTTTTGAACTCCCATTGGTTTTTGAGAATATGAGTATTATGTATGAGAATTAGTTGAGATAGATGAAGATATACATCAAATGAATGAGTGTGCATGCAAGTTTTAATGTTTAATTGGTTTAGGGATTGACTTTGAGAATATGCCATGTTGACTTTATAGTGTTAAACTAATGCAAGCTTTTGAGCCTTCAACATTATATTATTTGATTGTGCATTCTTTCAATGATATGTATCTCTAGAACTTGCTTCATATCTTGTTGAGATTACATTCGCATTACATATATACATGAAGATGATAAAGGCATTAGAAATTATAACCACTTAAGCCAAAAAGCCAACCTAAAGCAAATTATCCTTAGTAAACCCCTTTGGAGCTTGTTTATCTTTTCTTTGCTTTATCCATGTATAAGCCTTAACTTTATATATGATTTTCTTTTCCCCTGGCCAAGGATTAGTAGAGCATATACTTGTGATATCTCATGGAATTATGGTTGGAAATTATGTGAAAAAAAAAAGAAGTGATGCTTGATGAGAATATAGGCAAAGTTATTAAAGGTGAAAAAAAACAATGAAATGAAAAAAAAAAAGAGTGTTCCTTTATATTCTTAAGATTTTATGTTGAAAGAGCTTGAAATCAAAAGAAGTTAAGCATTGGTGATTAAAGATGAAAAATTTATGAGTTTTGATGGAATATCTTGTTTGAAGTATCATTTTTCTGAATGCTCTACTTTCTTTGGTTTGAACCTTTCCTTTTACTTTCTTTTACCTCACTTTAACTTTAGCCCCATTACAACCGGAAAATAAGACCTTTTGATTCATGTAGTACTTGTGATAAGTTGCTAATGGAGATGAGATTGAAAAGCAAGCTTATGGTAGAACATACTCTTTGATTGAATTTGAGAGATTTAAACACATAAACCCTAAACACATGAGTGTTGGAGTGTATATCAATGAGAGGACCTATCACTTTGGCATGGCATAGATTTTATTTAAATCCCGCCGATTGATTGAGTTTTGAAGTTTGCATGTAAACAAATTCATGAAAATTCATGTTTTTTTTATCCTTTCTTATTATATTCTTATTTATAATGCTTGTACTTTTGGACATTTATGGGAGATTAAGAGATTGATCATAGTTATTTTCAATTTAATTTTATTTATCATTTCTCGAGGACGAGCAAGAGCTAAGTGTGGGGGTATTTGATATAACCATACTATTCGATAGTTTCACCCACATCTACCTAATATTTTGTACATGTTTTACATATAAAATGCCTTGATATTCTTTGTTTTATGTTTTGAAGGCACTTTTGGATGAAAGATGCAAAAAGGAGTAAATTGGAGGTAATTGGCAGATTTGACGTTCAGTAGATGTTTTGTGCAGAGCGTGAGTTCTAGAGATTGAAATGAAGTGATTCTAGTGGCACTAAAAAGCTAACATCCATACCTTTCTGGAAATGTAATGCAAGAAAAAAAAGAGAAAGATCATAGAAATCATAGCTTTTAAAGTCAAATCTTGCATTCTGACAGTGTTGACCTTTGGCTATTCAAAATTTAATATCTGGAGCTACAGAAGTCTAATTGATGAAACTAAATTTTTTTGGATTCCTAAATCAAAGAAATATCAACGCTCTAAATTTCAGCCAAAAAAAGATGTCATATGAGGGAGATATGATTTTTCAAAGATGACAACTGAATTCTGTCAGCAAACAGGTTTCGTGAAGAAACGAGTCCAAATTACATTCCGAAGCATCTAAACTGACATCCAAGTTTTTATATCAGTAATTTAGCTCCTCTAAGTCAGAGCTTGAAGATTTCATGCAGGGCTATTTCTCCTTTTTAGGGAAAATAGTTACTGAAATACTTAAATGTAAACTGCGAACTTAAAGAAGGACTATTTTGTAAAATAGAGACTAGGGTTTCTTAGCATATAAAAATAAAGAGAGAAGGGGCTAGCAGCCAGCAGAAAAGAGGGAAAGCAGAAGGAGGCAACAACCAGCAGAGAATAAACACAAATTCTCTCCTCTACAAACCCAAAAGTCATGCTCTCTTCAATCGTTAGAAGTAGTTGTTCAATAGTTATGCAAGGCTAAGCTCTTTTCTTGGTTGCAAGGATGCAAAAACCTTCGGATTTCAAGAACCGTGAGATTTATTCTTCCTTTTATTTTCAATTTATGTTATGAATGAGTATGATTGTTTTTCTATGCATATTTCCTATGATTGTTGTTGATGATTGCTAGAGCGGACTCAAAGTTATTGTTGTGAACAATATATTGCTAAGTTTAATATCAAAACCGGAGTTGTGATATATGAACTTGTGAAGCAACTAAGCTTGATAATTGTGGCGGAACTACATTATTGAACTTATGGAGAATATTTGAACAAAGTGACACAAGCTGTGGATACCTTGTATGTTAATCTTGATGAAATTATCTAGTTCTTAAAGCTGCCATTAAATTGAATCATTAGTGCGGACACTTTGATTGTTTGTTGGTTAGGATTAGTTGTACGGCGGATCCATTAATTAATCAACGTTAAGAAAAGATAAAATTTCAGAATATAAACTGCAATTTTCGTTTCAAGGATCGGTTCTAATTTCCGTAGGTGGATGTGTGCTTGCGACCAAGGTTTGTTTTCTTGATAAATTTTGGTTTCAATTGATTTTGTTTGCTAGTTTAATTTCTTTCAAAGTTTATATCATCACAAATCAAAACCCCCCAATTGCATAACGTATAACATAAAAATTTGAACTAAATCTTCCTTGTGGGATCGACCCCTTACTTGCTCTATACTATTTTGTGTGTTGTGTTTGAAGCTAGGGTAATTAATTTGTGCGACCATGACATCGCAACACTTACTAACTTTTTTGCTATTATTAAAACTATTTGACAAAACTATTATTAGGATGGCAGAGTAAGGATGAATTTTATTGACTCTTGAGACGCATCTTAGTAAATATTCTTATCAAAGTCTACCAGAATACTTCTTGAAATATTCAGGTTTACAAACTCTCGCATTATTATCACTTGATTCTACTCATATACTCATTTAACAAGTATTCTTAAACCTTCATTTTCACACACACACTTTAACATATGATTGTGGGTTGCACATTGAATTATTGCATTATTTATGTTCTTTTGTTAAAGGTAACAACTAAGAGAAAGGGATAGTATATAATTTGCAAAAATAAAAAAAAACAAACAAAAAAATAATGATAATAAAAACGTAGATAAGTTTGGTTTTGTAACCTCCCTAACCTAAGCAATTAAGCCCGAATAGGTGTTTTAACACCTAATACCCTAAATCAACTGACTTGGGAGCTATTGGCTCAACGCTTGTTACATGAGTTGAGGAGAAAAGCTTAAAGGAATCAAACATTGCACTATCTATGTATCAATATCTGCAACCGGAGTTACTAAGCTTGTAGGGGTGTCTCAACACCTAATGCCCTAAGACCAACTGGTCTGGGAGTCATTAGCTGAAAGCTCGTTACATGGGTTAAAGATGCATTGTGTTTTAAGTTATATGTATATATATTAAAAAAAGGGAAAAAAAATAAAACAAAAAAGAAAAAGATAATAATCTCAACCCAAAGAAGTTAACCTTAAACATTAGAACAAAAATTTTGTTTTCTTCCAAGTAAAGCCCCATAACTATGTGTTGATATATTAAGCACAAAATGAAGGTTTATTAATAACTTGTTTAAGAGGTATTCAGCAGACATATAAATTTAATGAGAGTTTGTTTATTTGGATAGATTAATGGAAGTTGAATGATGAATGCTTTACTTTGTGGAAATTGCAAAAACAATTTCTATTTTAACGCTTTGATTACTAGGGACTAGTAATAAGTTGGTTGGGGGGTGTGATTAGTACTTAAAAGTGTATTTTTATCAAGGTTTTATATCATCATTTTGCACTTGAAGTATCAATAACTCCTTAACTACAACATGTTTTATAATAACAAGTTTGATACCATAAGATACCTTTAATTTATGGTTAATGTTCATCTTAAATGCAGCCCTATCACATAAATGAAAGGATTGATTGATGAGTTTAAATACTGAAATTGAAAGGACAAAGAGAGGGCCAAACTTAGAAAAAAGATGTTGGTTCAATCCAAACTGGAACACTGTTCGGTCATCGAGTCATATTTGGAGTTGTAGATATTGGATTTAGGTTTGCTTTATATGGATGGAAAGCTAAGACATAGACCTAAAACTTTCATAAGGAGTCCAAATTTAAAAAGGCCTTTTCAAGTCCAAATTGTAGCAACAACGGAGAAGTCCGAATCTGTCCTGCAGCCCAGACACTGTTCAGTGTTCAGACCATATCTCGAGTTATAGAAGTCCAAATGACCTCAATATTTTTTTCCTAGAAAGCTAAGATAATGTCCTAGAACTTTCATGATTTAAGTTTGTTCAAATTCTGACGGTATCAATGACGTTTTGTTCAGACAAAAAGATAAGGATTGTCACCAAGTCAAGATGTGGCCACCCACTCAACAATTAGTCATCAAATCAATAGTTCCAGATTTTGGCCTATAAAAGGAGGTATTTGCCATGCATTTAGGCATCTTGGTTTTCAAATCAAGATCATGCTCTTTCTCTCTCTCTTTTGTAATGCTTAAGTTTTGTTTATATTAATCTCTTGTTTATGCTTTTCATTTGCTTTCCATTGCTTAGTTAACTTATATCTTATTTATGTTCTTATCTTGTTTATTTATGTTTCTCTTCTTCATTATGTTTTGCTAAGTTTATTATGTAAAGGTGAAAAGGTTACACTAATGGTGTAAGAATAAGTATAGTGTAAACTCAACATGAACTTTTAATGTTTAATACTAACATGTTTTATATTTGTTATCTTGTACTTTGCTTGTTAAATGGTTAATCTATATTTATGTTATATAACCCTTGGTACAACAAATACTTGGCACTTTCATAGCCCAAACCGTATGGTATAACTGACATCTCAAAGCTCTCTTTATTATTAGTATTACTATTATTATTATTACTATAAGTATTACTATTCTTCTTCTTGTTGTTGTTGTTGTTATTTATAATTTATATAGTTAACCTCCCCGTGGTTTGACCCCGGTCCTGTCGGGTTATTTATTTCTTTGACACTCCTACACTTGAGAGAAGACATCAATCTTTTGGCCATGTCAGTAGCTATGGAATCGCCACACAGTGACGACTAGGTCTTGTTAGCCAAACTTGAGTAACGGGTCAAAAGGGCCATAACTTTTGATTCGACCGTTGAATCACGCTCATATTTTTACACGAGTTTCCGTAGGCCATTTTCCTTAGGGTTGCTATGGAATCTCTACTCGGTGACGAGGAGGTCTGGTCGGCCAGACTTGATTAACAGCTTAAAAGGGCTATAACTTTTGATCTCACCATTGGACTGCACTCAAATTTTTACACGAGTTTTCGGAGGCTGTTTTCCTTCGGGTAGCTATGAAATTGCTACTCGGTGATGAGGAGGTCTGGTTGGCCAAACTTGAATAACGTCTCAAAATGGCCATAACTTTTGATCGAACCGTTGGATCGCGCTCAAATGTTTAAATGAGTTATCAAAGGCTGTTTTCCTTGGTATAGCTATGTAATTGCTACTTGGTGATAAGGAGGTCTGGTTGGCCAAACTTGAGTAACGTCTCAAAATGACCATAACTTTTAATCCAACCGTTGGATCGCGCTCAAATGTTTACATGAGTTTCCGAAGGCTGTTTTCATTGGGTTGCTATTAAGACGCTACTCGGTGACGAGCAGGTCTTGTCGGTCAGATTGGAGTAACGGGTTAAAAGGCTCATAACTTTTGATCCGACCGTTGGATAACACTCAAAGTTTTCTTTGGGGTAGCTATGGAATCGCTACTCGGTGACGAGGAGGTCTTGTCGGCCAAGCTTGAGGAACAACTTAAAAATGCCATAACTTTTGGTCCGACTATTGGATCGCGCTCAAATTCTTACATGATTTTCCGGAAGCCATTTTCCTAGGGGTAGCTATTGAATCTCTACTCGATGACGAGGAGGTCTGGTCGACTAGACTTGAGTAACGTTTCAAAAGGGCCATAACTTTTGATCCCACCGTTGGATCGTGCTCAAAATTTTACTCGATATTCCTAAAGTCGTTTTTCTTGGGGTAGATATAGAATCGCTACTTGGTGACAACAAGATCTTGTTGGCCAAGTTTGATTAACAGCTCAAAAAGGCCATAACTTTTGATCCCACCGTTGGATCGCGCTCAAATTTTTACTCAAGTTTTCGGAGGTCGTATTCCTTGGGGTTGCTATGGACTCGCTACATGGTGACGAGAAGCTCTGGTTAACCAAACTTGAGTAACGGCTCGAAAGGGCCATAAATTTTGATCCAACCATTGGATCGCGATCAAATTTTTACACGAGTTTCCGAAGGTTGTTTGCCTTGTGGTTGTTATGGAATAGCTACTTGGTGATGAGGAGGTCTGGTCGGCCAGACTTGAGTAACGAGTCAAAAAAGTCGTAACTTTTGATCTGCCCGTTGGATCACGTTCAAATTTTACATGATTTTCTAGAAATCATTTTCCTTGTTGTAGCTATTGAATTGCTACTCGGTGATGAGGAGGTCTGATCGCCTAGAATTGAGTAACGAGTCAAAAGAGCCATAAATTTTGATCCGACTGTTTGATCATGCTAAACGTTTGATCCGACCGTTGCATCGCGCTAAAATTTTACACGATTTTCTAGATATTGTTTTCCTAGTGGATGCTATAGAATCACAACTCGGTGCTCAGGAGGTCTTGTTAGCCAATCTTGAGTAACGAGTCAAAAAGACCATAACTTTTGATCCGACCGTTGCATCGTGCTAATATTTTTACCCGAGTTTCCGGAGGTCGTATTCCTTGGGGTTGCTATGGAATCAGTACTTGGTGACAAGGAGCTCTGGACGGCCAGACTTGAGTGACGGGTCAAGAGGGCCATAAATTTTGATCTGATCGTTGGATCGCACTCAAATTTTACACGAGTTTCCAGAGGCCATTTCCCTTGGGGGTTGCTATGGAATCGGTACTCAGTGACGAAGAGGTTTGGTCGGCTAGACTTGAGTAATGGCTCCAAATGACCATAACTTTTGATCCGCTCGTTGGATCTCGCTCAAATGTTTTCATGATTTTTTGAAGGTCGTTTTCCTTGCGGTAGCTATGGAATTGCTACTCGAAGACAAGGAGGTCTGGTCGGCCACACATGAGTAACAGGTCAAAAGGGCCATAGCTTTTGATCCCACTGTTGGATCGCACTCAAATTTTTACTCGAGTTTTTGGAGGTCGTATTCCTTGGGGTTGTTATGGACTCGCTACAAGGTGACAAAAAGCTCTGGTCGACCAAACTTGAGTAACGACTCAAAATGGCTATAACTTTTGATCTGACCATTGGATCGCGCGAAACGTTTTACTCGAGTATCTATATGCCCTTTTGCTTACGGTAGCTTTGGAATCACTATTGGATGACGAGGAGCTATGGTCGGCCTGACTTGAGTATCTGACACGACCAAAAGATTGATGTCTTCTCTCAAGTGCAGGAGTGTCGAAGTAATAAATAACCCCGCAAGACCGGGGTCAAACCACAGGGAGGTTAACTATATAAATTATAAATAATAATAATAATAATAATAATAATAATAATAATAATAATAAGAAGAAAAAGAAGAAGAAGAAGAAGTTGAAGAGAGCTTTGAGATGTGATATTGATATAAGGATTAAACAATGATAAAATAATTGTCAAGGTTAGAGGATCCACAAATAGTAATAGTAGTAATGATAATAGTAGTAGTAGTAGTGATAATAGTAATAATAATAATAATAACAACAACAACAACAACAACAACAAAAAGAAGAAGAAGAAGAAGAAGTTGATGAGAACTTTGAGATGGAAGATTAATGTGAGGATTAAACAATGATAAAAGCAATTGTTAAGGTTAGAGGATCCACTAATGGTATTTCAAACAAGTATAGTATAAATTCTTATTACTCAACTGAAAACCACACACATAGGAGGTTCTAATTGAATTCTAAATTGTTAACATGATTACATTAGCTATCTTATTTGAATAATGATAATACTTGTAAATGTTGTCAGATATTCATGATTATAACTTATGTTAACAACAAATCAAGTTCTTTTCATAGCACAGGTATCGGTCATACCCAAGTATTTGTTGTACCAAGGGTTATACAACATAAATCTAGATTAACAATTTAACAAGCAAAGTATAAGATAACAAATATAAAACATGTTAGTATTAAACATTAAAGTCCATGCTGAGTTTATACCATACTTATTCTTACACCATTAGTGTAAGCTTTTTACCTTGACATAATAAACTTACCTAAACATAATGAAAGAGAGAAACATAAATAAA
>Ga0325403_1006905_pt1 | contig 10835 bp, 4 predicted proteins | sample PopdelMetagenome_19_FD_205665 | JGI IMG/M metagenome (GOLD analysis project Ga0325403, IMG submission 205665) | Populus deltoides microbial communities from Bellville, Georgia, United States - Xylem-PdKOR-R4 | ecosystem: Host-associated > Plants > Phyllosphere > Stem > Wood/Secondary xylem...
AATATTATGTATTATGAGCAATTGAAATGTGTCATTATTTAACCATGCATATTACTTATAATAACTTATGAAATAACCTAAACATGATAATCATGCAACACATAGAGATAATATGAATATATATATAAAACAAATACTACAAAGATCTTTCAGACACAGGAATAATAATACAAATTAAGACGTACAACATCATCATGTTTTTTTTTTTTTTTTAATTTTTAGTGACATTGTTTCTTTGGTGGTGGGGAAGAGATGTGATAAGTTAGGTAGAAACTTTAGCATTATTAATCCAACAGGACCACCTCTTTAATTCTTTGTTGATCTGCTATGGAACTCGAAAAACATGGGTTGGAAAATGAGAACAAAAAAACAAAAAGAAAATACACCTTGTCAACAAACCGATAGAATACTACATCTTGATAAGGATAGTGGTGATAAAAGAATTAGCTAGATCCCAACAAGTAGCTACCTTCCAAATTAATCCAAATAGTACAGGCATTATAAGAGAACACAACTTTTCTTTTTTCTCTTTTAGATTGTTCTTATACCTTGATTAGTGCAATTATAGGTAATACATATATAGGTATATACCTAAATCACAAATTATTTCAACCAAAAGTTAATTTCTTTTTCAGTTAAAGATTTAACAACGTGGAATAACTGTCTCGACCAAAGAATTTAAGTTGTTATAGAAGGTTTCATAAGATATAATTTATATATTTTTTTTAATACATCTTTTCAAGTAAAAGTTTTTTGAGCTTGGAACTTGTACAATATCATGCTAACTTGTGTTGTTAATTATTTTTAATTAGAAGAGAGAACGAGGATGGTAGATTTGAAATCATAACTGTTTAGTCAACACGACTCTGGTATCATGTCGAAAAATTATATTAATCTAAAAATTTAATATGTTAGGTGAAGTCTTAAAATGTAATTTTATATTATTCTCTAATATATAATAAATCAATGCATAACATTTTTCATCATCATGAAAGAAAATCCTTAAACAAATGTTGTATAGCAAATGCAACCATTTAAAATAGATTTCAACAATAATATCTCAGTGAGATAATATATATATATATATATATGCCAACTTCTTTCTTCGATAGTCATAACAAGAATGTTACAAGACAATTTTTAAGCAAAGATACCCAAATCCATCAATATAATATAAAACTACAAGTTCATGCTACATATTTTACAATCCCTAGTTGCCACCCAAATGCATAGAATTTGCGGGAGGCTGCACATGATCCTAAACATAATCCCACTCTAAACTCTATAATTGGTAAAAATGTTGGAAAAAAAATATAATATGGCTAATGGACAGACTAGAGAGAGCTAAAATAAAAATAAAAATCAAGAAGCCAAGTCTAAGCGGGAGAACAGAGGACAGGGATTTTGAGAGATTGAGAGGAACTTTTGATAAGATAGAAGTAGAAGGAAGGGAGGTGGTGGTGGGACAGAGCCGACAGAATCATGGTGTCGGGCAGCGTGGGATACAATAATTGGGTCTTCCCTCTGATTTCGGACGCGTCACGTCGGCATCAGATTCCCTTCCTCCTCCGTACCACTATCTAGCTAGCCATGCCTAGCTACTAGCAAATAGCTACTCTCCTCTCCTCTCTGACTATACTCCTACAACACCAATCTCTTACCGGATTTTACGCTTCACTGTTCTCATTACCAAACACACTGTTTCCTTCTTTGGACACACATTATCCTTTCAATGTATCATCACCCTTTTCATTTCAATCTACCATGGGGTGCGATGAATTCAAATGAATCTGATTGGTGGTTGGTAATCAAAGTCACTCTGAGCTATATGTTGCAGTCAAAGATTGAATGGGATAGATAGAGCATTGTTTGTGCATGTGGTAGCAACCGAGAAGAATTCTTGTGTATAATATATATATATATATCCAACATGCAGTTCGTTGGGTTAGAATTTGAAGCCTTAAATCCTGTCATGTTCTTGCTAAATATTCCACTAATGTCAGGGGTGAGAAGGTGGCGAAACGCAGAAGGCAAGAAACTCTTATCAGGAGCGTCGTGTCGTAGTATTTATCTTCTAACACTTGCATGTCATGGGAAAGCTAGGATCTCTGCAGTGTTTTTGCTTGTTTGGATGGTGTAAAAGAATCATTTTAATCTAATAGTTTAAGGTGTTAAATAAAATTTTAAAATATAATTCATATTATTTTTTAATATATCTTCTTAAGTAAAAGACTTTTTGGACTTGAAACTTGCACAGACCTATATTATTTTGTACTTGATTTTTATCAAATAAATAGGGGTGGTGAGATTCAAACTTGTGACCACTTAATCATCAAGACTCTGATACCATGTTAGAGAATAATTTAAATTATTAAATAAAATCTCAAGATATAATCTATATTATTCTTTAATATTACGTTATTTGCTTATGTAAAGTGAATATGTTGCAGCAATTATCTTGTTGGCTACCTTACGTCTTGTACCTTTTATTTTCTGTGATAAAATGCAACTCATTATTCTCACCAAAAAAGAAAAAAGAAAAGGAAAACACTTGTATTCGATCGATCCATACATTGATGATGTCGTCATTAATCACATGGGATGGATAAATAAAGGATGCCATCATCCTTTTTATTTCACCTGAAAAAAGAAAATCTTTTCATTTTTTGAATAGGATGGACAGTACTGACAAAACATCTCGATGATTGAGGCGGCTTTGGGCAATTCGCAGTTTTCTTTCCTTGTTTTTCTACTCATTGTCAAGAAGTTAGAGTGTGTTTTTCCCCGAGCCTATCCATTAAATTTAGGGTTTGAAGATTCAAAATGTCATCTCAATCGTTTACAAAGTGAGACTACTAGTGTGGAAAACTTATTTCATAATAAAACAAAGAACAGTTTTTTTGGGTCCCTACGTAGAACAAAAGAGTTAGTAGAGGCAGTGTTACAAATTTGACTACAAGTATCAAAGGAAGACCACCATAAACAATAAAACAAAATACCACATCGAGGAATCCACTTAAATTTCCAACAAAAACATATATAGAATATTTTTGTACTGTAACACTTCTTAAGATAAAAAACACAGCACAATTTTTTTTTTCCGTTTTATATGAGCTTTATTAATGAGATGGATAATGACAAGGACAAAATTTAACGAAAAAAAAAAACTCGGATAATGACACTATGGGTATTGTTAGAAAGATATTAATGAGATGGATTTAACGACACTAAAAAAGGTCACCGATGGTGTCATTATAGTGATCTTCTTTGATGTCGTTGGATTTTTCTTGTCAAAATTTTCTAACAGTACTAGTGTTGTCATTATTGGAGTTTCGGTGTGCCTCAATGATTTTTCTTTTAGTTTTTATCTCTCTCTCTCTCTCTCTCCTCTCTCTTCACAAATTACAAGGATAGATGAGATAGAAAAGATAAAAAAAAAACAAAAAAAGACCATGGAGGTACACTAAAGCTCCAATAATGATCCCATTAATACTGTTAAAATGATCTCGACGGGAAGAATCCAACGATAATAAGAAAGGTCACCAATGGTGACTAGAGTATGCCACATGAGTTGTCTGAGGGCAAATGAGGCCCAACATTTTTGGATGGCTCGTATGGACCACTTAGCGTCATTGGATTCGTCTTATTGATATCTTTCCAACAGTACCAGTGGTGTCATCATCCGAGTTTCAGTGTATCATCGGGGTCTCTTTATTTCTTTCCTTATTTTTCTTTGTCTCTCCTCTCTCTTTATTTTAAATTGTGCTAGCTTATTTTTAGAATTTAAGAGAGCTGCAGATGACACTTGCGACTTGCGAGTCATAGATGTCATCTGCAATTCTCTTAACTGTGCTATTTTTTTTAAATATTTTATATACTTTATTATTTTATCATTTTTAAAAAAGTGCTAAGAACCAAAAAAAATTCACTTTTATAGCTACTTCTTTAAAAAGAAAGCAGAGGCTCTACCTCACCAATTAACCAAAAACTCTAAAACCCGTTAAGAAAACAATTCACACACTTTAAGACCTCATTTGTTTTACGAAATGTGGTTTTTTGTAAATCACTTTTTAAATTTTTTATGTTTTTTTACAATTAAAAAAGTTCGTCAACGAAAAACACTTTCTAGTAAAAAAAAAATTTAGCTTGATGTCTAGAAAAATATTTTCATTCTTATTTTAGGCGGAAAACACTTTTTAAGAGTTGTGAAAAAAATCATAAATGACTCATTATTTGTTGATTATATCATACATGGTCCTTAATATTTTGATTTCTATATATTTTTTTTTGAATTATTTTTTTTCAATTTCATCCATTAGAATTTGATTTTATTTAATTTTAATATCAACTTTGATTCTTATTCTTTTAATTATTATTTTCTTTTATCTTATCATTTTGCTAATTGAAATTTTTTATTTATCAAGTTTGGTCTCCATTATTTTTATTGCTATTTATTTCATTTGAAATAATTTATGAAATTATAATTTTTTAAAAAAGATTTCATCATCTTGCAACTTTTTTGTCTCTCATATATAGTCTTCATCATTTTGATTGTTATTTATTTTATTTGAAATCATTTATGAAATTAGATTTTTTTTTCAATTTTTACCCTTTTTTAACTTTTTTTTATCTGTAAAATTTGGCCCTCATTCTTTTAATAAACTTGAAAAAAGAATGAAAACATGAATAAATTATTCTCCAACTCATTTTTCATGATGTAGCCAAATACTGAAAAATATTTTCCAACTCATTTTTCATGACACTACTAAATATCGAAAAATAATTCACTTTTCAGGAATCTATTTTCTATGTAAACTATTTTCCAACAAACAAACAGAGCCTAAATTTATTATTCATTGCTAAAGTATAATGATTATTGTGCCCTTCCAATAAAGAATAAGAAGACTATAAGTAGGGGGTAGTTAAGTTTTTTTTTTTTTTTTGCATGACCTATTGGTCATTAATGAAGTGACCATGGGTATATGTGACTTTTTCAAGTTTTTAGAAAGAGAAAAATGAATTCAATAGCCTTTAGATAAAAAAATCAAATTATCACCTGAGGGTATTTAAGTCTTTCACTTTTTTAAATATAGTGAAAAGACATCTTTAGCTTGTAATAACAAAATAAAACATACGCCCAAGGGCCTTTGATCTTTCACATTGGTTTTTTTGTTATTTGCACAACCATCGGGAGTCCTTTTAGGTCAATTAGTTAATATCAAAAATTAAAAAGTTGATGAGTGATGTACATGCGCCATGCCTACACATTTATTCTCCTAAAGGTGGTGCAATAGTTTGTTACCGACGAACCTGTTTTTTCTTTTTTCTCTCCTTAAAAAATACAGCTTAGTCCTTTTTATTTTTGGTATTTCGATTTAATTCCTAATTCTTTTGATTTCTAAATTTTATTTTTTGAACTTTTAATACAAGTTTTATTTGTTTTCGATTTAGTCATTCAATTCCAATTTATCATGTTTTGTTTTTTCAATTTAGTCCTTATGCTTTTAATTTCTAAATTTTTTTTTCCTTGGATATTTTGTAAAAGTGTTGTTGGTTTTCAATTTCATCTTTTAAGTTTATGGTATAATGTTTTTTTTTTAAATTTGGTCCTTTTTGTTTTGACTTTTTTTCCTTTTGTTAAAATTAATTTTCTTTTTAATTTAAACCTCCAATCAAGTATTTAGGGTTGCCTTCTATTTTTTTTATTTCTATTTTCATCATCATTCTTTTAATTGCTTGTTTTTTTTTTAATCTTAGATCCTTTTATGTAATTGATTATTTTTCTTTATTTCATCCTTCAACGTTTAATTTGCAAGGGATTGGGCTTTGTGTTTTCTTCATGTATGAACAAACTAATGACTCGAGTCATGGGTTTGAAAATTAACGGGTGGTTGACATCATTTTTTTGTGTATTTTCTTTTTTGTTTTCATCATTCGACAATGTTTCTTTAAAACAAGATTGACTTTATGGTTTTTTTTATATTAACCACCAATTTGTTTTTTTAAAGGGCGAGCCAACCTAGGTTAACCCCTATTGCTTATGGATCAAACATGCATCCAATTTAAATAAAGTCTAAACTAACTAAAATAAGGTTTAAAAATAATAAAAATAAATAAAATAATAGTCTAAAATTAGTTTTCACCCTTTACCACATATAATAGTGAAAAATACCCAAGATAAATAATTATTAAAGGATCCTTGCTGAATAAAATCCTAATGCCTTGTAAAATAAGAATTAATTTTTGACAAATTAATTCTTTTTGTTTGATATGGAATCCTTGTAAAATAAGTAAGCCAAAGGTTGTCACATAAGTTCCCAAAATCATTAAGGACTCCTTGTAGTGAATGAAATCCATAACTCTTAAAGACACAATGTCTTTTTCATTTTTGCATTTTGTTGACATATTTTATGCTTAACTTAAAACACATTGTTTTTTCTCGTCTTGATGAATTAGAGGACCTACCATATATCGTTGGAAAGGTACAAATATCTAGTTTCTTATTTAATTAGAATCGCATCCAAATCCTCTTGTATCTTCAAATATGATTCGAAAAGTAAACAAAACTCTATTGTATCTTCAAATATGATTCGAAAAGTAAACAAAACTCTAGAGTAGTAGATTTGACTTAGCTTATTGAACTCCTTTTGGATCCATTTTGTTTTAAGCCTTATAATAGACCTAATGAACACTCTTAATGGATTCTTTGATGTCATAGCTAAGATCACATCACTTTATTTTTTGTTTTTCCTCTCTTCTCTTTGTAATTTATGAAGAGATAGGAGAGAGAGAAAGTAAAAAAAACCATAGAAACATTGAAGCTCCGATGATGACACCACGAGTACCATAAAAAAGATCTTGACAAGATGAATCCAATAATATTAAATAAGGTTATAAACGGTGAACAGAGTGAGCCGCACGAGCCATCCAAAGGTGTTCGGGCTCACTTGCCTTTAGACCGTTCATATGGCCCACTCCGGTCACCATTAGTGACCTTTCTCTCTCCAACTAACAACCACTACCCAAAAACTCTTTTCCTTTGACTGAAAACCTCCTCCTTAATTATAGCCTAGGTCACACCACTACAACACAACCATCTTCATCCCCTTTCACTTCACTTGAATCAATCACTTTTCTTTTAAGGGATCACCATCAGACTTAAAACTACTAGTCATCATCCCCTTCTACTTTGACTAAACAACCAATCAAATCCATTTAAAAACCCTAATATAACCATACATCATATCATAACTACGCCCAAACTAACCCATGACAAACCCTTCATAAACAACTAACCCATCAACAACAACATCATAGATAACAACCTTTTTCCTCTCCTCCCACTCCAAACCAAGTGGCATAGCAATAATGACCCCTATTCCTCATGTCTAAATAATTAATGATATAAAAACCTTTCTTCCCTTTTGATCTCAATCCCTCAGCTTGAAATCATAACCTTTTTCTCACCAAAATCAACCTAAAAATTAGCTCGAGATCTGTATCAAATCCTAGCCAAAATAACCTAATTTTTTTTTACCTACATTGAGACCCAACATCCAATGGTTTTAACCTTTTTTTACAAGTCAATGATGGTGCATGAAGCTTATGTGTCACAGTCCACCTGTTTTATTTATGCGTCAAAATTATTCAGTCCTGATGCATCTAGTTAGCATTGGTAACTCCTAAAGGTCATTTTGGAACCCTAGCATATTGAATTATTTATTATGGGTAATTGTTAACATGATATTGATTTTTTTTATATTGATGAATATTTGAAGTGTTATGTATCTACATTATTATGTGGTAGCCCGAGGGTATTAAGTTGTTTTAGATTTATTTTTTAAGGTTAAATAAGGATAAAAATCAATACCTTACAATGGAGTTAGGAGGATCAAGTTTGAGTTTGAATGATCTGAGGTGTAATGGTTTAGTCTCGATATAGAAATTTGATGCATGTATGATTGTGTTTGTGTATCGACAATATTTTATTCAAGAAGTCAATTTAGGATCAAATGATATGTTATCAACTCGTATCCCTGGACATTGACTATTAATATAACTGATTGATACATGTTTTACATATTTCTTTGTGTTGTTTTCATGATCCCCCCCCGACTATGTTATGTATAAAGTTATCTTTTATTCGAGAACTCAAAATAGGATTAGATGACTTATTAAACAACTTATATCCTTAAATATTGACTATCAGATATTTGAATTGGTGAATATTTGTGTGTTGTTTATTGTGTGCTTTTTATTCGAGAACCCAACTTCTGATAAGATGATCCATTTTTTAGTCTTATCATTGGACGTTATTATCAAGTATATGAATTGGTGAATACACATTTTTTTTTTCATTCATCATGTGCTTCATTTTGTATATGGTGTATGTGTTGTGACTTATTTTAAGAACTCGACCTAAGAATAGAGGACATGTTATTGGCTTCTATCTTTAGATGTTGACCATCGAGTATTCAAATTGGCAAACACATATTTAGGCCTTGTATTATGTCTATTTCTATATTTGATGAATGAGCTTTCATTTATTTTGAGAACTCGATCAAGAATTAGAGGACATATTCTCGGTTCCTATCCTTATATGTTGACCATTGAGTATTTGAATTGGTGAATACATATCTATAATCATATTGATATATGAGCATCTTCCTTGATATTATGAGCAAGTTGGGTTAGATTGACATGAACCCATATAATCCATAAAGGTTCAACACCCATCCATAACTCACTATCCTGCAAGTTCAATGCCTGACAGTTGTTAAAGTAGAGATTATGATGTTGTCAAGCTTAAATCCATAACCACTCTTTTACATTAAATGACAAAGATAAAGATAGAAATGGGTTTCTATCCTTTTCTCGGGATAATTTTTAGTTGTTTTATTGTCCATCTAAAAAGAAGGGATATAGAGGATAAAAATAGAGATATAATTAAATTTTTTTTTCATAAATGTCTCTTTAAACCTTCTTTAACTTCAATCTCTATCATTACTTTAAGATACGAATTATTGATTTCAATTAACTTAATTTTCACTATTAGATATATTAAAACAAGAAAATATAAAAGCAAAACTCATAAAAAAAATATGAGAAACATCAACAAGAGAGAGAAAGAGAAATAGAGAATAAAGAGAAAATGTTGACTAGATGAAATCAAATCAGATTACTGAACAAGGTCCCACTAAATGCAAGCTCTTATAATAAGAAGCTCATAGACACCTGATTTGGCAATTTTATTATCCCATTCGAGAGATATATAGATTTGGAGTTTTAGATCTAAAACACTTAAAATTGAATTTCTATATAGATTAGTTGTTAAAAATAATTTTAATGTTTAATTTTATGTTTATAATCTTAAGTGGAGTGTTTTAATCTTATTTTTTTATATATGAAAATGAAGCTGCAAATTAATATTTTTCCAGATGACTGGTTAGTCAACCAAAATCAATAATAAAATCCAAAAACCAAATAGAGTTTGGAAAAGACAGTAATAAATGACAAGTTATTAATTTTTTTTAGCCCAAGCATCTCGGTTTAATTCCAAACCTAGTAATGATTGGGCTTGATTATAAGCTTGGATATAATTTTTTTTAACTCAAATATGTCTTATCACACACACACACACAACACATTAACTTTTATGGATATTTTTTAAGAATGTAATTGTACGAAAAGTTTGGTTTTCTTATTTAATCAAACCATGGGAAAATGAATTACTAAAAATAAAATAAAGATTTTATACAATTTAATAATTTATAACAATTAAAAATCAAATTAATATCATTATTGAAAAATTAATATAATAGAGAAATGAAAATTGATCATGTTGTCAAAGAAATTGTATTTAATGATGAAGAGATGGGGATTGAATGATAATAAAAAATTTGTATTTGTGATGAAATTATTATCTTGCATGATAAATGTATTGTTTTAATTATTTATTTTATTATTAAATATATTTTAAAAATGATTTAATGATTGAGTAAATTATAATTTAATTATATTATTTTTAATAATGTATTCTCTTTTTTACAATGATTATAATTTTTTTAGCATGATTTTGATGGGTGAAAAAATTATTATTTCAAGTTAATTAAAAAAAATAATCCTCGCTATAGACTAAAATAAAAATACTGATATTTATTTATTGTTTCAAAATTATATATCAAGGATAGAACAAGCTTTTTTCTACATTTTGTTCTATTTTGTTTCTCAACATTCAAACAAAATACAAAAATATTCATCATCTTGTATAACCTTGCCAACACAACTCCGTATCTTTGTCTTATCCCATATGTTCCATCTATTTCCGTTTTTTTTTATTATTATTATTATCCCGACGAGATAATTACTAGAGATTCCCTTATTCAAATCCAATGCTTTTGATGAGTTGCATGGGTCTTGAATTTGGGCTCCTGGATCATGGACAGGCCGGGCCGTTCTTAATCCGAAACCAACGGATATAATTTAATTTAATTTATTTTTTTTGTATAAAAACGAAAAAAAAAAAAAAAAACCTTTTTAACGAATGGATAGTTTTGTAATTTGGAAGTTTGATTTTCAATTCCCGCTTCCCATTTCCCAATTTCCAAATCTGAAATCCCTAACCGCTACTAATGTTGACAGCACCAACACCAAGAACTGAAGTATAATAAACTGAAAAGAGTAAAATTTTGCTTTTACATTTGTCTTGGTAATGTAATTGAAGAGAAAAAAACTGAAATGTGATTCGCGGAGGAGAAAAGACCGTTCGCTTTGCTGCTTCTTCAACGCCCTGCCTATTTTATGTCTCCAGATCTAATCTCGGTATCTGCTGCATC
>Ga0325403_1006907_pt1 | contig 10835 bp, 10 predicted proteins | sample PopdelMetagenome_19_FD_205665 | JGI IMG/M metagenome (GOLD analysis project Ga0325403, IMG submission 205665) | Populus deltoides microbial communities from Bellville, Georgia, United States - Xylem-PdKOR-R4 | ecosystem: Host-associated > Plants > Phyllosphere > Stem > Wood/Secondary xylem...
CATCAGCTTTATGTTCTTAATTTTATGATCTCATGCCAGAGGAATCATCACTTCACGGCTTGTAAATAAAGAAACTAGCTAGTTAGTTTAGTGGCAAGTGTATGGATTGGATTCTGGAAAAACAATGTCTCCTTTAACAATATTATGGATTTCAAACATGTGAATGAGTGGGATTGCTTTCCCCGTCGCTTATTGGATTTGAACCCTCTCTTTCACTCACCCAGGTTGATCCAGTGACCTGCAACATACTAGCTAGAAATGACTTTGCTTTGATACATAGTAGTATATCATGTGATCCAATCATAAACCCCTTCAACAGGGAGCATCTGAGCTGAAGTTTTCTGGTTTGAGGCAAATGCTTGGATTTTGTTGTCTTCCATATTATGATGTTTTGAATATTGGTAGCTTTCTTTTGGCTAAAATTCATCATATCTTATATTCCTATAATTTAAAACACTTTAGGTTGTTACACAACCGCTTCTATCTTCCTCACAACATCTTTCTTTTTTCCCCGCAGATAAAACGGGAGATATCTATAATGAAGCTTGTTCGACATCCTTATGTCGTGCGCCTGCATGAGGCATGGAGTATTAAATTTTTATTTTTTAAGGATATTATGTCTTGTAGGACTGTGTGGTTTGTATTTTTTCCGTTACCAATTGTGCTTCCTCCTAACTCCTACCATTTTATGTTAGGTTTTAGCAAGCCGAACAAAGATTTATATAATATTGGAATTCATTACAGGTGGTGAATTGTTTGACAAAATTGTGAGTAGTCAAAATTCAAATCCAACACTCAAGATGGATAGGCATTTTGTAGTCTTGACATAATATTCCCAGCTCAACACTAATACATGATTCTTGTTAACCATGATTATGTAGGTGCATCATGGACGACTTAGTGAGGCTGAAGCTAGGAGATACTTTCAACAGCTTATTGATGGTGTGGATTATTGCCACAGTAAGGGAGTCTACCACAGAGATTTAAAGGTGTTGTTTTGCTGACATCCAGAAAGCTGTTGTTCAGTTTCTTTTTTGCTGGGATCTGATAGTTCATGTTATGTACAGCCTGAAAATCTTTTACTCGATTCACAAGGAAACTTGAAGATTTCTGATTTTGGTCTGAGTGCACTGCCTGAACAAGTAAGATCCTCATTGAGAGTTCTTGTTGTTACTATTTTAGATCATCAGACTTGAAGGAATTAACAACACAATGGTTGCTAATTTGGCAATTCTTGTGTGCGCAGGGAGCTAGCTTGTTGCGGACAACATGTGGAACTCCTAACTATGTTGCACCAGAGGTAACTATGATAGTGTTTAGCTTCTAGCTTGAATGAAAAATTAAATCCAAGCATGCTTCTGTAAGTTTTCATTTTCTGGTCTAGGTACTCAGTCACAAGGGTTATGATGGTGCTATCGCAGATGTGTGGTCCTGTGGGGTCATCCTTTATGTTCTGATGGCAGGATATCTTCCATTTGATGAGCTTGATCTCACCACATTATATAGCAAGGCATGAACTTATATCACGTGCACTTACTTGGGATTATTGGTAAATTTTGTGTTTTCTTAATTATGAGGATTGTTTTGTCTTTGTTGCCATTTTTTCTTGGATTGGGACTTCATTTTACCTCCAAGTAATTAAGGAAAGAACTCTGGAATAAAGTATCTTTGGATGTTTTGCAATCCTTTAATGGCAGGGCACTATTGATTCTTTCTCTTATGTTAGACTCTTCGGAGGTCTTAGTGAGGCTTAAGTTTTGAACTAGCAAACTAATCAAATCAAGTAGGTACTTTCAGTTTGCACCATCTAATCTTGAAATCCTGTAAAGAGCTCTACTCTTAACAAAAAATATTATATAGTACAACATATAAATCTGAAAATCAAAACTTTTAGCTAAATCTCTTCCATGTTTATCGTCATCCTTCAATCTTGTCAAACTGCACTTCTTAGCATATATTAGTATTGTTCATCATGTTATTCTTTTCTTATGATCTTATTGATTTTATTGATTTTTTCAAATGCTTTCAATAGATTGACAGAGCAGAATTTTCTTGCCCATCTTGGTTTCCAGTGGGAGCTAAATCTTTGATTCATAGAATTTTGGACCCGAAGCCTGAAACAGTAAGTATTGGCTATGTTACAAGACATTGCTCTAGGTTGCAGACTGTGGTCAATTACAGAAAACTTAAAATTAGTATAATATGTTGCAAGCCAACTTGAAAATTTATTAGAAGTAATGAAATAGATCCCCACTTAAGGAAAAAATGTTTCAACATCAAACTGAACTGGAATTGTCCTTATTTTTCTTTATTTTATTTTCATCTGAAAACTGAACTCAATTTCTAATTATGCAGTTGATAGAGATGAGTTTTGCATGATTCACTAGTTCAGAATTTTTTTTTTAAAAAAATCTAGTGTCATGCACATATGCTGTGCCATTTGCATGATAATCTAGTGCTCCTAATCTCTTGTAAAGGTGATGTTCAGTGCCTTTATTGGGCATATCATCTCCATCATATTTTGCTGATAATAGTGTCCAAGTGTTTAATTTAATTTAGTGTCTTAAGTTAGTTAATTTGCTTTGGTGTTTCTGACTCCATGCAGCGTATTACAGTTGAACAGATTAGGAATGACGAGTGGTTCAAGAAAAGTTATGTTCCTATCAAACTTGTTGAGTATGAAGATGTGAACCTTGATGATGTAAATGCAGTTTTTGATGATCCCGAGGTTGGTCCAGATGCTAAATGCTGTTCCATAATTTAAGAATCTTGAAACTTGAAAGCTTTTCAGTTTGATGCTTTTGGCTTTATTTACTGCTCTGAGTGTTCGATCATTGATTTATATTTTAACAAGAAGACTACTGTTTGCCAGCATAACAAATTTTAACAAGACATTTCACCTTCAACTTGGAGGTAGTCTCATGCTTACTGATGTCACCCTCTAGCCCTCAGTTTTGGTTTCACTGCACATGCATGCTCTAATTTCTGGTGGTCAAATTCTCTAGAAGTCACTTGAATTGGGCATTCTCTTTCTTTATCAATAAACATGCTACTCTAACCCCTTGTAACTATGGTTGCCATCCAGAATAAATCAATTTGGTCGTATATTTAAGATGTGTTTCCTTTAATTGGAAGTGGCTTTGTCTTCTCTCTCCTATTTGCATTCTTGATGAGATGGTTTGCTGTAGGAGCAAAGGGTTGATGAACAACACGGGAATGAGGAGATGAGTCCCTTGATTCTTAATGCATTCGACTTAATAATTTTATCTCAAGGCTTGAATCTTGCAGCCCTATTTGACCGTGGGCAGGTATGGATCATCAAATGTGCCACTTACATTTTCTTCGTTGTCTCTTGAAGAGTGCTATATTTGAACAGCATGATTTATCACTTCCAGGCACATTATGAGATTCAATTATTTTCTTAAAACTATTATTGTAAAGCTCTTCGCCTCCCATCCAGCATATCAGTATCATAGATTATATGTTTTGTATCATCTCACCATTTTCCGCTCTTGTATACAGTTTAAAGTATGTAGGCTCTAAAGATTTAGGAGGGTCTAATTTATGTTTCCATTAGGACTCTCTGAAGCATCAGACACGCTTTGTTTCAAAGAAGCCGGCAACTGTTGTATTATCAAGCATGGAAGTTGTTGCACAATCAATGGGTTTTAAGACTCATATTCGCAATTTTAAGGTAGACAGCATTGGTTCTTATAACTGTACTCTTTTCTTTTGCTCCCCCTAATGGTCGTAATAAATGAATTAATATGTTGGTACAGTTATGTAGCAGTATTAGACTTTGCCAAATTCTAGAATTTCTATATTCAATCTAAGCAGAGATGCTGTGTTACTTTTCAGATGAGAGTGGAAGGTCTTTCAGCTGATAAGGCTGGTCATTTCTCAGTTATTCTGGAAGTAGGCTCTCAGCTCCAATTCTGCTGTACATTTTTCAGCTGCTTCCATATCTCAGTCTACTAACTACTAATCACAATTTATTGTTAATTTTCTGGTTGAAGGTATTTGAAATCGCTCCAACATTTTTAATGGTAGATATCCAGAGAGCTGCTGGAGATGCCGCCGAATACCTCAAGGTCAGTTGTTTAGAGATTGATCTATCCAGTTTGCATCTATTCACATTTAGTGCTGTGATGGTAGTCGCAAGCTGAAGTCAGCTTGCGAGAAAACTTTCCTGAAAACGGTCTCTCGCTTCCTTTAAACTGCTAGTATAAAAGGATGTTCTTCTTTCGTGCAGTTCTACAAGAACTTCTGCTGCAATCTTGAGGATATCATCTGGAAACCATCCACCGAGTCGAGCAAATCTAGAATGACCAAGTCAAAGAGCAAAAGGCGCTGATTTCATTTCCTGGATCATCATCACGTTGCAGTACCAGTGTTTTGATGCATGCTGCTGATTATGCATAACTGTACTGACATCTCTCGGTGATGTGGTCTTAGCTTACATAACCCTTCCTTTTATGTCATCTAACACCTCCACCTCTCCCATGTTCCGGAAGGGTAGAAAATATATGCATAGTTGTTTTTGTTTTTTCTTTATGATTTACTGTGTGTATCTTTGTTCACTTGAGTTCCACCATTGTAATGCTGTTTTGTAGCCATAACATGTAACATTTATATATGTATGTATGTTAAAAGGATGAATTGATAATGAAGTTTTCAATGAGAATGTTCATCTTTTGAATATTAAAGATAATTTAATCCCACGGCATAATCTAAGATTTGTAGCCGTCTCAAGTGAATAAAAAAAAGGGCCTCCGTCTCGAATCAAATGTCCTCGGACTTTGTTTACAGCAAGAGCTCAAGAAGCCTTCCATGTCAGAGTAGCATAACTCTTCCTAGCCAGCATACATGAAACGAATTTTCATGAAATCCCAAACAGTTGGAGAAAATAAATTAGCAGGTAATCCTACTCAACCATATGGAAATGTCAGAAGAGCATGGGAATCTGCACATAAACATTGTCCATTAACCAACTTATGAAGCCGCTTTCTGTTTTTAAAGATGATTTCTTTACAAGTCAGTGATGAGACAACCTCCATAAAATCATGGCAATCCTTGCACATAGTGGTCCTTTTGATGACCCGTGCAGGTGCACAACGGGCGTATTCAATAACCCATATGCTACTCCTAACTTCTCACTGGTAAACAGCAGAAGAGAATGTCTTCTCTCCGGCTTCCTCTTCCTCGTCGTCAATTACCTCCATATTTTCTACCAGCTTGTAACCGAGATTCTTTGCTTTGTCAGCCAAATCATTCAAGAGTTTGCAGCTCTGAGTTGTGGGGCCAGTTTTTTTTTATTTAAAGATTGAACCTGTCCCTTAATGCTGATCCTACTCCAGTTCTTTAACTTTCCGATTTTCTCCTCATTCATCAATTTTCTCAAATATAGAAACATCGTCCCACCTCTCTGCAGAGATGTACATATCTAGCAACATGACATAAGTTTCAGTATTTTTGGGCTTCAGTTTGAGTAACAATTCAGCGGCATAAAAACCCAGTTCTGCATTCCCATGCTTCGTACACCCTGCAATTAAGAGCAACCTTATGAACTCGTATGGCTCTACATCCATTCTCTTGATGATATCAAAAGCTTCATCTAGCCAACCCAGCCTCACAAACATGCCAACCAAGTATCCATAATGGACCATTACAGGCTTAATTTTGTATTCCTTTTGCATCATCTCGAAATATTCATTTGCTTCGTCCACCACTCCAGCATGGCTACAAGCAGCCAGAACGCCCACGCAAGGAATCGTGTTTGGTCTGAATCTAGCTAGCCTCATGTATTCAACCCAGCTGTGCGAAACTTGTGATCATATACTAGTCCAGGATATCAAAGTTCTTTTAGAGATCTCCAGAAAAGCTTTTCTTGTCCTCTCAATGCTCCCAAACTTACCGTACATATCCACAAGTGCAGTTCCAGCAACTACATCTGATAAAAACTACCCGTTTCATAGTCTGGGCATGTATTTGTTCCCCCTGCGCTAAGGCTGCCAACCTACTGCATGCTGTTAAGATACTCGACAAGGTGAATAGATCAGGTTTCCTGCCGGAGAGATTCAACATCAAATACATGCTGAGTGCTGTGCTGAAAAATTATCCTTTGCAGGATCCATTGCTTGTGCATGACCTGCAATCATTGTATTCCACGTAATCAAGTTCTTGTATTCCATTCCATCAAACAAATTCTTCGCCTCATCAAGGCATCCACATTTAAGGTAAAAATGCATGAGAGAATTTGAGATGCGTGCAGGTTTGATTCATGGCCAAGTATAGTGCTCGATGAATGAACCTGCACCCTCAGATCCAAAGATTATATTGTGCTGCACAAGTTTAACACACTAGTTAGCGTCGGTTCGACATTCTCAAGAAGCATTTCAATGAAAAGTCTTAATTCCTGCTCTGCCATTGTCACCACAAGCAGATAGAATCATAGTCCAGGAAATTACATCCTTTTCTCCTGTCTCGCGAAATGCTTTGACCGAAGATTCCGAGCTGCCAAATTCTGAGTACAAACCACAAAGAGCATTTCCAATACTGGAGTCATGACTGATCCGGTATTTAATGAATGAAGGCATGGAACTGTCTCCCCAATGCAATAGACTTCAAAGAAGAACAGGCATTCAAAGCAATTGATAGAGTGAAATTGAAGGAAAAGAACACGTCTCCCCAAACCGCAGCCACCTTAGGTTGTGAATTTTGAACATAACCAGTGATTAAAGTTATCCACACGACAACATTACTTCTAGGCAAATTATCAAAAACTTTTCTAGCATTTACCATCACCCCACATTTAGCATAAACATTAACAAAAAACGACATCACAAAAAACTATTGATGGGTTCTAGTCTCTATCATGTGGGCTTGAACAATTTCAGTCTCTTGGACTGAAACCTTGTCCATGCAATGTTGTAAACGAGGAACAAAATAATGAATAAATTTGTTTGCACTCTTTTCATCAATGAGAGCGCTTCGCGAAACTCCAAAGGCTTAAATGGTTCAAAGTTTGCATCCAATCGGGAGTTTATAGAACTTCTGTGAAACGAAATGTTGGGGCTCTAAGATTTACAGATGCAACTCAGTGTCAGCAAAGAGTGAAAATAGGAAAGCCAAAGCCAAGTATTTGGTCAGTTACTAAAACACATCCAAACCACATTTTCAAGAATATTATTAATTTAGCTCTTAATGAAAAGCAAGTAAAAATTATTTCCATTCACCAACAGTACAGCAAAGAATTGAAGACACGGAAAGATGTTGTTTGACATCCATACATACATACGGGCTCTGTTTCTTTTGATTACGCACAACCAAGGAAGAGAGAGTTTGAATACTTCCACCCTGCACACGGAGAATACCGAAAACCAGGAAGAAGTTCAGAGAAAAAATCAGCAATGAAAACACTTTGAAGCAACAGAAACACAACCATTAAAAAAACAGAGCCATGCTAACTAAATACTTAATGAATTAGATTTTTTTTATAAAATAAAATAAATGGTAGATTTCTTCATAGATTCTCTCCTTCGACAATGATGGCACGACTTCTCTTCGACCAAACCATCTATTTTGCCCTACCAGACACTTCATGAGTGAAATATCCTAATATTAGGCTCCCTAGGATATTCTCGATTTTTTTTTCCTTTTGATGCCGACGATTTCAATTGTTTGTTGGGTTTTACTACTAATAAGAATGCTAGTGGGTATTCACAGATCATGTTTCTAGTATATCTATAACTAATATCCAAATAAATATACATACCCTATTTATTATTCTTCTAGAATATCAATTAATTGGATTTTAAGAACTCATTGTCCGAATAATATTTATTATTTAACATAAAATAATATATGCATAAACACACACACACATATAAATATAAATATTTATGTATTTTGAGATACGTATACATACATTAAATAATGAAATTATAGATATTATATGTATACATGTCTATAATGTTAATATTATAGAATGTATATATTATAATAAAAGAGAAAGGTATAAATGCTTGCATATACATGTATGATTATTCGCATTTGTAACACAAAACGTTCATTCCTCTCATGTTTTGTTTCTGCATCTTCTCGGTGTTGCGCGACCAAATAAACAACAATAATTTCATCTTGAATTAGTAGAGGGAAGTCCAACAAGATCCTTTGATTTAAAACGCATTCATCTCTTCTTTGCTCGCTTTGAAATTAAAAACACGGCGGGTTCAGGCAATCGATATATCTGCAGAGAGAAATTGAAGGCAACGATGAAGATGTAGAATCTCGATGTGATTGATAATGTTGATGTCAAATTTACTATTCGAATGTGACATTGTTTGAAGACATTGGGAGATAAAACGACACATGGACATGCCTATCAACTTTCATGCATTCGTTGAAATTTAGATCTGCGTGGTATACATGACTTCTGTTGGAGCATCGTGACCATGTACGAGGAAAGCGGTTTACAATGCCTTTATTCAAGTAGTCATGACCATTCTTGACATATGGTTTCAAGAATCCACACACCTTGCACCATTAGAGCCTTCTCAGTCCTTGTATTTCATTGTTTCCTTCTCAAATCCAACTGTAGGGAATTGCTTTGCATACTCTTCAACATCATGACGGAGCCTCGCAATCTCAGAATGATGTCCATCTGACTTCATGGCTGCTACAAAATCCTTCAACTTCGTTCCTGAATTTGCAGCATTATAAGTCGCTATCAGCGTATAACCATGGAGTATATGACTCTGGACCATGCATTATATCATTAAAAATAAAATCCAATTTGAATTTGAGAGAGGATAGTAAAGGACCTTGTGCATCTGCCTTGATCTTCAAGGCCAACTTCACAGCAGCATCGAAGAATTCAGCTACTTTCACAAAATCTCTCTCAATAAAACCCCTTGAAGTGAGAGCCGGGGTTCCTGGAGCACCAAAAAGCAAGGGGTTCTAAGAAAATTGAAGCACATAATCAACAATCAGTAACTACAAGATGGACGGACACATGAGGAACACCTTACCCATTCGAATTCCACCAGGAACCATGGCAGATACATCTCCAGGAACAGTGTTTTTATTAGCTGCGATGTGGACTAATTCCAGAACCTTTTCAACTCTTGATCCATCAATACTCTGTCAAACAAAATTTCAAAATAAAGTATTGATTCGCTTTTTTATGCTAAAAATGGTTTCTAGCCGAGCCCATGCAAAAGGAATCCAGACCGATTTCAACTACGTTTCTTAAGTTCGGAAAATTATAATTCTTCCAAGGCATTTGAAGTTTTTGATTTCATGGCATCAATATTCTTGTCAGAATCAGGATTCAAAAATTTCTTCATCCATTCCTTTTTTGATAAGGGAAAAAAAAACCCTCCCTGCAGAAAGGTTTATCTGAGAGTGTTTCTATATCAAATCATTAAGCTTCACAGGCAACATTTTTCCTAAATTTACTGATGGTTTCAGACAAAATTCTCTCGAGTTAAACATGGAAACTTGTCGTAGGGATGTGTCCATCATGCATAAGCATCACCATAGTTGTAATATGAATTCCCTGTTTAAAATACACAATTACGAGGTGCATTATTTAATCAGATAAAGAAATCCATTCGTCATACCTTGTTTCTTAAATTCACCAGGACTAGATGGTTCTCAGTGCCACCAGATACCAGTTCATAGCCCTTCTCTATCAAGCTCTGCAAATAAAGTAGATTACTATTGCTAAATCACTCTGAAAAGATAATGAGATACAGCGCGCACTTGTTAAAAAAATAAGCACAGCTATGGCCAATCTGCACCAATGAAACGTTAAGAACTCTTCATGGTACCTGAGCAAATTTTGAACAGTTGCTGAGAACTTGCTCTTGGTAGGCCTTGTACTCTGGAGTTCTCGCCTAGAATCAATGATTTTCAAGGGTCCAGATCATCAGGAAGCCTGGCCAAAATGATTCTAGGAATTTCTGGATGCAATCATGCATCATTTTAACTAGTAAAGTAGTCAGAGGGAGTGATCTGTGGGGAGCTGACCTGCTTTAGTGCAACCGCTAAACCAGATATGGTATGATTGTGTGGACCACCTTGAAGTCCAGGAAAGACTGCCTGATTGATTTTGTCTTCATAGTCATACATCACCTGTGGGATGAAACTCAATTATTAGTTTATTTACTGTAGGTGTTCTATTTTAGCACTTCTATGTTCAGTAATGAAAGATTTGAAAAGATGATTGCATGCAAACAGGAAGAGCCAAGTTGAATGATTAATTAATCTATTTTAAGTTGATCATAATAGTCATCCTCCCCTCTTATTTGAAATCTGGACTCACTTCTTTCCCTTGTTTGTTAATTTCTTTCACCCCCTTCCTGAAGAAGATCATAGCCCCCCGTGGACCTCGAAGTGACTTGTGCGTGGTGGTTGTAACGACATCTGCATATTCGAAAGGAGATGGAATAACACCTGCTGCAACAAGCCCACTGATGTGTGCCATATCAGCCAACAAAACTGCCTTTTGCTTGTCACAGACCTGCCAATCCATCAGAACTGAAAATCTCAATGTTTAGGGGCAATAAATCCTAATCCTAATCTCTAAACAGTAAGTATGATAGAAGTTTAAATGATAGGTAACAACAACAATTGCAGTTGTGCCATCCACTTTAAGGGAGTTTACCTTACGGATACGTGCATAGTCATAAAGGCGAGCATAAGCACTTGCACCAGCAACTATAAGTTTTGGTCTAAAGAGTGTGGCACTTTTCTCCAGCTGCAAGCATTTTAATATTCATAAGTCAATCCCTTAAAGAACGAATTGAAATTTCACTTTTCTTAATGCAAAA